>OJMN01001695.1_pt1 | contig 12241 bp, 10 predicted proteins | sample 1597261 | NCBI WGS metagenome assembly OJMN01 (sample SAMEA2452130, study PRJEB22498) | human gut metagenome | biome: human feces; feature: human gut; material: feces | place: Australia | collected 2012 | reverse complement strand
CGGCAACTTTACCGGTCAGCATCTCCATCGGATTGTTCATAGAACCTTGCAGGAACTTCGATCTGTCTACCTGCACAATGGAACTGGAAAGCTCTTTCTTGCTCAATGAGCCGTAGCCCACCACAACGACTTCATCCAGTGCCTGAGCGTCTTCTGACAGCACTACATTGATTTCCTGACGTCCACTACAGGGGATCTCTTGTGTTTTGTAGCCAATAAAGGAGAAAACAAGGACGGAAGAAGGCTTCACGCCCGACAAAGTATAGTTACCGTCAATATCGGTAATGATACCATTAGTTGTACCTTTCACGGTTACGTTAGCACCAATTACAGTTTCGCCCGTGGTATCCGTTACTTTTCCTTTCACGGTTAAATCCTGGGCAAAGGATGCCACTGCAAAAAGTAATCCGGCCATAAGAAGAAGAGACCGGCACAAACATAACTTTGTTCTTTTTACATTCATACTATTAGTTTTTAGATTAGCAATCATTCTGTTCACCTCCACAGGTTGAGGCGACAGTGCAAATGTCTGTAAAAAGAAGGGGGAAAGAAAAGAGGACTAAAGAAAATCTAGATTAACAAAAGGATCAAAATATTATATATCAGCGAGATAAAACAAATAAAGGGCGTTAAAAAACTAAATGAAAACAAAGAAAGCAGAATAGAAAAAACGGGATTTTGGGTTCATTTCGGAGGGGGGTATGAATTAATTCACCATAGATTAACACAGATTTCCACAGAATTTTATTTCTCTGATTTTAATTGATTAAACTCTGTGAGAATCTGTGTTAATCTGTGGTGGGCAAATTCATTACTATACCATATAGCTCACTAACCAGCAAAAGACCCAATCTTCATCACCTCTTCCTCAAAATTATCACGGCAAAGAGAACGATTCTTCAATTTGGAACGATAGGTATAAATAGTAGTAATGGAATAACGCAGGAAGCCTGCAATCTTGGCACTGTCCGTAATTCCCAAACGAATTAAGGCAAATATACGAAGTTCCGTTGTCAGCCGTTCATCCTGTTTAGGAATAATTCTTTCTTCTTCCGGCAACAACTCATTAAAGCGTTTCACAAAATCAGGGAAAATACTAAGGAATGAATTATCGAAGTTTTGATAGAATTCTTTCAGTTCTTCATCGATGAAACGGGACGATTTCAACGTTTTATAGAGTTCTTCCACCTTCCCCGAAGCTGCCTGTTTGTTAAGCATCCGACGGTATCCCTCCAACTTGTCAATGTATGTGGAACACAATCCCATAAATCGGCCGACATACTCCTCCTTAATATGATTAGCCTCCGTCAGTGAATCATTCGTTTCGTGCTGTCTCTGATTTACTTCGATCAATCTTTCATTCAGAAGTTTCAGCTCTTCATTCATTGCCAGCAAATCCTGTCGTGCACGGGCCAGCTTCTTCACCTGACGAATTACATACCAGACCGCACATGCCAGAAACAACGTCAACAAACTGGTAACAACCAGGAAGATCTGTAACACCTGCTGATGCTTCTGTTTCTCTACCTGATAGGCATGGTCTATGACCGGGAGCATCCTTGAAGCCTGCACATTCCGGAGACGGGCATTGTAGAAATTGGCATCTTCCATACTGCGCTTCATATAAACATCCGCCCGTTGTAACTGCCCCTCTTCATATAACAGTTCCGCCAATGCACGCAAGGAATTATTCTCTTTCACCACACCACGAATATCGGCAATTGCACTCTTTATCAAATATTCTTTTTGCTTTTCCCGCTGTCCCGTACTCTGATAGATAAAGGCAAGAATAGAGGTCACCACTGCATAATCCCGTGTATCCGGTGAAAGTTTTTGATGATAAACTTCCAACATATCAATGGCTTCTTCTCCTCTTCCTTGTTGCAGAAGTTCGGGAGTATAAGCTATGACATACTGATAAGACCCCTCTTCTACCATCTGCAATACAGAGTCGCGGTAGATATACAGGTTATTCAGATATTCAATCTGATATTCGTCATCCATCGCATACTCTGCATGATAGAGATAAATATCTTCAAAAGTGATGTAATATTCAATGAGTTGGTCTCTGGAAAGTTGCTTGCTATCTATAGACTTCAACAAGGCCACGCCTTCTGCATACAGACCTGTCTTTCCCAAGATACTTGCCTTCTTCAGTTTGGCCTCATTCAGCCACTCTTGATTGTTGTGCTGAAGGGCAATCTCGATATTGCGATTGATATAATGTCTTGCTGAATCGCAAATATACGCTTCATATTCATCAAAAAGTTGTTGATTGATATGGTACTCATCAGATGGAGAAGTACTTTTACGAGTCCGGAAATATTCTTTAATCTGATCAATGCGTTTCAGTCTGGCCTGCTCATATTGAGCGGTGTTTTCAATTGTCCTGTCCAGAACTACCAGTAAAGAATCTATTTTCTCCTGCGCTTGCAGAAGGCAACAGAACAGCAAAGAGATTACAAAAAGCAGGTACCGGTCTTTCATGCTTACAAACGTTTACGAACAGGACAAAGATATAAAATCCTACTATAATAACCATCTTACCAGTTCGTTTTTAATAAATCGTCTCAGCTTTGAAGAGCATATATACATAAAAGGGACGCTGCATCTCGCGGCGTCCCATCTATCTTAGTTAGTTTTTATAAGAATTTGAGAGAATTGAAACTTCACAGCCTCAATTTGTTGTTTTAATAAAGCACACTAACTATATTTATGTTTAAAGCAAATGAAAATGTTATTCTTAAAAGCAAATGAAAACGTTACTTCTTCAGTTCCACCTTCTTGTCTATCCGTTGCAGACTATCCAGAATCTGTTGTTCATGGGTAATCGTCACGTCTCCCGAGAGAGCTACCGAAGGTGTGGTAATTTGTTTGCCTATCGTATCGGCTGCGGCTACTTCTTTTATATCACTATAGAATGAATGTTGCATCACATTCCCTAATGAAAGTACCACTGCCACTACTGCGGCGGCCTTGAACAGCGGAACGAAACGTGCGGTAAGCGTCAAGCGTTTTGCCTTCACCACCGGAGTCTCCACTTCTGCAAGCACACGGGCATCGAAATCTGCTCCCAACCCCACTTCTTGTTGCAGTTGCTGATATACGAACAAATCTTTGTAGCGAAGCAAATGCTCCGGAACGTCGCTTCCGTTAAAGAAAGCACGCAACTGTGCTTCTTCCTCAAGGGAAGTCTCACACTGCCAGTAGCGTTCTAAAAGTTGTTCTATATATTTACAGTCCATAACCATCTATATCTAAATACCGTTGTTTTACTTTTTGCCTCGCCCTGAAGAGGTTCACTTTTACCTGTTCCTCCGTCAAATGCAGGACGACCGCAATTTCTTTATAACTCTTACCCTCTATATCCCGAAGCTGCATAATCAGCCTTTGTTTATCGGGGAGTTCATTGACCAGACGATGGATGAGTGTCATTTGCTCTTTATCCACCAAGTGATCGTAAGGATTGGATGCTCCGGAAGTCTGTTCCATTTCAGGTGTCAGTTCCACGGTCTGAGCGTCTTTTCTTTCGCTACGGTCTATTGCCAGATTCTTTGCCACTGTCAGGCAATAAGCCTCGATAGAACCGAATTTCGTCCACTCATCACGTTTGTTCCAGACTCTTATCAGTGTTTCCTGCACAACGTCTTCTGCCTCTGCTCTGTCGAAAGTAATCCGGAGAGCCAACCGAAAGAGTTTGTCTTTCAGAGGGAGAATGTCATTCCGAAAACTGATTTCTTGCATCTCTATTAATAATGACGGTTAAGTATATGGAAAGTTACAGTTGATCACTACTTTTTTTGAATTATTTTTTGATGCGGGTTCCGCTATTCTCGTTAATTGCTGACGCTAAGGTAATTACCACTTCAGTTACTCCCGCATTCAAAGCTTCAAAAGAATTCTCCAGCTTGGGTATCATACCTCCTTGAATAACACCGTCCACTACATATTGTTTGAATTCGACAGGAGTGATCTGAGGTATCACGCTATCGTCATCGTTCTCGTCACGAAGCACACCCTTCTTCTCAAAACAGAATACCAATGTCACATCGAACAAAGCAGCAAGAGCTTTTGCAGTCTCTCCTGCAATAGTATCGGCATTTGTATTCAGCAGATTGCCTGCACCGTCGTGCGTCAGCGGAGCCATTACGGGAACTACTCCTTTATGGATCAAATCACCCAAAAACTCTGCATTCACTTGCTTTACATCACCCACAAAGCCATAGTCGACGTCTTTTACCGGGCGTTTCACGGAACGGATTACATCCATATCCGCACCAGTCAATCCCAGTGCATTGACACCACGCGCCTGAAGTCCGGCTACAATATTCTTGTTTACCAGCCCGCCATACACCATCGTCACTACTTTCAGCGTTTCGGCATCCGTGATACGACGCCCGTTTACCATCTGACTTTCAATGCCCAGTTGGGCAGCCAATTTTGTGGCCGAACGGCCACCTCCGTGTACCAAGACTTTGTAGCCCTCAATAGCTGCAAAGTCATCCAACAACTTATGGAGGGTAGCTTCTTCCTCCACGATTTTGCCACCCACCTTTATTACTGTTAGTTTTTCTCTCATATTCTTATTCCAAATAGGTATATCCGTACAGACCGGAACGATAATTGGAAAGGAACTCTTTACCTTCTTCCAACGAAATACGTCCCTCTTTTACTGATTGAGTCACCCAAGTCTCCAGTGTACGCACCAGCTTCTTAGGGCTATATTGAACATAGTCAAGCACTTCCGCTACAGTTTCACCATCAATCACCTGTTCGATGGTATATCCCTTCTCGTTAACAGATACATGCACAGCATTCGTATCGCCGAAAAGATTATGCATATCACCCAGAATCTCCTGATAAGCACCTACCAGGAACACACCCATATAATAAGGTTCCTTACTCTTTAAAGAATGAGTGGGCAGATAGTGTGCCACATTCTTAGTCGAGATAAAGTTAGCTATCTTTCCATCCGAGTCACAAGTGATGTCCTGCAAGGTTGCCGCACGGTCGGGACGTTCATCCAGGCGCTGAATGGGCATAATCGGGAATATCTGGTCGATAGCCCAGGAATCCGGCAGGGACTGGAACAGCGAGAAGTTACAGAAATATTTATCCGCCAACAGTTTCGGCAATCCGCGAAGTTCATCGGGAGCATGCTTCAAGCCGCCTGCAATCTGATTCACCTCACGCATAACAGACCAGTAAAGACGCTCAATCTGTGCACGTGTTTTCAAATCCACAATTCCATGACTGAACAAGTCGAGCGCTTCTTCACGAATTTGCTGTGCATCGTGCCAGGCTTCCAGCATCTTATTTTGATTCAATGTATCCCAAATGCCATAAAGTTCCTGCACCAATTCATGGTCTTCCTCGGTTACTTCTTCATCATCGTCCCATTCGGGCAAAGTGGTGGTTTCCAAGACTTCAAAAATAAGTACGGAATGATGGGCAGTCAGTGCACGTCCGCTTTCCGTAATAATATTGGGATGGGGAATACCATTCTTATCACTGGCATCTACCAAAGTGGAAATAGAGTCATTCACATATTCCTGAATGGAATAATTGACGCTACTTTCGCTACTGGACGAGCGTGTTCCATCGTAATCTACGCCCAAGCCACCACCGATATCCACGAATTCTACTTTGAATCCCATAGCATGAAGCTGCACATAGAATTGAGACGCTTCGCGCAATGCCGTCTTAATACGACGGATCTTTGTCACCTGGCTTCCGATATGAAAATGTATCAATTTCAGACAATCTTTTAGTCCTTTTGAGTCTAAAAAGTCGAGTGCTTCGAGCAATTCACTGGAACTGAGTCCAAACTTACTTGCATCGCCGCCTGAATCTTCCCATTTGCCACTTCCTGAAGAAGCCAGTTTGATACGAATACCAATATTAGGCATAACATTCAGCTGCTTCGCCATCTTGGCAATCAGTTTTAGCTCGTTCATTTTTTCTACTACAAGAAAAATGCGTTTACCCATCTTCTGGGCAAGCAAAGCCAACTCTATATAGCTCTCATCCTTATAGCCGTTGCAGATAATCAACGAGTCAGAATCTGAGTTAATAGCAATCACGGCATGAAGTTCAGGCTTCGACCCGGCTTCCAACCCAAGATTGAATTTCTTTCCATGGCTGATAATCTCCTCTACCACAGGGCGCATCTGATTAACCTTGATAGGATAGATGATAAAGTTCTGCGCTTTATAGCCGTACTCCTCAGCGGCCTGCCTAAAACATGAAGAAGTCTTCTCAATCCGGTTGTCCAGAATATCGGGAAAACGTATCAGCATAGGAGCCGCCACGTCTCGCAATTGCAATTCATCCACCAATTCTTTCAAATCGACGCCGACACCGTTTTTACGAGGTGTTACCACTACATGACCTTTGTCATTGATACCAAAGTACGAAGTGCCCCAACCTGTAATGTTGTAAAGCTCTTCTGAATCTTCAATACGCCATTTTCTCATTTTTTGTAACTCAGATGTTTGTTGTTTGATTTTAATAGGGCGACAAAAATACGATAATTCTCGATATTTATTGCGTTTTCCACCTAAAATTACACATTTACAAGCGGTTAAATGCTCAGCAAGTTACGTAACTGCTGCACAGAATCCGCAATTTGCCGACGGCTTTCCAACTGCCCGGCATCGAAACGGTATCTTGCCTTACCATAGTGCGGTGCACGTTTTTCCAAGGCTTCTATAATGAAAATCCGCAGTTCTTCGTCCGTTTTTCCTTGCAGAATAGGACGTTGCTGCGTAGCCACTCGCAAGCGGCGGAACAAAACGTCAGGATGAACATCCAGAAAAACGGTCTGCCCATGCTCGTTCATATACTCCATGTTATCGAAAAAGCAAGGAGCGCCTCCTCCCGTGGAGATCAGCACGTCCTCAAACTCAGCGACCTCGTGAAGCATATTCCGTTCTATCTCTCGGAAAGCCTCCTCCCCTCTCTCGGCGAATATCTGCGAAACGGCCTTATGATAACGCCCTTCGATATAGTAATCAAGATCTATGAACGAAAGACCGGCGAGCTTGGCAAGCTCTTTTCCCACCGTTGTCTTGCCCGCTCCCATATATCCGACCAAAAAAACACGTTTCATACGTTATTATAATAGTTTTCGCAAATGTAAACTTTTTCCGGGAACTCCATCTTCTTTATTCCTAAGAATCAATAAAAAAATCATAGGCCAATGGCTTTTACTGTCTGGGTCGCACGATCCACTACCAATAAAGTATGACGAGCACCGGCTATTTTCTCGGGATAGACCATCGAATCTGTAAAGTCCTGCAATAATTTTCCGTTCTTAGGGCTGATCTCCCATAGCTCCGACCGTTTATCATCGACACGAAGCGTAACAAACAAACGATCCCCTACAAACGCTATCGACTGGGGAGACTTTTCAAATCCCAATGTCACCAGATACGGCGCAAAGCCCGTGTCCCCTGCCCGAATGTCCGCAGGATCGAACAAATAGATTATATTTTTATTCTGGGCCGTCACATATAAAAAGCCATCATTTCGTGCCGCTACTGCATAAGTACCCATTGCCTCTTGTAAATTTACGCTACGGCTATATATAGGTACCCGAGCAGCGGAACCGGGCTGTACATCTTGCTCCAAGACAACTACCAGTTTCCGTTTATCCCGGATAAAGACAGCCCCTTGACTAGCCGTCACATCAAACGCATGAACGGTCTGATAACCACCCTCACCCCAAGTACCCGTACCGATACAAGTAATGAACTCATACGTTTCCGCATCAAACACATCCGTACGGCTTCCCGTATTCGTGACATATATTTTCCCATACGAGCGAGTCACGCCGTTTGGCTCCCCCGCAAAGGTCTCTTTCTTATCTCCGTTCATCCACTCAACCATACTTTTCACATGACGCACATTACCGGAAGATACATCAAAGACCTCCAAACTATAATGTCCCGGAGCGTCATTTGCTACATATAGCGTATTCCCATAAAGATGGACCGCTTTCGGATGAAAAGTTTCCACAGTGGCACCGGGAATATCCAAGACAGAAAGTGTAAATGAGAGAGGAGAACCCTCATCACCAGCCCTATCCGTCTCCATCGGAGCAAGCCCAAGCCCGCCATCTATGGCATCCAATTCCGGATCATCGATAATGTATTTCGAGGAAGTATACACGTTTTTATTCTCTACCAGATTCTTATTCCTCCGGGTATGCAAGAAACGGCGGGAATAAACCGGTAATTTCTTGCTCACGGAAAGCTGTGAGTAAACCTTCATACAAATTGTAGGGAAACCGCCTTCCGCCGGATAGTACGTCATATTCCCACTATGCCCATACCCCAAGCAGTGTGCCAGCTCATGATACGGCGTGTCAGAACCATTGGCATCGTCGGCATAATGGGTCAAATAGACATATTCACCTAGCCCAAAGGTATTTCCTCCACCCAGACCGACAACATTCACCACGCGTCCATAACACAACCCGCCATGATTCGTGATCTGTTTCTTCAACACATCTATATCCACGATTTGCTCGTTATTTATCAGCTTGCCACGCCACTTCTCCAGTTCCTCATCAAAAAGCGAGGAAGAAAACATCGCGGCCATATTCAAGGAAAGGGCAACCGCCTCACGAGCCAGATGTGGCCTAAAGTTGCCCCAGTTCGAACCGGAATATTTACCAAACCAAATATCCCACTTAGGTTTCACGTTTATCATTCCTTGATAGACCGGATCTCCACATTCAACCCGCAAACTTATATTCTCGGCCACGATATCCGGATGGGCATCTATGGTAACCTCCTCGCCGGAACGTGTATAATAAACCTTCGCCCGTTCTAGAAAAGGCAACTTCATTTTAAACTCCTGAAAAGGTAAAACCGTAGTAAACTCCGCAAACCGTACCTCATCCTCATAACCCTCAACCGTAGCCCAGACAATCACATTATGGATAGCTCTAGGAGAATAGAAACGAAGCATCAACTCCTTCTGCCCGGTAACTGACACCTGCAAAGGCTCATTCACCTTGAATTTTCGCTTTGACGAATCGAAAAGAACCTCGTCCGGTTCCTCATCCTGAAGGATGTAAGAAGTATTCGACGAATCATAATCCTCCTCCGCCATCCGTATCAAACCATATTTACTCGTTCCTCCACTATTACCCACATCATCTTCATCCGAACATCCGAGAACAAGAAAGCCTCCCATTACAAACAGAATGACACGAATGATCGTGTATCTCAACATTTCATTCATAAATAATCTCTTACCAGTTTTGGACGCAAAAATAGTATTTTTATTTAACTCGCATAAAAGTCACCGTTTTTATGTAATTTTGCCCCGTAGACAGATGTAGATTCGATGATGAAATTTATAGATAAGTTCAATACAATCATCCATAAGCCATTTTTCAGCAAATATAGTACCTTAATGGGGCTATGGGCATTGCTGGGGGTTATCGCATGGATTACCAAGTATTTCCCCGGGAAATATAACAACTTCTCCATCTTCAGGCAATCCTTTTGGCATACGTTGAATGAGTTACCGCTCTATGCCGCCTATCCGGAAGAATACAACGATATTTTTCACTACGGGCCGGTATTTAGCTTGGTAGTGGCTCCGTTCGCCATTACACCGTTATGGTTAGGACTGCTTACTTGGTCAGTGGCGCAAAGCCTTTTCTTATTCTGGGCGGTCAAGATGCTACCGGGGATCAAGCGGGAACGTATCTTTATCTATTGGTTCTGTGCCCACGAGTTGCTTACCTCGCTTTTCATGTCGCAATTTAATATCAGTATCGCCGCTATCATTGTCCTCGCCTACGCATTGATAGAGAAAGAGAAAGACGTATGGGCCGCTTTCGTGATCATGTTGGGTACCTTTACTAAATTGTATGGGATCACGGGATTGGCGTTCTTCTTTTTCTCTCGCCATAAGATGAAGTTCAGCCTATCTTGCGTAGGATGGGCGGTCGTCATGGTCGTAGCCCCGATGATATTGTCCGGGCCGGATTATATAATGTCCCAATATACCGGTTGGTTCGAGGACTTATCCGGAAAAAATTCGGAGAACTTATTCGCGCTCATGCAGAACATTTCCTTCTTGGGAATGGTTCGTAAGATATCGGGATCGGTCAGTTACTCGGACATTTATCTGATAATAGGGGGATTAATAGTATTCGGCCTGCCTTATCTACGCATCAGTCAATATAAATATGAGGCTTTCCGGAAAACGTTATTGGCCTCGGTGTTGATGTTTGTCGTACTGTTCAGCACGGGTAGCGAGTCCAGTACCTATATCATAGCGTTTATCGGAGTCGCTATTTGGTATACGGCTGTACCGTGGAAACGTTCGACATTGGATATTGTCTTGATGGTCTTCGCCTTTATATTGACCAGCATGTCTCCGTCCGATCTTTTCCCGAAATACATACGAGTGCATTATGTATACCCGTATGCGTTAAAAGCGTTGCCTTGTATGCTGATCTGGCTAAAGCTGACATTTGAGATGTGTACGAGGAGTTATAATCCGGTAAAGGTATAAATGGAATGAACGCACAAGCAGACATAGATTTGGTATTACCTTGTTACAACCCGCCTTCGGGCTGGGAGGAACGAGTAGCCACCCATTTCCGCGAAGTGGAGCGATTATTCAGCCCGGTACGTTTCCACCTTTTTATTGTCAGTGATGGTTCGAGACGGGGATACGAGCCGGAAACGATTGACCGCCTCCGGCAATTGATACCGAATGTCTGCGTCGTAGACTATAAGCCCAACAGGGGAAAAGGATATGCCTTGCGAGAGGCAGTAAAGCGATGTACCTCTCCCTACATTATTTATACGGACTACGATTTCCCTTATACAAACGACTCGTTCGGCAGGATGGTCGAGACGTTGCTAGGAGGAGCGGACGTGGTCGTGGCTACCCGTAGCAAAAGTTATCAGGAGAATTTGCCTCCTTTCCGAAAAGTGCTATCCAAGCTATCCCATATATGTAACACATGGATTTTGAGGATCAAGATCAAGGATACGCAAGGAGGTATGAAAGGATTCAGTCAAGCGGGACAAGCGATATTCCTGACCACCCGTATCAATAGCTTCCTGTTCGATACAGAATTTATCTATAAGGCAAGTCGCCGGAAAGAGATAAACTTACGGACGATCAATGCGAACATCAAAGAAGGACTAGCGGTATCCGATATGGGATTCAAGGTCCTGCGGCGGGAAGCGTTGAACTTCTTATCCATCTTATTTCATAGAGATTAATTAACATTCATGATATTACTTAGTTTTGATATCGAGGAGTTTGACGCTCCATTGGAACACGGCGTGGAATTGCCGTTCGAGGAACAAATGCGTACTTCCGTGGAAGGAACCCGGAAGATATTGGCATGTCTGGCCCGTCACCGGGTAAAAGCGACTTTCTTTTGCACGGCGAACTTCGCCCTTCATGCGAAGGATTTGATCTTGGACATCCAAAAGGGTGGACATGAGATCGCTTCGCATGGTTTTTATCACTCGTCGTTCGAGACCGCCGATCTACGCAAGTCCAAAGAGGCATTGGAGGAACTGACCGGACAACCGGTGAACGGTTTCCGTATGGCCCGCATGATGCCCGTCGAAGAAGAAGAGATCCATAAGGCCGGTTACTTATACAACTCGTCCTTGAACCCGACTTGTATTCCCGGCCGTTATAACCATCTGGGGCAACCCCGCACCTATTTCATGAAAGATGGCGTATTGCAACTGCCCGCCTCGGTGACCCCGATCGTCCGTTTCCCCTTGTTTTGGCTGGCTTACCATAACCTTCCGGCCACCTTGTACCGTAAGTTAGCGCTTTGGACTTGGAAAGAGGACGGTTATTTCCTGACCTATTTCCATCCGTGGGAGTTTACCTCCTTGAGCGACCGGAAAGAGCTAAAGTTGCCGTTTATCATGACCAACCATTCCGGTTGCGGCATGGAAAGAAGGCTGGACGCCTTGATCCGTTTCTTCAAGGATAAAAGAGCGCCGTTCGGTACCTATACGCAATTCTCACAAGAAATCTTGAGTAAGAGTCATGGCCAAGAATAAGTTTTATGTCGTATGGAAAGGGTTGAACCCGGGAATCTATGATAGCTGGGCAGAATGCAAGGCACAGGTAGACGGACAAGAGGGAGCCAAATATAAATCCTTCGAGAACCGGGAGGAAGCCGCCAAAGCCTTCGAGGCCGGCTATACCCATTACCTACAGACCGCCTTTTCCC
>OJMN01001685.1_pt1 | contig 12284 bp, 9 predicted proteins | sample 1597261 | NCBI WGS metagenome assembly OJMN01 (sample SAMEA2452130, study PRJEB22498) | human gut metagenome | biome: human feces; feature: human gut; material: feces | place: Australia | collected 2012 | reverse complement strand
TCTGTAGATAATACTGTTCAGGAGAATATTTAATCAAGTCGATATTTCTTTTCAAAAGTTTATTCAACAATATAGCATTTAAATCTTCAAATACAGTTTTTACTTTAGGGATAGCGGTATATAGTTCATTTACTTGCTTCTTGTCTATTCGGTAAATAACACTATCTACAATTGTTTGCACATTAAATGCAGACCTAGTTTGTAATGTAAAAGATATGTTTGACATTGAAAACGTACCCTCTTTACAAAACCAGAAAGTTTGTTCTTCCCCGTTATGATTTAAAAGCCAACAACGTAATATTCCATCAAAAACGAAATAACTATACCTCTCTGTTTCTCCTTCCTTAATCAAAAATGTACCTTTACTAACTAATATTCGTTCAAAATATTGGTCGAATAACTTAAACTCCTCCCAATTAAAAATATTAGTACTAAAATTAAATTCTTTAAGTAGTTTTTCTAAAAGCATAATCTAAATATGATTCGTAATATACTTACTCATTTAATATATTCACTATTACTTCCGCCCTATTTAACTTCTCATATTTAGTGAATATATTTTCAGTAGCCATTTTTATATTACTCCTTTCGCCCACTCTCCGGCCTGCTTGACACTTCCGTTCAACAATCGGCTTTCTCCCCATACGATTTTTGGATAAAGTTTCTTGAGTTGTTTTACACTATTAGTTATTGAGCTTCCTCCGGAAGTAGCAAATGGAATAACGGTTTTACCGGAGAAATCATATTTCTCAAGGAATGTATTGACCGGACGCGGACATAAATTCCACCATATCGGGTAACCAAGGAATATCATGTCGTAATCTTTCAGATTAAGCGCTTCTCCCCCCAATTCCGGACGTGAATTTTCAGTCGTCATTTCAATTGAACTACGACTACTTTTGTTGTTCCAGTCGAGATCTGCCGAGGTATAGGCTGTAGCGGGAGTTATCTTATAAAGTTTGCCGCCAACCGTTTTTACAATGACATCAGCTACTTTTTCTGTAGTTCCAGTACAGGAAAAGTAGGCGACTAGGATTTTCTTATCAGATCGTACATTGGCATCTGCTGTCTGGTTTTGCGCTTTTGATGAACAGCTAAAGCAAAGGAGACTCATAAATATGAATATAATCTGTTTCATTTTATTTAAATTTTAAATATTTCTTATCACTAATTAGTTTAAACATTGCCACGATGGAGTAACCCCACAGACATTTTCATTCTTCTATTACTTTGATAAAATGTGCAGGAACACCACCTACAATCGTATTCGCCGCCACATCTTTCGTAACGACCGCACCCGCACCGATAACAGCATTGTCACCAATGGTTACTCCTTGAAGAATTGTAGCGTTGGAACCTACCCACACATTTTTACCCAACACAATAGGAGCCGGATAAGTCGTTTTACGATCTTCCGGGGCTAATCCGTGGTTGAGCGTGGCAAAAACAACATTATGCCCGATTTGGCATCCGTCGCCAATGGTCACCCCGCCATGATCTTGAAAATGACAGCAAGCGTTGATGAAAACGTTCTTGCCTACCGTGATATTCTTTCCGAAATCCGTATAGAACGGGGGGAATACACGAAAAGACGGATCGACCGGCTTATTAAACAAGCGGGATAACAGCTCACGGATTTCCTCGGGAGCGTGATATGAACCGTTTAACTCGAATGTCATGCGTCTGGCCTCATCGCTCATCTTGTTCATAAACTGATGGATCTCGTCTCCTTTAAGAGGCTTTCTTGTCTCTACATACTTCAAGAATTCGTTTAGTGTCATAATTGCTATTTTAATAAGTTCTACTTCTTGGTTTGTTTATACCTTTTCGATTGCAACGGCAAAGATCGATGAAATCCGGAGAAACTTTTGTAGATGGATTACAGGAATTATGACCTAAATTACATTCACCGATTCTCCAAGGTCTTATATTTCTCGATTAGTTTCTTGACCGTGACAGCGTCCGAGACCTCTTGCTTATAGGTAGTCGGGTTATAATAGGCCTCGAGGAAACTGTCTGCACCGGACCAGACTGTCTCGATAATTCCTTGGAAATGGCGAGACATTTCCGGATTTGAATGCTGGCGAAAATGGATCATATCATCTACCTGTTGAAGCGCTATCTGAGGTTTACGCCAAGGGCATGTAGCAACGTCGAAGCCTTTCATGGCAAAGTAAACAGCGGTTTGCTCGGCACGCTCATAATGCCAGTCGCAGATAAAAACATCTTTCGGGATCAAGTCGATCGCACGGTAGGTATTGTTCATGCTGGCTTCCCAAGCGCCGATCCCGGTAGTTTTGCCATCGATCAGGCGGTCTCCCCATATCATCAATCGTTTGCCTTGTGAGGCTAAGTGGTTTTGTATTTTAGTGACCTCACCGGCATATAACTCAGCCTTGTCATGTCCGCCGCAACGGACGCAACTATCATGTCCGATATAAAAGACCTCGTCCATCCCGGCATGGAATAATTGAGTCTCGAAAACATCCGTCAACTCGTCTACTAAAGCGAATACGATTTTATGTACTTCCGGATGGAGCGGGCAGTAACTTTTACAATAAAGCCCGTCTGAGTTGGGCCAACCCGTATAGTTCTTGGTATCCACGTGTGGCGTCTCGTCGAACTCCGGATACTCACGTAATAAAGCGTAGGTAGTCTCAGCCCATGATTGATGCCCCAAGAGATTGATCTGGGGAGCGATACGTATTCCGTTATCCCGGCAAACCTTTACGATCTTTTTCACATCCTCTCGTGTGAGTGGGGTCGGATCCCTCAGTTCTGGATGGGACTCATAGGCATAATTCCAGTCTACCCGTAGAATCAACAAGTTGAAATGACTGGGAGCCAGTTCCTCTTGGACGAACTTCAAGAATAGATCCAACTTCTGCGCGGATGGAGCGGCGATGGCCAAGCCTCGTACGGGCATGATACTATCTAAACGGTTTGTCTCTGATTGGGCGGAAACTTGGGCTGAACCTATAGCCCATATAAGCAAGAATAGTCCGATAATCTTTTTCATATAGCGATATGTTTTAATGTTTAAATTTTTAATTTGATGTACGCTTTCGAAGATCATCACGCACATCGTGACGGCCCGGAGGATGTCGATGGCTATGTTACGTTGCGTAAAATCTATTGGTTGATCGCTCATAATATATTTAGACTAAAGGTGAATTTAATACAAGACAAATATAATCAATAAGAGACATATCATTACATTTGTGCCTTATAAATATGAATAATAATTAAAAATGATAGACATGATAAGACGATTGATTTATTGGGTTCTCCTACTTTTCGTTTGTATGGGCGCCCATGCCCAATTCCGGGTGACAGCCCATCAAGAGGGTTGGGACCGGATTCCTCCGCAAGCGCAAAAAGACGGCTTTTGGTTTCAACAATCCGTTTTAGCGAATATGGATGATGATGCCGCTATGGAAGAGGTCATGCTTTTCGGGCGGGATAATGGGCATTACCCTACTTTCGACCTGTTTAAGTTTTATTACGTGATCGTGGATAATTATACGAAAGAGATCCAATATATATCGGATGAGATCTATGTGACGGATAAATATGCGCTTACGGTGGAGGATCGCAATAATGACGGGATCTCCGAGTTATATATCGATTATTTCAAGGATGGGAAGTTTACGGTTGATGAGCGAGGATATAATTTGCGAACCACCCGTTGCTATGACCGTATCGAATGGAGCCCCGAGAGTAAAAACATTAAACCCCAACAACCATGAGAAAGTATATCTATTTTATAGCGCTTATCTGTTGCGCCTTATCAGCCTCAACCTCTTACGCCCAGAAAAAGGTGATAAAAACGATGATGATCGCCGGGCAAGATGGCAGTCATTATTGGCGAGGTGCTTGCGAGGCCATGAAGCAGATTTTAGAGAACAGTGGAATGTTTAAGGTGGATTTCGTCTTTACCCCGGATTTCGGAGGAGATATAAATACCTTTAAGCCCGATTTCGCTAAATATAACTTGGTTGTTGTTAATTACGGAGGTGAAGTCTGGCCCGAGCCTGTCCAAAAAGCTTTCGAGAACTATGTAGCGGATGGTGGTGGGGTCGTGATTATCCATTCCTCCGTGGTACCTATGGCCGGTTGGAAAGCGTACAACGAGATAATCGGCATGGGAGCTTGGGAGGGGCGAAACGAGAAAGACGGTCCTTACCTGTATTGGAAAGAGGGCAAATATGTATACGATTATACACCCGGTTATGCGGGTTATCATGGCTTGCAGCATGAGACGATCCTAGAGCATCGTGCGCCGGAGCACCCTATTTTGAAAGGTCTGCCTATAAGATGGAAACATTTCAAGGACGAGATTTATACCCGCTTGCGTGGTCCGGTACGGAATGTGGAGATATTGGCTACCGCTTATGAGCGTGGACGCCATGAACCGTTGATGTGGACGGTGAAGTGGGGGAAGGGGCGTGTCTTTGTCGATCTGTTGGGGCATTGCGGCAATGACCCGAATATGATTTACTCGATGGAGTGTACGGGTTTTCAGGTAACCTTACTAAGAGGGGCTGAATGGGCAGCCACCGGGGAAGTGACGCAAGAGGCCCCTCGGGATTTCCCATTGGAAGATACCTGTACGCTCCGTCCGGAATTCAAGGCTCCTTTCCATGCGACGAATTAAATGCCTTAATAAGATGGTGTCTTTCGACAGAATAATCAAATTGACAAATTGTAAAGTTAAGTCCCGGAGAATCGATTTTTCCGGGACAAAGTACGGCTCGCTCCTAAATACGCAAGAAAAAATCAGTAATCGTTTGTTAAATAGATAGATGTCAAAAAACAGCCTTTCATTCTAGCGAAATTAGTTCATCGTAATTCATATCTTATGGGTTGTTTGGGCTATCTCATAGGGTTACGATGGGGAAATGATAGGGTTATGATGCCTATTCATGACAGTTCATAACCCTATTCATGACTGCTTTCGATGCCCAACGTGACTATTGGCGTTGCCTAACACGACTAGTTGCGTAGGCTTTCATGACCTATCGTGTATAAAAAGCGGCCTTTTTGAGTAAAAAGCGCCATATATAGCTATCCTCTTTCCTCTACTTGGTAACCTCTCTCAAAAGGTAGTGTTACAAGATACGCTTTATATCTATTAAAAAGACAGGATTAGATCGTATCTTTGTCATTCGTTCATTAAAGTCATTGGTTATGTCAAATCAAGAATATATCAAGATCGAGGGAGCTTATGAGAATAACTTGAAACATATCTCTCTGGATATTCCGAAGAAGCAAATCACTATATTCACCGGGGTCTCGGGTTCCGGGAAATCGTCGTTGGTATTGGATACCATTGCCGCCAGTTCACGTCGGGAGTTGAATGAGACGTTCCCCAGTTTCGTGCAGCAATACCTGCCCAAATATGGCCGTCCGCATGTAGACCGGATCGGGAATCTGCCGGTCGCTATCGTGATAGACCAGCGGAAGCCCGCTCCCAACGCCCGTTCTACGGTGGGGACTTATACGGATATCTATTCATTGCTCCGTCTCTTGTTCTCACGGGTGGGCAAACCCTTTGTCGGATATTCGGATACATTCTCCTTTAATCATCCGCAAGGCCGTTGTACCCGTTGTGACGGATTGGGGGAGATTCGTGAGCTGGACGTGCATAAGCTGGTTGATTTTGATAAATGCCTGAACGATGAGGACGTGATCCATTACGTCACCTTCCAGCCCGGCCAATGGCGATGGATACGTTATGCTTGCAGCGGCCTTTTCAATCTGGATAAGAAGATCCGGGATTATACGCCGGAGGAGTTGCGCTTATTCCTTTATTCCCCGCAAATCCGTTTGAAGAATCCTCCTGCCGACTGGCCGAAGACGGCGAAATATGAGGGCTTGGTAACCCGTATGTATCGCAGCATCATCAATTCCGAGGAAGGGAAGATCCATCAAAAGGTCTTGGAACCGATGGTTACGATGGGAATCTGCCCGGATTGCGGTGGGACCCGCTTGAACGATAAGGTACTTTCTTGCCGGATCAACGGGAGAAATATAGCCGAAGTAACTCATATGGCGATCCCCGAGATAATCGCTTGGCTTCGGGAGATTGATGACCCGTTGGCGAAAGACATGAAGCAGGCGATCGGAGGCCGGTTATCCGCCTTATTGGAGATCGGTTTGGGGTATTTGACGCTGGATCGCTCCATGGAAACCCTTTCCGGCGGGGAGGCGCAACGCTGTAAGATCGCTAAATATATCAACTCATCTCTTTCCGATATGCTTTATGTGTTGGATGAGCCGAGCGTGGGCTTGCATAGCCACGATATCCATTTATTGAAAGCCTCGGTCCGAAAGTTGCGGGATCATGGGAATACGGTCTTGCTGGTGGAACATCATAAGGAAATGATACAGATCGCCGATCATATCGTGGATATGGGGCCGGGTTCGGGTATGGAGGGCGGCCGTATCTTGTACGAGGGAGATTATGCGGGCTTACTCCGTAGCGATACCTTGACCGGCCGTATGCTAGGAGAAAATACCCCTCTGAAGGAAAGCCTCCGGATCCCGTCCGGTTGGTTTACGGTAAAGCATGCCCGTCTTCATAACTTGAAGGACGTGACGGTAGATCTTCCTATGGGAGTACTGGCGGTGATCGCCGGTGTAGCCGGTTCAGGGAAAAGCTCGTTGATGGAATGCTTCCGCCGGGATTTCCCCGAGGAGGTGATTTATATCAGCCAAAAGAATATCGGGATCAGCTTGCGTTCCACTCCGGCCACTTATCTGGGAGTTGCGGATGATATTCGTAAACTTTTCGCTAAGGAAAGTAAGGCTGGGCTTAGTATGTTCACGTTTAACGGAAAAGGCGGTTGCCCGGTTTGTGGGGGAAAAGGCGTGATCGTGTCTGATATGGCTTTTATGGATTCGATCGAGACCGTTTGTGAGGCTTGTGGAGGATTGCGTTATTCCCCGGAAGCCTTGCGGTATACAGTGGATGGTCTTACGATCGCCGAGGTGATGGACTTGACAGTCCGCAAGGCTTCCCTTCGTTTTGCGGGAACGGTGATAGCGGAGAAACTCCGTCCGCTTATGCTGGTTGGTCTGGGGTATTTGCATTTGAACCAAGCCTTATCCACATTATCGGGAGGTGAGTTGCAACGGGTGAAACTGGCGTCTTATCTAGGAACCCAAAGCAAGGTCTTTGTCTTGGATGAGCCGACGGATGGCTTGCACGTGAAAGATATCAGGCATATTATCTCCTTATTCGATTCTATGGTAGATCAAGGCAATAGTGTCTTCTTGATCGAACATAATCTGGATGTCTTGAAAGCGGCGGACTATGTGATCGAGATAGGTCCTGGAGGCGGACTAATGGGGGGTGAGATCTTGTTTAGTGGTACTCCCAAGGAGTTACTATCCTGCGAGCGTTCCGTTACGAAAGACTATCTTGTTTGATGATTATGAATATTATAGGGAAAGAGACGCAGCACGCTGCGTCTCTATGTGAATATACGTCAAAAGTGAGGTCGCTTACTCATCATACGAGATATTCCCTAATTCCTTAATCTTCGAATCTCCGACTTGATGCGTGAATAACTCAATCAATTGAGCGGGCGTTAATGTCATCTGAGGCGAGAACTCGGAGGAATCCATATAACTTAATAAGCTACGGTATAATTGGCGGGCTTCCGGGTATTCTTGTTGGGTTTCCAAGTCTGTCATACAGATTAATAACTTGCCCGGGCCGACATTGAATTCTTGGATCATCCCTAATTTATGATTACGCTCCACGTTATCGATCACCTGTACGATTGGCCTGTAATTATCCGGAAGCTGGTCCAGTATCAACGGATGGCTATTCTTTATCATCGTGAACCATTGCCAGTTTGTATGGAAATCCGTCGGGAAATGAGCGAAAACCGGATGAGAGGGATTCATTAATAATCCGAGGGTACCCGGAGAGACCGGTTTCTTTACCCATTCGCAGATGGACTTAAACATCCGGTAATTCCAGTAATCTGTCTGGAATAATCCTTCTACCGTCACGTTCTTGTAAGTCTTGGCATCCGGGAACCACAATACTTTCGCCCCGTTCGCCAATAAGTTCTCGGCCTGTTTATCCCATTTCTTAATAACATTGATATCCGTAGGGATTTGCACGTTATTATGTTCCGGATAAATCCATAACGGATAATGATTGTGATAATCCGTGCCCTCGATCGCCAGCCGTAAAGTATAGGTCTCAGCCTCTTGAATGGCAGGTAAAGCGATATTTAATGGGCCTACCTCGGCCAACGTACCTTGATTGATTTGCAGCGGTATGTTGTTTTGGGCGATTACTTGATCTTGACTATTCGTCAAGGTCCAAGTTAGATGTTTCCCTTTTAAAGTGGTAGGTGTATAGTTCGCTACCTTGATGGAGCCTTTGAGCGCCTCATTCCCAGAGTAACAGAATTTAGGTAGGAGAGCCAGTAATACGACATCATCGCAAGACTCTTTCCATTCCTTGGCGGTTATCAAGCCCTTATTATCCATAAAAGCGTCCAAGATACCGACTAACGCCGTGCCCTGTCCCGGATAATCCTGTAAATCCAATAATTGGAAGCCGGCCATTCCCGGAGTACGGAACGCCATTTCCATCTCGGCCCGGTAAAGTTGCGCCATCCATTTACCGGAAGCCTTGAAGAAATCATCCGCTTGTCCGGCCATACCGGACTCCAGTCGTTTGCGGAATATCTCCAGATTCCAAGGTTTTAGTGCCCCGGTATATTTCTTGATTTCCTCATAATTCGGATAACATTGGAATTGCCCGGTCTCATGTCCGATGATAGGCAATGAACATTGTTCGATAGCGGATTCGAAATTCATGACCGAGTTTGGATAGGTATGGTTGATATAACCGCCATCCTCCGCATCTGCGAAAGAGAAGGAACCCCGGGTATGGTTGCTGAATACGTTAGCGCCGGGGACTCGACAGGTCGTGAAGTAATCGTCACCCGCCGCAGGGCCGTTGAAGCCTAGATAGTCATTCGATCCAGATGCGTATAAATGCCGTCCGTCCTCACTACGGAAACGGGCGATCATGTCTACCATCGCTTCTTGATCCCCGGAAAGCTCGTTGCCGATCGCCATCATGACGAAAGAGGCGTGATTCCCGTAAGCCTCCTGTATTTGTAATCCTTCTTTGGTGAGGAAATGGATCAAAGTGGTATCGCCCTTTTCCATCTTTCCCCAGAAAGGTAGTTCCGGTTGGAGGTAAAAACCTTCGATATCGGCCGCCTCGAAACAAGCTTTAGGAGGACACCATGAATGGAAACGGCAATGATTGATACCGTATTCCTTGGCGATGCGGAAATAGCGTCTCCATGCTGCGGTATCCATCGGTACATGGCCTGTAAGCGGAAATACGCAAGCATCGTGTTTTCCACGAAGGAAGGTGGTCAATCCGTTGATGTTGAATTGTGTTCCTTCTGCTTTGAAATCTCTTAATCCGAAAGTAGTACTTTGGCTATCTTGGATATTCTCTCCTTGGATGTTCGCGGTCAAGCGATACAGGGTAGGGGAGAACTCGCTCCATTCCAAGGCGTCATCACCCATCGGTATTTGGAATATGATCTCGTCTTGTTGAACTACGATATTCTTATTGAATTTGATATGGTGCTCTAAGCCTGTGTTGAAAGCCTCCATCTCTATTTGAACGGCGGCTACGATCATTTGCTCGAATGGATTTGAAAGCTTTATTTTTACGTCCACCGTTTTTTGATCCGCATGTGGATATACTTGTATCCGGCGGATATGGAATTGTGGACGGGCTTCCAATTTCAGGTCTCCGATAATACCGTTCCAGTTTGTCTGCGTGGATTCCGTATAAGCGTGTGAATTGTCCAATAATTGGGGCGGAACGCTCAAACCGTTATCGACTAGAATAGTCAAGTGATGCTTCCCAGCCCGGAGATATGCGGACAGATCGTATTCTTGAGGGGTGGAAATATGGTCGGATGAACCGACATATATGCTATCTACCCATATTTGGGTCGGTTTTGTTCGCTCCAAGATTAACCAAATGCTCTTGCCTTCCCAATTCTCTGGAATCGTGATCTCTTTCTGATACCAAGCCTTACCTTGATAGCGGAAGGGCCTAGACAAATGAGTTGTCTCCTCCTTATCATTGTTAGGGTATCCTTTTTGGTTGGTGTCCGTGGTACCCGGTAATTGAACTTGCTCGGTGACATCTGTTGAATCCAATCGTAATTCCCAGCAACCGACAAGCGATAATTCCTCTCTACTCTCTTTGGGAGTTTGGCATGCGAATAGCATGAGCATAAGTGGAATACTCCAAAATCTCTTCATGGTAATGTTTTTACTCTAAATATGGTTTACTTAATTAATAGTGTACAAAGGTAGTATTTTTGGCCTTTTTATTAAGGAGAAGATATGAAAAAAGAAGAAGATTTTGTTATGGGCCTGTCCATCTACATGGCTTGTCTGCGTGAGAAAAAACGGTATTCCACGGCGAAGAGTTATCAAGATGCCTTGAACTCGTTCAAGTGCTTTTGCGGTATGGAGGCGATTCCTTATGCCTATATTAATAGGAACAGGCTTTTGTGCTATCAGTCATGGTTGTTGGACAAGGGCCGTTCGTTGAATACGGTGTCTACCTATATGCGTCGGATTCGTCACATTTATAACTTGGCCGTGGAGGCGAACGAGGCTCCCTTTGTACCCAACCTGTTCAAAGATGTCTTCACGGGCGTTGAAAGCAAGCGGAAGAAGGCGTTGCCGCGAGAGATGCTGGAGCGTATGTTTAACGCCCCGTTGGAGGATCCGTCCTTGCGGCGTGTACAGTTGACCGTTCGGTTGATGTTCGCGTTCAGCGGGATAGCGTTTGTGGATCTCACGCATTTGAAATGGGAGAATATCCGGGATGGGATATTGCAGTATCACCGACAAAAGAGCGGGTCTCTCATACAGCTGGAGATTCCCTCCGGGGCGTTGCGGCTGTTGGATGAGTTGTCCGCTTGTACGGCAAAGGAATCCTTTTATTTATTTCCTTTTTTGAGTGGAACGAGAACCGGTGAGGCGGCCTACAAAGAATATAACAGGACCTTGTCCCGCTTTAACCGTGACTTGAAGTTGTTGGCGAGATCGACAGGCGTTACGCTTCCGGTCACCTCGTATACGATCCGTCATTCATTCGCCTCGTTCTTGAAGGAACAAGATGTATCGATCGAGGTTATCAGTGAGTTGTTGGGGCATAAGTCTATTAAGACAACACAGATCTATTTGAAGAGCTTCTCGTTGGAGCGTTTGTCGAAGGTGAACCGGAATTGTTTTGAGAGCGTGTGTAAACCGATACCCAAAGTGGGGTAGGAGGCTTGCTACTTGGGAAGTAGCGTATTCTTTCACGGCGCAAATGTAATAAAAAATAACAAGACACAAGCAAACATTAGACTTTATTTGTGCTCTGTTCTTTATGTTCCGACTTTGATTCTCCTTATATCTTCGTTCCTATTCTTGGGTTATGGACACAACGATAGAGACGGAATGATCTCATATTTCCTATATCATCCCGTTACCTCACAAAAATTGCATCTACATTCACGTAGAGATGAGGCGTGCCCCGTCTCTACAACTGTGTGGTGACCATTTTCCCATCTTTTAAGCTACTTCCCAAGTAGCTTAAAAATCGCAAGTGATGGTAATTTTCAGAAATACCATAATTGAATACTTAAAGCGTTGTTTGTCAAGAAGAAACGATAGGGTCTTGGCAGGGCTTTGAATTGTCGTTTAATCAGAGGGGAACTCCTCGTATATCTTAGGGAAAAGAGAATCATGCCGACGTGTATTTTGAGAAACGATCGTCCGAAGGGGGGCCTGACACAGGCCGGCAAGCGTCATGACTTGAAAGCCGTGCGCTGGTACGTGCTCACGCTTCCTACTACGGGTGTGGCACGACGCGACAGGATCAGCCCCGCTAAAAGCTTGGATGCCGAGCTTTCCCGGCGCAAGCGTCGTGGGGAGACGTTGTTCGAGTATTTCGCCCCCTCCTATGTGGAGGTGAGGAAGGTGGACGGAAAGATGGTCAACACGAAACGACCCCTGCTGTTCAACTACGTGTTTGTCCGGTCCTCGGTTGAGGAGATCTTCCAGATGAAGCGCACGCTTCCCCTATACAATTTCCTTCCCCGGGTCTCTTCCGGAGGCATGACTCATTTCCCTTATCTGTCGGATGACGAGATGGGGAATTTACGTTGGGTGGCGGAATCTTATTCCAACGAGCTTCCGGTGTATGTGCCGGACAGCAA
>OJMN01001684.1_pt1 | contig 12291 bp, 10 predicted proteins | sample 1597261 | NCBI WGS metagenome assembly OJMN01 (sample SAMEA2452130, study PRJEB22498) | human gut metagenome | biome: human feces; feature: human gut; material: feces | place: Australia | collected 2012 | reverse complement strand
CGGATGCAAGGTTCCTTGGATTGGCATATTTCTCATCATCGTCCTCGATTGTATCATTTAACAGTTTAAAATCCGTGTAGGAAATTGTCGCTTCCCCTCTTACAACCATATGTCCCTTGTATGGTATCTCCTTTGGAAAGCCGCTTATGGCATCCTGCAAAAAGGTGATGTTACTTCCTACAGTTCCATTTCCTCTCGTCAGTATTTTCACAAGCCTGCCACCGTCATATGTGAGCACGAGTGTCAGTCCGTCAAGCTTCCATGAAAGCCAGATTGGCATATCACCTGCCCATTTCTTAAGCTCCTCAATACTCTTTGTCTTTGCAAGTGAAAGTGCCGGATACTCATGCGGCTCACGATTTCCAGCCTCTGCCTCATAGCCTGCATTATGTGTCGGACTGTCATGGCGGATATATCCTGTTTTTTCCTCAAGCTGTGTAAGTTCATCAAACAGTGCATCCCACTCGTAGTTTGGCATTATTTCATCTGCGCCGTTGTAGTAAGCTTTTGACGCGCGGTTAAGACTTTCAACAAGCTCGTCTATCTTATCTTTTATTTTGTTATTCTCCATGCTGTAATAATCCCCTGTCTGCTTTACTTTGCTCTTCTATCCGGATATTTCTTATCTGTATGTTTCTTATCCGTATATTTCTTATCAGAATGATTCTTATTCGTATCAGGCATAACCGGCTGATTCGAGGAATCCGCAATCAGTCTTTTGAGCCCCTTGTATTCAAGTGGTGTCACCGCCCTGTACTTTCCTCTTGGCAGGTCACCAAGCTCAATATTCATGATTCTCACTCTCTCAAGCTTAACCACACGGTAGCCAAAGTATTCACACATCCGTCTTATCTGCCTGTTGTAGCCCTGTGTCAGAATAATCTTAAACTGCTTTGAGGACAGCTTTTTCACATGGCACTTTCTGGTTGTCACACCAAGCTCTACAAGCGGTACGCCTCCTGCGAGCCCTCTTATGAAGCTATCAGATATTGTTTTGTTCACTGTGACAATATACTCTTTTTCGTGTCTGTTGCCGGAGCGCATCATCTTATTTACTATCTCGCCATTGTTGGTCAGAAGTAAAAGTCCCTCTGAATCCTTATCCAGCCTGCCAATGGGATAAATGCGCTTTGGGTAATTAAGATAATCTATCACGTTGTTTTTTTCCCTTTTTTCTGCTGTGCAGACTATGCCGGCCGGCTTATTGAGGGCAATCAGTATCATCTCTTCTTCCTTTGATACTACCTGTCCATTATATGTGACAGTCTGTCCCTTTAGAACTCTGTCACCTGTCTTTGCTGTCACGCCGTCTATTCCTACTTTGCCGGCTTCTATCTGCCTGTCTGCCTCACGCCTTGAGCACACGCCCGCTTCACTGAGGAATTTATTTATTCTTACACCATTTTCTTCCATACCATATCCTCTTTTTAGATTGCTTTATCCGATATACATAAACAAAGCAACAGCCTTTTCTACTCTTTACGACAGCCATTTGCTATGTAGATTAAAACACGGAGACCTTTAAGCCTCCGTGTTGCTTCTTATGATTGTATGCACATCTGTTACTTTATATTGCTTTTACTGTCCTACTGTCTGGAGATTCTCTGTCTTGATATAAGCTCTGCCATTTGTTCCGGCGCTGTAGGATACTATAGTCCAGTCGCCCTCTGTGCCATATGCTGTAAGTGTTACCTGTTCCTTTAAGAGACCAAGCTCCTTTGCATCTGTGCTTGCACCGTCACGCACCTTTACAACATCCTTTGTCACTACCTGATACTCAGCCGGTGCCTGTGGCTGCTCGGCTGTCTGCTGATTGGCTGCATTTGTATCTGTGGTCTGTCCTGTGTTAGCATCCGTGGTCTGCTGGTCTGTGGTCTGTCCTGCATTTGCATCTGTAGTCTGCTGGTCACTACTCTGTGATGCATCATCTGCCTGCTGTGTATCTGCCTCTGTAGTCTGTGTGTCTGCATCAGACTTCTTTAAATTGGCAATGCCCGACGATGTGTACCACTGCTTTATAGCACCTGTGAGTGTTGTCTCAAGCATAGTCTTTAAATTGGCATCAGAACCGACCGCCTGTTCATATGCCTTTTGTACCTCCTCATGCAGGTCTGCAAACTCAGATGAAGCAGTATACTTAGAAATAAGCTCCATAATATCGTCATCGAGTGCATTCTCGCAGTATGTTCTGTTGAAATTACTGTATACATTGTTTATAAAGAGCTTTCCGTCCTTACCTGTCTCTATATAAAAGAAGTCAAGTGTAGGTGCCTGTGTATCAACTCCCGTAAACTTTATGCTGTTTTTAACAGACACAAAGTATGTTCCCTTTTTCAAACCATTCTTGGTGTAAGGTGTAATGTCATTGACTGACTCATAGTACTGGCTGACAACACCAATATAGCTCTTCTCGTTGTCGCTCATAGGTGTCGCAAGCTTGCCAAGTGTATCAAGGTCATCACCCACGTATGCCTTGTAATAATCAGCAAGTAATGTGCTGATATCGTCTTTGGCGTCATTTGTGTAATCCTTTTCAAACTCAAAATCCTTCACCGAAATCTCTGTCTGTGATCCGGCTTCAGTATTGGATTGTCTGCCATTATTGCCTCCTGCGACAACTACTATAAGTATAAGTATGAGTCCTACAAGTACACCTGCTACTCCAACGTATTTTTTATTTTCTGCGCAAAATTGCTTTATATTATCCAATGTTTCCTTGTTAAAAAAGTCCTTCATATGGTTCCTCCATTAACCCAACATATCAAAATCAAAGTATGTGACCGACGCGAATCGAACGCGCACTCGCCGGAGTCGGAGTCCGGAATTTTATCCATTAAACTACGGTCACAAAAAAAGTTACCAACTATTTATATCACATCTTTTACTTTTTTTCAATGTTACTTTTTTCTTATTGTAGTCTTTTAGTGTTTTATTATAACTTTTTATGCATACTATTATAATTGATAAAAATTTGACAATATATTTCATTTATCTTATTATTTAACTGTTTGGGCATTATATATTGGAAATTTTTTCCGATATGCCATAAAAATATACCATTTTAATTAATACAATTACTATTTATATAAGGAGCAGTATTATGAGTTTCACATTTTTAAACCAGCTTCCAACTCCTGCACAGATTAAGGAGGAATATCCTCTGTCAAAGGAGCTTACCGAGCTTAAAGCGAAGCGCGATGCAATGATTTCAGATGTTATCTGCGGAAAAGATGATAGATTTCTCGTCATTATCGGACCATGTTCAGCCGACAACGAGGATTCAGTCTGTGACTATGTCAGCCGTCTGACAAAGATTCAGGAGGATGTAAAGGACAGCGTAATCATCATCCCTCGTGTATATACAAACAAGCCAAGAACAACCGGCGAGGGCTACAAGGGAATTGCCTCACAGCCTGACCCTGAGAAGGCTCCTGACATGGTTGAGGGCCTTATCGCCATGAGAAAAATGCACATCCGTGCCATCGCAGAGAGCGGACTCACCTGTGCAGATGAGATGCTTTACCCTGAGAACTGGGGCTATGTTGAGGATCTTCTCTCATATGTGGCAATCGGCGCTCGTTCTGTTGAGGATCAACAGCATCGTCTCACCGTCAGCGGCTTCGATGTGGCCAGCGGCATGAAAAACCCTACAAGCGGTGATTTTTCTGTCATGCTCAATTCTGTTTATGCAGCACAGCACCCACATCATTTTGTTTACAGAGGCTATGAGGTTGAGACATCAGGAAATCCTCTGACTCACGTTGTTTTAAGAGGTGCTGTCAGCAAGCATGGCAACACTACAACAAACTACCATTACGAGGACTTAATCCGTCTGCACGAAATGTACGACAAGATGGACGTTGTCAACCAGGCGGCTATCATCGATACCAACCATTCCAACTCCGGAAAGAAGTTCAAGGAGCAGATTCGTATCGCCAAGGAAGTTATGCACAACAGACAGCTTTCCTCTGATATCAAATCACTTGTCAAGGGTCTTATGATTGAGAGCTATATTGAGGAGGGCAGCCAGAAGATTGGTGAGCATGTCTACGGAAAATCCATCACCGATCCATGTCTAGGATGGGAGGATTCAAAGAAGCTTATCTACGACATTGCAGAAATGAATTCTTAAACCACAAATTATACACACATTTTTTACAAAGTACAAGCCACAGGAGTATATATCCTGTGGCTTGCATTATTTTGTCGATTTATTATTTAATCATATTACTATAAGCAAGAACTGCACTGACTGTTTTGGAATCCTGGATTTTTCCGGCATAAATCATGTCGCACAGCTCCTTTAGGGTGTATATTTCTACATCGATTGACTCGGCATCATCGAGATGCTGCTTGCCCTTTTTCAGGTTTTTGGCAAGATAGACATCTACTTCTTCGTCGCAAAAGGCAACTGTTGTGCGAAGTGAAAGTAAAAACGAGATATCATCAGAGCTGTAGCCCGTCTCCTCCTTAAGCTCCCTTTCTGCACACAGTCTGGTATCTTCTCCCACAAAGTCTCTGCAGCCGGCCGGAATCTCTATTGTCTCTCTCTCGAGAGCATTTCTATACTGACGCACCATGATTATCCTGCCGTCATCAAGCACCGGAAGCACTGCCGCAGCGCCCTTTCTGTGTGAGACAAAATCCCATTCCTCAGTCTTACCGTTTGCAAACTGCATTGTATCCTTGTATATATCGAGTATTGAACCCTTATATACAAGCTCTCTTTTTTGCCGTTTCATTTCATCAATCATTTTTCCTGTTTACCTTCTAAATAATTTAAATTCAGAGTTACCGTTTTGATTAGAAATCCACCTCTGTGTCATAATAACAGCATTTGAGAAGCTTCTCCATCTCCTCCTGGCTTGGCTGGCGAGGATTTGAGCCTGTACAAGCATCAAGGATGGCATTTGCAGCAATCTCAGGAAGTCTCTCAAGGAATACCTCCTCCGGTACAAAGCCCTGCTCTGTCGGATAGCTGTCTGCTCCGTAATTCTTGATGCAGTGTGGGATATTCAGATCATCATTCATGCCACGTAAGTATTTGATAAGAAGCTCAACCTTCTCATCAAGTGTCTCTCCACCCAGTTTCATGAAATCTGCTATTACGCCATAGCGTTCCTTCGCTGTCTCATCCTTTGCATTAAAAGCAATAACCTTTGGCAGATACATGGCATTGGCTGCTCCGTGGATGATATGTGCACCATAATCTGCAAAAGCTGCGCCTGTCTTGTGTGCCATGGAATGAACTATTCCAAGTAGTGCGTTGGAGAATGCCATTCCTGCCAGACACTGCGCATTGTGCATCGCATCTCTCTTTGCCATATCACCATTGTATGAATCAATCAGGTCATGCTGTATCATCTCTATTGCATGGAGTGCGAGCGGATCTGTAAAGTCACTGTTGGCTGTTGATACATATGCCTCGATAGCATGTGTCATGGCATCCATTCCTGTGTGTGCAACAAGCTTCTGTGGCATTGTCTCTGCAAGCTCAGGGTCTACGATTGCAACATCAGGTGTAATCTCAAAGTCTGCGATTGGATACTTGATACCCTTCTCATAATCTGTGATGATTGAGAACGCAGTAACCTCAGTTGCTGTACCTGATGTGGATGAAATAGCACAGAAATGTGCCTTCTTTCTAAGCTTTGGAATACCAAATACCTTGCACATATCCTCGAATGTGATATCCGGATACTCATACTTAATCCACATAGCCTTAGCTGCATCTATAGGTGATCCACCACCAATTGCTACAATCCAGTCCGGTTCAAACTCCGCCATGGCAGCCGCACCTTTCATGACTGTCTCAACTGACGGATCCGGCTCAATTCCCTCAAAAAGCTTTACCTCCATACCTGCTTCCCTCAAATAAGCCTCGGCTTTGTCTAAAAAGCCAAATCTCTTCATTGAGCCTCCGCCCACACAGATAATAGCCTTCTTTCCCTCAAAGCTCTTTAATGCCTCAAGCGCACCCTTTCCGTGATATAAATCTCTTGGTAATGTAAATCTCTGCATTGTAAAACCCTCCATATGATATTGTATTATATAGTTTCTCCCTTGTAATATTTATAAATATTGCAGCCATCAAATACTGAATAGTTGCTAAATATTACACTTACCATTTTATAACATTTTACTAATTTTGTCACGTACCATTATCTATTTTTGTGAATACAGGATATCTTATACATATATTTTTATGCAATATATACAAATTTCTTCAGTAGTAATGAACAGTTACCGATAATTTATTTCATACCATAAGCACTGCATTGTAAAAATCGACTGCATTTACGTTTTTATTTTTTACAAAAAAGAAAAGGCTTCATTAAGAAGCCTTTCCAAATGTACATGTTATTATGTCAAACCGACAATACGCTAATGCTCTACTTTGCGTAATCCACTATACGTGACTCACGTATTACATTAACCTTTATCTGACCCGGATACTCTAACTCAGACTCAATCTGCTTAGATATGTCTCTGGCCATGATAACCATGTCGGCATCGCTGACCTGCTCAGGAACTACCATAATACGAATCTCTCTACCTGCCTGAATAGCAAAAGATTTCTCTACCCCTTTATAACCATTTGTAATGTCCTCTAACTGCTGAAGACGATTTGAATATGTCTCCAAAGTCTCTCTTCTTGCACCCGGACGTGCCGCACTGATTGTATCAGCTGCCTGCACGAGACATGCAATAAGTGACTCCGGTTCAACATCACCGTGATGTGATTCTACTGCATTAATCACAAGTGGTGACTCTTTGTATTTCTTACATAATTCGGCACCGAGCTGGATATGTGAACCCTCCATCTCGTGATCTACTGCCTTACCTATATCATGTAATAAGCCTGCACGCTTTGCCATTCTGACATCCTCACCAATTTCAGCAGCCAGTAAGCCAGTCAGCTGTGCAACCTCGATAGAATGCTTTAACGCATTCTGACCGTAGCTTGTTCTAAACTTCATCTTTCCAAGAAGACGCACAAGCTCCGGGTGAATACCATGTATGCCCACCTCAAGTGTGGCAGCCTCACCCTCTTCACGAATCATATTATCGACTTCTTTTTGAGCCTTCTCAACCATCTCCTCTATACGGGCCGGATGGATTCTTCCGTCAACAATAAGCTTCTCAAGAGCTATTCTTGCAACCTCTCTTCTAATTGGATCAAAGCTTGACAAGATAACTGCCTCAGGTGTGTCATCTATAATCAGATCTACACCTGTCATAGTCTCGAGAGTACGGATATTACGTCCCTCTCTTCCTATGATACGTCCCTTCATCTCATCATTCGGAAGCGATACTACTGAAATAGTAGTCTCAGACACATGGTCTGCTGCACATTTCTGAATAGCTGTAACCACGTAATCCTTAGCCTTACGGTTTGCCTCTTCCTTTGCTTTGTTTTCCATTTCCTTAATCATTTTTGCAGTATCAAGTTTTACATCTTCTTCAATGGTCTTTAAGAGATATTCTTTAGCTTGCTCGGAGGTTAATCCAGAGATTCTTTCAAGTTCCTGTAAACGCTGCTCGTTAAGCTTTGATATTTCAATCTTCTGCTTCTTGAGTTCCTCTTCCTTAACTGCAAATCCGGCTTCACGCTTCTCGATAGCTTCAAGCTTCTTGTCGACATTTTCTTCCTTCTGAACGATACGACGCTCATTACGGGAAATCTCGTTTCTACGCTCTTTGATTTCCTTATCCAGATCATTCTTAGCCTTTATAGACTCTTCCTTGATCTCAAGCATAGACTCGCGCTTCTTTTCCTCCGCAGTCTTTACAGCCTCATCAATGATTCCTCTTGCCTTCTCCTCAGCATTTCCTATCTTGGAGTTAGCAGATTTCTTCTGATATAAAGCGGCTGCAAACCATACAATCAATGCAGTAATAATAATAGAAACTACAGCAGTAATGATATACGGTAGCATTACAGGAGCACCTCCTTTATTAAATTTTCATTGTATTTCACAAATTACAACAATTAAATTCTATACTTTTTGGTGCAAATTGTCAAGGTAATTGTGACCTCATTGCTGAAAGAATCTGGCTGCTCTTAAAGCCCCTGCGCATAAGAAACTGGTATATCCTGCGAAACTCCTTTTCATCACAGTTATCAGGATCATAGTGTTTCCTTTCAAGCAGCTTTGCTATATGTTTCTCTTCATCAGCAGTGTATTCGCTGTCTATGGCACAATTTATATCATCTCTGCCTATGCCCTTTGCCATAAGCTTCTGCTCAAGCTGCCTGCGGCTTAAGCTGTCCTGATGATACCTGATATATGTGGAAGCAAATCTGTAATCATCAAGATAATGAAAGCTCTTGACATAATCTATCGCTGCATCCACACAGCAATCCGGATATCCGCCCTGTGTGAGCTTTTCCCTAAGCTTTCTTTCACTCCTGTCCATCTGTTCAAGCAGATGCAGTGCTCTCTTTTTGGCTCTCTTTCCTACCACCTCAGATATCAGCTTTTCGTAATCCGCTTCACTGATAAAGGCTCCCTCCATAATAGAGTACCGCACGGCCTCTGTACGATACAGCACACATGTCGTGCCATTATCAAAGGTCGTGCGGTATTTGCCTTTACCAATATTCTCATATCCGGTAATCTCTATCATATATAACCCTGCTCACTTATTATTCTTCTGCTTCAGACTTTTCAGAGTCTTCCTGTACTGCAGCATCTTCATCCTCAGGCTGTGTAAAGTAAAAATCCCTTACCTTTGCCTCAAGCATATCAAAAAATGCCGGATTCTCATGGATATAAGTCTTTGCATTCTCACGACCCTGTCCTATCTTGTCTCCCTCGTATGCGTACCATGCACCGGATTTGTTGACAATGCCTGCATTTACTGCAAGATCAAGCACATCTCCTTCTCTTGAGATACCCTGTCCAAACATGATATCAAACTCTGCCTCCCTGAAAGGAGGAGCTATTTTATTCTTAACAACCTTTACGCGGACATGGTTGCCGACTATCTCACCGCCCTGCTTGAGTGACTCAGTTCTTCTGACATCAAGACGCACTGATGAATAGAACTTTAATGCCCTTCCACCTGTGGTAGTCTCAGGATTTCCAAACATCACACCTACCTTCTCACGAAGCTGATTGATGAATATAACGATACAATTTGACTTGCTGATAACTGCCGTGAGCTTACGGAGCGCCTGGCTCATAAGTCTCGCCTGAAGACCCACATGGGAATCACCCATATCTCCGTCAATCTCGGCCTTTGGTACGAGTGCCGCAACAGAATCGACAACCACGATATCCACAGCGCCGGAACGTACCATTGTCTCTGTTATCTCAAGTGCCTGCTCACCGCAGTCCGGCTGTGAAATATAGAGATTGTCAATATCAACACCTATATTTCTGGCATATACAGGATCAAGCGCATGCTCTGCATCTATAAAGCCTGCGATGCCGCCTCGCTTCTGTACCTCTGCAACACAGTGGAGTGCAACCGTTGTCTTACCTGATGACTCCGGTCCGTACACCTCAATAATCCTGCCCTTTGGAAGTCCTCCGAGTCCTAATGCAATATCAAGGCTTAATGAGCCTGTAGGTACTGTCTCTACATTCATATTGGCTGAATTGTCACCAAGCTTCATGACAGAGCCCTTTCCGTATTGTTTCTCAATCTGCGCAATGGCAGCGTCTAATGCTTTTAATTTATCTTCCTTTGCCATAATAATCTCCTATCCTCTCGCGAACAAACGTTCGTTCTGCTATTATAATAATACACTTCTATTCAATTGTCAACAAATAAATTGGAATAATTACAGAATCATATAGCTGCCCGTGCTGCTGTTTGCGCCTCACGCTATACTCTAAAACAGCTATAGCTAAAATACTCAAAAATATACAAATAAAACATAATTAAAAAGACAGTTGCTTTCACAACTGTCTTCATTATACACATAATCTCTCACTAACGTCAAGTCCAAATTCAACCTTGGAATCCTTACCTAGTTTCTTCCAAACTCAGTAAGCACAAGTCCGTCATTTCTATCGAGTGTCATGCCGATGCTCCACTCATTGATGAACAGAAGAAGCGGATTTCCCTTCATGTCGACAACCTTCTTCATGTCGCTTGTTCCGTTAATTGTATCTACATTGACCTCATCCTTGTTCTCAATCCATCTGATATGCTCATATGGCAGATTCTCTAGTCTGATCTGCACATTGTACTCATTTTCAAGTCTGAATTTAAGCACGTCAAACTGAAGCACACCGACCACGCCGACTATGATCTCTTCCATGCCGCCCTTGTACTCCTGGAACATCTGGATAGCACCCTCCTGCGCTATCTGTGTGACGCCCTTTACAAACTGCTTTCTCTTCATGGAATCAACAAGTGATACCCTCGCAAAATGCTCAGGTGCAAATGTCGGGATGCCCTCAAACTCAAATTTATCCTTTGCTGTCGTGAGTGTATCTCCTATAGAGTATACGCCCGGGTCAAACACACCTATGATGTCGCCCGCATATGCCTTGTCCACTATTTTTCTCTCATCTGCCATCATCTGCTGCGGCTGTGAAAGCTTTAGGCTCTTGCCTCCCTGCACATGGTATACCTCCATGCCGGCTGTAAACTGTCCGGAGCAGATTCGCATAAATGCTATTCTGTCCCTGTGATTTTTATTCATGTTGGCCTGAATTTTGAATACAAATGCAGAAAAATCCTCTGAAAAAGGATCAATCATTCCGATGTCAGATTGTCTTGCTGTCGGTGCATATGTCATCTTAAGGAAATGCTGTAAAAATGTCTCAACACCAAAGTTTGTAAGAGCAGAGCCGAAAAATACAGGTGAAAGTTCTCCCTTTGTGACAAGATCCATATCAAAATCGGCACTGGCGCCATCCAGCAGCTCAATCTCATCCATGAGCTGACTTTTAAATTCCTCTCCGATCTCATCGGAAAGAGCCGGATCATCTATATGAATAATCTTCTCCGAGCCCTCTTTTGTACCCTTTAAGGTATCTGCAAAGGTCATGACCTCCTTGCTGTTTCTGTCATACACACCCTTAAACTGCTTTCCTGAGCCTATCGGCCAGTTGATAGGACATGTCGCGATACCCAGCTCTTTTTCGATGTCATCGAGAAGCTCAAACGTATCGTTGGCATCACGGTCCATCTTGTTTATGAATGTAAAAATCGGGATATGTCTCATGACACAGACCTTAAAGAGCTTTCTGGTCTGTGCCTCAACACCCTTGCTCGCATCAATTACCATGACGGCCGAATCGGCTGCCATGAGTGTACGGTATGTGTCCTCTGAGAAATCCTGGTGTCCCGGTGTATCAAGGATATTGATGCAATATCCGTCATAATTAAACTGTAATACAGATGAAGTAACCGAAATACCTCTCTGCTTTTCTATCTCCATCCAGTCCGAAGTGGCGGTCTTTTTGATTTTATTCGATTTTACAGCTCCGGCAATGTGAATAGCTCCTCCGAAAAGAAGTAGTTTTTCGGTTAGTGTCGTTTTTCCTGCATCCGGGTGGCTGATAATAGCGAATGTTCTACGTTTACTGATTTCTTCTGTAAGTGTACTCACGTTATTAATGGGTTTCTTGTAATAGTTTTATGCAATTCGACAGGCTTTCGTACCAGTGAGGAATAGTCAGCCCGTATGTTTTTTTAATTTTACTTTTATCGAGGACGCTGTAAAAAGGTCTGTGTGCCTTACTGGGATATTCATCACTTCGTATCGGTGTCACTCGACAGGTCGTGATCCCGGCCAGCCTGTGAATAGTTACTGTGAAGTCATACCAACTACATACCCCTTCGTCGGAGAAATGGTATGTTCCCGGCACGAATGTATCCGCTTGCAGTATGACAAGGATTGCTTGTGCGAGGTCGGCGGCACAAGTGGGCGTGCCTATCTGGTCGGCGACTACCGATAACTCCTCCCGTTCTTCTCCTAAATGCAGCATGGTTTTGACAAAATTGTTGCCATAAGGGGAGTATAACCATGCTGTGCGAATGATAATGCTTTCGGGACAGATGTCGGTCAATATTTTTTCGCCTTCTAGTTTGGTCGAACCGTAAACCGATTGCGGGTCAGGGGGCATATCTTCGGTATAGGGACTGTAACCTCTTCCGTTGAAAACATAGTCGGTGGAGATATGAATCATGCGGGCTCCGTAATCGGCAGCCGCGCGAGCAAGGTTTTCGACAGCATCGGTATTGATTTTTTTGCAAAGTTCGGCATTGTCTTCCGCTTTGTCTACCTGGGTATAGGCGGCACAGTTGACGATATAGTCGATATGG
>OJMN01001683.1_pt1 | contig 12291 bp, 12 predicted proteins | sample 1597261 | NCBI WGS metagenome assembly OJMN01 (sample SAMEA2452130, study PRJEB22498) | human gut metagenome | biome: human feces; feature: human gut; material: feces | place: Australia | collected 2012 | reverse complement strand
ATGATGCTGCGCACCAAGCGGAAGAGCAACCGGGAAACCTCCCTATACGAACCGATCGGTACAGACCGGGAAGGGAATGAGATCCGCCTGTATGATGTCATCGAATCTGATGAAGAAGATGCCTGTATGCAGCTTGCCCTGAAAAATGATATTTCTCTTCTCTATGAAAAACTGGAATCCGTTCTCACCGACCGCGAACAGCTGGTACTGAAAAAACGCTACGGTCTTTATGGTGAAAAAGAATATACCCAGAAAGAAGTTGCAGCTTCTCTTGGCATCTCACGTTCCTACGTTTCGCGAATTGAAAAAGGGGCGATTCAAAAACTCCGCCCCTGCTTTCTTCCTTCTCATTTTTAATTTTTGCCGGTCTAGATCCTGTCTGTCCATTTTAAAATTCATGATGCTTCTTTCACACCGGCAGACAGGACACTCTACTCAAACATTCCTATACCAAAAAGCAGAATGCCAAGTCCCAGAAAGACGCTACTTACAAGCACAAGCCCCAGCAGAGTTTTCTTTTTCTCTCTTGGCAGAAGTCCCCTGTCGTATCCCGGCTGTCCTTTATGGATCAGATAATTCCCCGCATAAAGCAGAAACGGTCCTGCCGAAGCATAAATAAAATACACCGCCACCGTCACAAGCAAAATGCCTGTCGATGCCATAGCTTCTGCACTTTCCATCTGCTCTGAAGCCACACTGGAAGTAAGCTGTAAAAGCAATGTCGGCAACGCATTATTGATCAGATGGAAGAACATGTTATAAAACATGTTATCCGTCTCGGCAAGCAGATATCCCATGGCGATTCCAAGCATCGCTGTCGGCACAAACCGCCAGAAGCTTCCGTGAAATGCACCGAATACTGCTGCACTGATCAGAATTGCCGGCCATGGACTCCTAAAGCCACGAAAACAGCTGAAAAGCCCGCCTCTGAATGCTATTTCCTCAAAAATCGCCGGCGTGACACAGATCAGAAGAAATGCAAGTCCAAACGGCAGTCCACCGGATAATTCACTCACACTTTCTGTAGCCCCACTCATCTGCTCCGGAAATACATAAAGCAGGATCGATGTCGGAATCATCGTGATCAGAAGGGTTCCGATCCACATCAGCAATGTTCCGACATTCTTTGCTATCGTCGGTCTGTGAAATGGAAATGCACGCTTTACGTCTTCCCTGAAAAGCACTACTATTACAAGTGCCAGCACCGCAAGAAGACCCTCATACATTGGAATTCCCCACTCACCAAAATAATAGACACAAAATCCGGAAAGCCAGAATATATCCACGCCGTACAGAAGGATCAGTACGATCGCCGCATATGGCTTCCACGTTTTTTTATTCATTTGCTTCCTCTTTTCTTCTGAGAATATCGTACTTGTCAGCCCTACCGGACAGTTCTACATACAGTACCTGCTTCGGATGTGGTGCACTCTCCTGTTCTTCTCCTTCTTCATTTACGATCCGTTTTACCTGAACCTCCACGTTATCTCCGTTCGGTTTCATGATCTCAATCGTCTCGCCCACCGAAAATTTATTTCTCTGTTCGATCTTCACCATACCGTCTTTAATCTCTTCTGTGATTCCAAGATATGTGTACTCCCGGATATAGGTGTTGCTGTCATAAATCTGTGCCTCTTCCGATGGTTTTCCAAAGAAAAATCCAGTTGTAAACTGCCGATAGGTACAATTCGAGATCTGGTCCAGATACCACGGCATATTCTTCCTGTAAAGCTCCGGATCTTTCTGATAATCATCAATTGCTTTCCGGTATGTTCTCGCTACAGTTGCCACATACAGAGCCGTTTTCATTCTTCCTTCGATCTTGAAGCTGTCAATCCCCGCATCGATAAGCTCCGGAATATGTTCGATCATGCAGAGGTCTTTTGAATTGAAAATATACGTTCCTCTCTCATTTTCATAAACCGGCATATATTCTCCCGGACGGGTTTCTTCCACAACAGAATATTTCCAGCGGCACGGATGAGTGCATGCGCCATGGTTTGCATCCCTGCCTGTAAAGAAATTACTGAGCAGACATCTTCCGGAATAAGAAATACACATTGCACCGTGTACGAATGTCTCAATCTCCAGATCATCCGGGATATGTGCACGGATTTCTTTGATCTCACGCATGGAAAGTTCTCTTGCAGATACAACTCTGCTCGCCCCTTGTCTGTACCAGAACATATAAGTTGCATAATTTGTATTATTGGCCTGTGTACTCACATGTCTTTCAATTTCCGGACATACTTCTTTTGCGATCTCAAATACACCCGGATCAGCAATGATCAATGCATCCGGTTTTATTTCCTTTAACTCTTTAAAATATTCCCGCACGCCTTCCAGATCGTAGTTATGTGCCAGAATATTTGCAGTTACATATACTTTTACATCATGCTCATGTGCAAACCGGATTCCTTCCATCATATCTTCTTTGGAAAAGTTCTTTGCCTTTGCACGAAGTCCAAATGCTTCTCCTCCAATATAAACTGCATCTGCTCCAAATACGACTGCAGTCTTCAACACTTCCAGGCTGCTTGCCGGTATCAATAATTCAGGATGTCTTGCCATTATTTTTTTCCTTTCTGTTACTGTTATCTCCTGTTTTTATTTTCGCACGCTCAGTGCCACTCCATCTCCCAGCGGAAGAATAGATGTCTCAAGCTCAGGATGATGTTTCAGAGTATACAGATACTCCCTCATCCGGCTATGGATCGTGCGGTCTCTTCTTTCCACCGCAAACCGTGACTCAATAATATCTCCGTCCTGCAACACATTATCCGTGATCAGGATCCCTCCCGGCACAAGGAAACGCATCACCTGTTCTAAATATGCCGGATATTGTCCCTTTGCGGCATCCATAAACACAAAATCAAATCCTGCATCATCCGGCATGCCTTTCATGATCTCCAGTGCATCTCCTTCAAGCAACGTAATTTTCTGTTCCATACCTGCTCTGGCGAAATTATCTCTGGCAATTGGAATCCTTTTTTCGTAATTTTCGATTGTTGTAATGTGACATTCCTCCGGAGAATATTTTCCCATCAGAATTGCCGAAAATCCAACTGCTGTCCCAATTTCAAGAATCTTTACCGGACATTTGATCTCCAGCATTACTTTCAGAAAACTTTTTGTCTCTTTGCGGATGATCGGAACCATGTCCGCAAGGGCTTCCTGTTCGATCTCATCGAGAACGGGGATGTCCGCGCTTTCCAGAGAATGGAGGTAAGTCGTCAGTCGTTCTTCTACTATCATATTTTCCTCTTTTCTTCCAAGGGAATTCTTATCCTATACATTTATCATAGAAGCGCAGACAAAGTTTATTTTCTTTTCAACTCTGACTGCGCTTCTTTATGCAGATATCTTCGCATCTGCTTATTTTCATAAAAATGCCACAGGCATCTTTATATTATACATCCATAATGATCGGAAGGATCATTGGTTTTCTCTTGGTTCTTTTCCAGATAAAGTCATTCATTGTGTCGCGGATCACAAGCTTAATCTTGCTCCAGTCAGCATGACGGCTCATCAGACATTTTTCAACCGCTTCCGTAACAACCTTCCGTGCCTCTTCCATCAGGCTTTCAGATTCACGTACATAAACAAATCCACGGGATACGATATCAGGTCCGGCAAGAAGCTGGTTGGTACGCTTTTCCAGTGTCAGAACAACAATCAGGATTCCGTCTTCTGCCAGATGCTGACGATCACGCAGTACAATATTACCGACATCGCCAACACCGAGTCCATCTACCAGGATTTCTCCTGTGTGTACCTTATCTAAAACTTCTGCACTTTCATCATCCAGTGCGAGTACATCGCCTGACTTGAGGATGAAAATGTTGTCCTTCGGAATCCCAAGAGATTTGGCAATACCTGCGTTCGCTTTCAGATGACGGTATTCTCCGTGAACCGGAATTGCATATTTTGGTTTTACCAGTGAATAGATCAGCTTCAGCTCTTCCTGGCACGCATGTCCGGATACGTGCGTATCCTGGAAAATAACATTCGCTCCCTTTTCAGAGAGTTCATTGATGATATTCGATACCGCTTTTTCATTACCCGGGATCGGATTAGAGCTTAAAATGATCGTGTCACCCGGCATGATCGAGATCTTCTTATGGATATCTGCTGCCATACGTGACAGAGCCGCCATAGATTCTCCCTGGCTTCCGGTTGTGATGATCGTTGTCTTCTCTCTTGGATAGTTTTTCAACTGATCTGTCTCGATCAGCGTATTCTCCGGCACATTCAAATAGCCAAGCTCTGATGCAACCGAAATGATATTTACCATACTGCGGCCTTCTACAACTACTTTACGTCCATACTTGTAAGACGTATTGATGATCTGCTGTACACGGTCTACATTCGAAGCGAAGGTTGCTACAATAATTCTTGTATTGGAGTGTTCGGCAAAAAGCCGGTCAAATGTAGCTCCCACTGTCCTTTCTGACTGTGTAAAACCAGGTCTCTCCGCATTGGTACTGTCTGACATCAATGCCAGTACCCCTTTCTTGCCAATTTCTGCAAAACGCTGCAGATCAATCGCATCACCAAATACCGGTGTATAATCTACCTTAAAGTCTCCGGTATGCACAACAATACCTGCCGGCGAATAGATTGCCAGTGCCGATGCATCCTGGATACTGTGGTTCGTCTTGATAAATTCAATTCTGAATTTTCCAAGATTGATCGACTGTCCATGGCGCACTACTTTTCTTTTAGTTGAGCGGAGAAGATTGTGCTCTGTGAGCTTTTTCTCGATAATTCCCATAGTCAGCTTTGTTGTATAAATCGGCAGATTAATCTCTTTAAGCACATAAGGAAGCGCTCCAATGTGATCCTCATGTCCATGTGTGATCACAAAACCCTTCACCTTATCCGCATTGCTCTTAAGGTAACTGATATCCGGGATTACAAGATCGATTCCGAGCATATCATCTTCCGGGAACGACAATCCGCAATCTACTACAATAATACTGTCTTCATATTCAAAGGCAGTGATATTCATTCCGATCTTTTCAAGGCCTCCAAGCGGAATGATCTTAAGTTTTGAGTTGCTTTTTTTCTTCAATCTCACACCTCCATATATTTTATGTATCTCATCCGTACATTTAATTATCGTAAAATTCGGAGTCCGCCTCTGTGTGCGAACCCCGTTCTTATCTGTCAGAAATATTCTTTTGACAGTTCCGTCTACACTTCAATCTCCACATCCTCCAGAAGCTCTTCGAACACCTTGAGTACGGCATTAAGCTCTACTTCCTCTTCTACCATCTCATAAACGCTGTCCTTCTCTTCCGGCGTACTTGTATCCTTCAAGATCAGGCACTCTGCATCATCCTCTTCTGAATCTGCAACCAGAAGGTAAGTCACTCCATTCAGTCTGGTCTGCTCCACAACAAAAAATTCTTCTGCTTCGCCGCCTTCTCCGCATGTAAACGTTAATTTTTCATTCTTAATATACTTTCCCCTTATCGTCTGATTGTATTCCAAAGCCTGTTACTTTTGCATACCCAGAGAGTCCAGATATCCCTGCAATATAAATACAGCCGCGATTTGATCCACATACTGCTTGCGGTTCTCCCGTCTTACGCCGGATTCCATAAGTGTCCGTTCCGCTTCCACCGTTGTAAGGCGCTCATCCCACATCACGATCTCAATGCCGGTACGCCGCTTCAGCATCTCTCCAAATTCCAGTGCCTTCTCTGCCCGTTCTCCGATATCATTATTCATATGTTTCGGAAAACCGATCACAAACTTCTCTACTCCATATTCGGTTGCAAGGCTCTCAATCCTTGCCAGTGTCTTCCGAAGCTTGTTCTCGTCCTTCCTCGTAACCGTCTCCACTGCCTGTGCCGTAATCCCCAGAGGATCACTTACAGCAACACCTACGGTCTTCGTACCATAATCAAGTCCCATTATCCGCATCATATCTTCAACCTACAGTTCATGTCTGATATAAGCTTTTAATAATTCTTCTACTATCTCATCCCGCTCAACCTTCATCACAAGGCTTCTTGCTCCGTTATAGCTGGTAATGTATGTAGGATCACCGGACATAATGTATCCTACAATCTGATTCACCGGATTATATCCTTTTTCCACCAGAGCATTATATACAATTTCCAGAATATCTTTTGCCTGGATCTGTGGTCCTGTCTCTACCTGAAAAAATTGTGTATTCGTTATATCTTTCATCTTACGACCTCCAATACTTCATATTCATTTTAATATAATCTATACAAAAATTCAATGCATAATTTGTGAAAGTGAAGTAAGTTCTATCTCTTTTAACTGATTGGTCCACCGGTCTGCCTGTTCCGGTTCGCATGGAACCCCAATCCGCAGATATTCCTTGGTGTGCCCTGTGACATAATTTTTCCCATCACGCTCTGTCATCTCTTCAAATAGAACTTCCACCTTTTTTCCAAGCCATCCTTCTTCATAGCGCTGCATTTTTTTACGGTTCAGTTCCAGCATGATATTGCTTCTTCGCGTTTTTTCATGTTCCGGGATCTGCCCGTCCATCTTCGCAGCCTTCGTTCCCTGGCGCTTTGAATACTTAAATATATGAGTCTCATAAAAATTGATGCTGTCTACAAAGTCCCGGGAGGCTTCAAATTCTTCCTCTGATTCCTGCGGGAATCCTACGATCACATCGGTTGTCAGTGCCGGATTTTCAAAATACTTCCGGAGAAGCTCACATTTTTCCCGATATTCTGCCGCATCATATCTGCGGTTCATCCGTTTCAGGGTTGCATCACATCCGCTCTGCAGAGACAGGTGGAAATGCGGACATATCTTCGGCAGGCAAGCCAGTTCTTTTGCAAATTCTTCCGTCACGATACGCGGTTCCAGAGAACCCAGACGGATCCTTTTGATCCCTTCAACTCCATGTACCGCGCGGATCAGATCCAGGAGTCCTTCTGTCTGCTTTCCATTTTCATCTTTCCATTCCAATCCGTAAGAACTGAGATGGATTCCGGTAAGCACCACTTCCTGATACCCATGTTCCGCAAGTGTACGCACCTCTTCCACTACATCTTCCTTTTTCCTGCTGCGCACGCGTCCTCTCGCATAAGGAATGATGCAGTAGGTACAGAACTGGTTGCAGCCATCCTGCACTTTCAGATATGCCCTTGTATGCTCTGCTGTCCGGGAAAGATGGAGGCTCTCATACTCGAAGGTATGGTTAATGTCAATGACCTCCTGCATCTGTTCCGGAATGTCTTCTTTAAAATATTCTTCCAGAAGGCGGATCAGATCCTTTTTTTTATTATTCCCGATTACAATATCTATATTCTCATCCAGCTCACCCATATCCGCCTGCGCCTGCACATAACAGCCGGCCGCTACGATCACTGCATCAGGATTCTGTTTTCGGGCACGATGGATCATCTGTCTGGACTTGCGGTCTGCCATATTCGTCACCGAGCAGGTATTGATCACATAGACATCTGCCAGATCATGAAACGGTACGATCTCATATCCGTTCTTTTCCAGCAGTTCCTGCATCGCTTCTGTTTCATAAGCATTTACCTTACAGCCCAGGTTGTGTAATGCTGCTTTTTTCATAAATTCATCCTACTTTCAATATTTATAACATTTAACGAAAATTTCATTCATTCTTCGGCGTTTTGTTCCTTGACTTTTTTATGTATAACTTTTAATATAACTATAGAAAATGAAATCAAGGAGGTGTGTTTTCAATGAAAACCGTACAAATTTCTTTAAATTCTATCGACAAAGTAAAATCATTCGTAAACGAAATCACAAAATACGATTACGATTTTGACCTGGTATCCGGAAGATATGTGATTGATGCAAAATCTATCATGGGTATCTTCAGTCTTGATCTTTCTAAACCGATCGATCTGAACATCCATGCTGAGAACCAGGATGCTGATAACATCATCGAACTTCTGAAACCATACTTAGTATAATAGAATGTGAAGTATCAGGACGCAGTACATTTTCTGTACTGCGTCCTTTCCTTTTTTGAGGAGAGCCTGAAAAAGCTCCCCTTTTTCTTTTATTATTTTACGATGATCGTCTCCACAGTATTCACTGCTTCTGCAAACAGTTCATCAATCTTTTCACTTAAGTTTTCTTCTGATTTGCGGATCACTTCTACATTCGGTTTGGTTACCGGATGTTTTGCCACGAAGATCGTACAACAGTCTTCGTATGGAAGAATGGAAGTCTCATAGGTTCCGATCTTCTCTGAAATATCTACGATCTCCTGCTTGTCAAATCCGATCAGCGGCCGATATACCGGCAATGTACATACATCGTTGGTTGCCATCAGGCTCTGCATGGTCTGGCTTGCCACCTGTCCGATACTTTCACCAGTAATAAGTCCCAGGCATCCGTCTTCTTTTGCAAAATGCTCTGCAATCCGCATCATATAACGGCGCATGATGATCGTCAGTTCATCATGTGGGCATTTTTCATAAATATAAAGCTGGATATCGGTAAAGTTGACTACATGCAGCTTGATCGGTCCTGTATATTTGGAAACCTGCTTTGCAAGATCCACTACCTTCTGTTTGGCCCTCTCGCTGGTGTACGGCGGTGCATGGAAATAGGTTGCCTCCAGTCCGACGCCACGTTTGGAGATCATATAACCTGCAACCGGACTGTCGATTCCACCGGAAAGCAGAAGCATCGCGGTTCCATTGGTCCCGATCGGCATACCGCCAGGTCCCGGAATGATCTCGGAATAGATATAAATCTCTTCTCTTACCTCTACATGAAGCAGTACATCCGGGTGGTGTACATCTACCCGGATTTCCGGGAATGCATACAGAATAGCTTCTCCGAGGTCATAATTGATCTCCATTGATTTCTTCGGATAGGTTTTCTTTGCACGACGGGACTCTACCTTAAATGTGATATTCTTATCCGGATAAACCTCATCCATGTATGCGATCACATCTTTTTTCAGTTCTTCAAATCCTTTATCCTCTACGCGGACAACCGGACAGATCCCTACAATTCCGAATACTCTTTTCAGAGCTTCTACCACTTCATCTCCGTCATAATCTCCGTCACAGTCCACATAAACTCTTCCCTGTGCTTTATAAGTATGGAATAATCCATCCAGGTCTTTTAACGAATGCCTGATCTGTCTTACCAGTGCATCCTCGAACATATAACGGTTCTTTCCTTTGATTCCGATTTCTCCATATTTTATCAAATAAGTCTGAAACTTCATTCTTTCCTCCTAATGGCGTGTGTACTTTCTAAGCATCGGTACACAATTATATAATGTTTCCAGCGTATAGTCAATTTCTTCTTCTGTAGTAAATTCTGACATACTGAATCTGAGCGTTGCGTCCAGATATTCTTTTCCGGCTCCGATTCCCTTTAGCACTCCGCTGATCGCCGGATGGTTGGATGCACATGCCGAACCGGATGATACATAAATCCCCTTCTCTTCCAGTGTATGAAGAAGAACCTCACTCCGGATTCCTGCAAATCCCACACTGATGATATGTGGTGCACTTGTTTCATCATAAAGTCCGTGGATCACAGTATGATCGATTTTCTGTACCCCTTCGATAAAGTGCTGTTTCAAGGCACGCATATGTGCCACCTTTTCATCCAGGTCTGTGTAAATCGTCTTTGCTGCCAGCCCGATTCCTGCAATCCCCGGTACATTTTCTGTTCCGGCACGGCGTTTTCTTTCCTGCGCACCGCCGTGTACGAAGGAGCGGATTTTCACACCCTTTCGGATGTAAAGGAAGCCGATTCCTTTCGGTCCGTTAATCTTATGACCGCTGGAACTGAGCATATCAATATTGCACTCATCCACATTGATTGGGATCTGGCCAAATGCCTGTACGGCATCTGTGTGGAATAAAATATTGTGTTCTTTTGCAATTCTTCCGATTTCCTTGATCGGCTGAATCGTTCCGATTTCGTTGTTTGCCGCCATAACGGAAATCAGAATGGTCTCCGGTGTGATGGCTGCTTCGAGCTCATCCAGATTGACAACGCCGTTTTCATCGACGCCGATATAGGTGATTTTCGCACCGCGCTCTTTTTCCAGATACTCACAGGTATGAAGAATCGCATGATGCTCGATTTTTGTGGTGATAATGTGGTTTCCTTTATTTTTATATGCTTCAAAGGTAGCTTTTAACGCCCAGTTATCGGACTCGCTGCCGCCGGCTGTAAAATAAATTTCCTCCGGTTTTGCGCCGAGCACGTTTGCGATCTGCTCTCTTCCCTTTGTAATAGCTTCTTTGCTTTTTCCCGCAATGGCATAAATACTGGATGGATTTCCGTAGTATTCGCTGAAATAAGGAAGCATAGCCTCGACAACTTCCGGGGCTGTTTTTGTTGTTGCCGCATTGTCCAGATAAATCATTTTTCCCATTTTCTTGTCCTCCTGTTTTATTTAAGTATGTCCGGTACATTTTCTTCCATGCCCTGACTTTCCATTTTTTCTTCATGTACTCTTCTGCTTTCCTCGATCAGCTGACCAAGCATCAGGGTATCGACAGCGCTTGTAATACTGTCATTGATTCTCTTCCAGACGAGTTTTGCCACACATACATCACTGCCATGGCAGGTTCCGTCATTCTCAATCCCGGGACAGGCTGCTGAAAGCACGTTTTGATGAAGAAAATAATATTGTATGGGCGAAGAAGCTGGAGAAGGCAGGATGTCATGTAATTTATGGTCTGGTAGGCCTTAAGACACACAGCAAGATCACACTGGTTGTGCGCAGGGAAGAGACAGGAATCCGCCGTTATGTGCATCTGGCAACCGGAAACTACAATGATTCCACTGCCAAACTCTATACAGACTGCGGTATCTTTACCTGCGATGAACGTTTTGGTGAAGATGCAACAGCAGTATTTAACATGCTCTCTGGATATTCTGAACCGAAAAGCTGGAATAAGCTGATCGTAGCACCAATCTGGATGAAGGACAGGTTCTTAAGCCTGATTGAACGTGAGGCAGAGAATGCGAAGAAAGGACTTCCGGCGTTAATCCGCGCAAAGATGAATTCTCTCTGTGATCCGAAGATTATTGCTGGATTGTATTATGCATCTTCCTGCGGAGTTCAGGTGGAGCTTCTGGTAAGGGGTATCTGCTGTCTGAAAGTAGGAGTGCCGGGAATCAGTGAGAATATTCATGTCCGTTCTATTGTAGGGGAATTTCTGGAGCATAGTCGTATTTTCTATTTTGAAAACGGCGGAAACCCGGAAATCTATATGGGAAGTGCGGATTGGATGCCGCGTAACCTTGACCGCAGGGTAGAGATTGTTTTCCCTGTGGAAGATGAGAAGATTAAGAAAGAGCTGGAGCATGTACTTGATCTGGAGTTTAAGGATAATGTAAAAGCTCATATCCTGCAGCCGGATGGAACTTATGTGAAGCCGGATAAACGAGGCAAAGCCCAGATTAACTCTCAGATGGAATTCTGTATTGAGGCAACTGAGAAAGCAGCACTTCATAAACACGAAGAAAAGAAATCCCGCGTATTCATTCCAGCAGAGCCTGCGGAGGATATAGAGGAATAAGAAACAGTCAGAAACAGAAATAAATAACTGGGAAATGCCATGGAAAGCGGTGGAGCTGCCATGGCATTTCTTCTCTGGGACAAAAAAATAAAAATTTTTTTGTGGCAAAAACCGCATAAATACAGGGCTTTTTGAACGAAAAATTCGAGAAAAATAAAAAAATTGAAATTTTTTTAAAAAAGTACTTGCATTTTAGAAAAAGATGGTGTATATTAAACGAGTCGACAGCGAAGAGCAAACGACAGATAAACAAATGGCCAGTTGGTCAAGGGGTTAAGACGTCGCCCTCTCACGGCGAAAACACGGGTTCGATTCCCGTACTGGCTGCTACAAAATAGTGAGAATTTAACCAGAGCTTAGGCTCTGGTTATTTTTTTATCAGGGATTTCTCCTGACATGTTGTATGTCTTCGCAGACAAAAATGATTCACGAACCTGGAGCTTTCATCTGACAATAGAGGAGTAATACTTGGAAAGGAAGAACGATATGGTCACTGATGAAGAACTTTATGGGCAATATCTGTGCGGTGATGAGACAGGACTTGAACTGTTGATAAAAAAATACGGTGACCCGCTGACCTTATATATTGATGGTTATCTGCATGATGTCCACGAAGCGGAGGATTTAATGATGGAAACCTTTTCCTGGCTGTTTATGAAAAAGCCCCGCATCCGGAATGGATGTTTTAAGGCTTACCTCTATAAAGCAGCGCGTCACATGGCATTACGCCACAAAAGCAGACGACGGATTA
>OJMN01001682.1_pt1 | contig 12300 bp, 10 predicted proteins | sample 1597261 | NCBI WGS metagenome assembly OJMN01 (sample SAMEA2452130, study PRJEB22498) | human gut metagenome | biome: human feces; feature: human gut; material: feces | place: Australia | collected 2012 | reverse complement strand
CTTCTTTCAGGGAACGGCATGCCTGTGTTCCTGCATAGTCAAACTCTGCTGCCTGTCCGATTACGATTGGACCGGAACCGATAACTAATACTTTTTTAATATCATTATTTCTTGGCATTACTGGTTACCTCCCATCATGTTAATAAAGCGGTCAAAAAGATATGCTGAATCCTGTGGTCCAGGGCATGCCTCCGGATGGAACTGAACTGTGAAGATATTCTTGTTCACATACTTAAGTCCCTCATTAGTGCCGTCGTTGACATTTATAAATGCAGGCTCAGCCACATTAGGGTCAAGCTTATCTGTGTCAACCACATATCCATGGTTCTGGGAAGAAATATAAACACGGCCTGTTGCAAGATCCTTAACCGGATGGTTTCCACCTCTGTGTCCGTACTTCATCTTGTGTGTATCTGCGCCTGTTGCAAGTGCCATGAGCTGATGTCCGAGGCAGATTGCAAAAATCGGCACATTGCTGTCATAAAGCTTCTTTATTTCCTTTATAATATCTACACACTCCTTTGGATCTCCAGGTCCGTTTGAGAGCATGATTCCGTCAGGATTGTCACCAAGTATCTCTTCAGCGGTTGTGTGTGCAGGGTAAATTGTAACTTCACAGCCTCTTTCATTGAGTGATTTGGCGATGTTGTTTTTGGCACCGAAATCCATGAGGGCAACCCTCTTTCCTTGGCCCTTTAAAACCTTTTTCTCAGTGCATGTGACCTTGTCAACCACATTGCCTGTAGTATATGCCTTGAGCTTTGGAATAATCTCATCGAGATTGTAATTCTCATTTGTGGTAATCATTCCGTTCATGGTACCCTTTTCCCTGAGAATCTTTGTAAGCGCACGTGTATCAATGCCGGCCACTCCCGGAATATCGTTTTTCTCGAGGAAATCCTGTATCGTACCCTCGCAGCGGAAATTACTTGGCATACGCGACAGCTCTCTTACTATATATCCATCCGGCCATGGTCTTTCCGACTCCATATCCGGTGTGATTCCATAATTTCCGATAAGTGGATAAGTCATTACAACAGCCTGTCCTGCATAGGAAGGATCTGTAAGTACCTCCAGATATCCTGTCATTGATGTGTTAAATACTATCTCACTAATGACTTCCCTTGTTGAACCAATGCTGGTTCCGGTAAATACATTACCATCTTCAAGAATTAAAAATGCTTTCATCTTTACCCTGCCCTTTCGTGTTATACTTTGTAACCATAAGCTTCTTAGCTGCAACTAACCTTACGTCTGCGCAAAAAAAAAGAGGGCGTCTCTTTTTTCTTATAAAGTGTAGTTGCATAGTATATCTGCTTAAATTGTAAAAAGTGTATCATAATACAGCCGATTTTTCAACTGTTTTTTGTTACATAAATATGCATATTTATGTATACAATATTAGTTACTGTTCACACCAAAGTATGACCGGCAACTATTGTAGCCCATTAAAACTGCATCTGAGCGTTACGGAGTAAGCCCCGCGCATACCGCATATATCAGTCCTGAAAAAAATACAAGGCATGTAAAGCCAACTGAAATTGCAATAAAAGTCTTATCAGCTATATGTCGCGGTGTATACTCCACCTGATATATGCTTTTTGCTGTCATAGGAACGTACATATCGCCTTGTCCATTGCAAAAGCCTCCCTGATATGCACTCTTAAAGCCCACACGACTGAAGTAGTCTGCCGTGTATGCCGGCATTGCATTTACAGACACCTGCATGAGCTTAAGCTGCATGCGCGCATATATCCTGACTCTCTCCAGAAGCTTTTTGCCAATTCCACGTCTTAAATACTGCGGATGCACATACAGCATGGTGATATGCCCCTCGTTTGTCATGCCGCACACTCCGCACAGCACATTGCTATCAAACGCACCGAATACTACAAGAACACCGGTCCTTTCCTCGTTCGTCAGCCTGTCTGCATCCATATATTCATCAAAATATTGATGACAGTCCTGTGTCCGAAAGCAGCCTCTGATTGCGATATTGTATATACTTACCGCAAAGGCACATGCCCCTTTTATCTCTTCATTTGTAAGTTTTCTTATTTTCATCAGATAGTCTCCTCCACTATTCTGTCTTTAAGCCCGCTATAGCGTCTTTGCTGTGAGTTGTTTTGTATCATCTCGTAAAATGTCTGTTCGTCACCCACTATGGTAACACATTTCTTTGCTCTTGTAACCGCCGTATAGAGCAAATTCCTGTTCATAAGCATTCTCGGGCCGCTCAAAAGAGGTATAACGACCGCCGGATACTCACTTCCCTGCGACTTGTGTATAGTGACCGCGTATGCAAGTTCAAGCTCCTCCAAAAGCTTAAACGGATACTCCACCTTTCTGCCCTCGTCAAAGGATATGGTCATGGTCTCGGCAAAATCGTTGATTTCCTCAATGATACCTGTATCTCCATTGAAGATTCCCATGCCCTTATCCACACAAAGTCCGAATTTTGTCCTGATTTCCCACTCTATCTGATAGTTGTTCTTTATCTGCATCACCTTGTCGCCCTCGCGGAAAATCGTGCCCCTGTATTCTTTTTCGCGCTTGCTCTTGTCTGCCGGATTCATATACGCCTGCAATATACCGTTTAGACGTTCCACTCCAAGGAGTCCCTTTCTCATAGGCGTAAGCACCTGTATATCATACTCTGTAGCATTTACAAACTTAGGAAGCTTCTGCTTTATTAGCTGTAATGTAACATTTATTATCTTGTCGGCATCATATCTCTTTAGAAAAAAGAAATCCATGCTCTTATTATCTAACGATACCTCTTCTCCATTATTTATCTTGTGGGCGTTTACTATAATATCGCTCGTGCTCGCCTGACGAAAAATCTTTGTAAGCTTTACCGTGTGGAAGGCACCTGAATCAATAATATCCTTTAGCACGCTGCCCGGTCCCACGCTCGGAAGCTGGTTCACATCTCCTACAAGTATGAGTCTCGTACCTGCCACAACCGCCTTTAGCAATGAGTACATGAGTGAAATATCAACCATCGACATCTCATCTATGATGATTACATCCGTCTCGAGCGGATTCCTTTCATTTCTCTCAAAGCCAGCTGTGCTTCCTGTGTCCATGCCGCCGTTTAACTCAAGCATACGGTGGATTGTGCGCGCCTCGTAGCCTGTCGTCTCACTCATGCGTTTTGCCGCACGGCCTGTCGGTGCAGCCAGAAAAATATCCATGCCCTCCAGTTCAAAATACTTGATAATAGTATTGATAGTGGTGGTTTTTCCTGTTCCGGGTCCTCCTGTAATGACTAAAAGGCCATTTCTGACTGCTTCCTTCACCGCCTCAGCCTGGTGCTCATCGAGCTCCATCTCTGTCTTTTTCTCTATATTTCTAATTGCAGCCTCTATCTCGATATCCGGCACATCATACGTCACATCAAGCTGCTTTAGCATTGCTGCCGTATTTGCCTCCATATAATAAAATGTATTAGCATAAATCTGGGTTATATCATCCTTTAGCTGCATGACAATCTTCCTGTCCATGGCCAGATTCATGTAATGTGCCTCAACCTGCGAGCTTTCCACTCCGAGCAGATATACAGCACGCCTCGTAAGCTCCTCCATCGGCAGATATGTGTGTCCGTCCATGGCAGCCTGCTGCAAAACATACTGTATACCGCTTTTTATTCTAAAATCAGAATCAGTCTTGATGCCAACCCGCGCCGCTATCTCATCTGCAGTTTTAAAACCAACTCCGTCGATATCATCCGCCATGCGGTACGGATTTTCCTTGAGCACGCTGTATATCTCTCCGCCATACTTATTATATATCTTCACAGCCAGATTCATATTGATGCCGTACTGTTGCAAAAAAATCATGGCTTCCCTTAAGTCTCTTTTTGCATTGACCTGGTCCGCAATCTCCATAGCCTTTCTCTGGCTAATGCCCTTTACCTCAGCAAGCCTCTCCGGCTCTTCCTCTATGATGCGGAAGGTATCCTTCTTGAATCGCCTGACAATACGTGCTGCGAGCGCAAGTCCTATACCATGTATGGCTCCTGAGCCCAGATACCTCTCAATAGCCATCTCATCCTCCGGCTCCTTCTCTTCAAAGCTTACTACCTTAAACTGTCTGCCATAGGTGGCATGCTCTGTATACTCACCGTGAGCCTCTATATTTTCACCCTCAGCAATGTCCGAAAAAGTACCCACACATGTGAGCTCCTCCTCGTTCACTACAAGAACAAGTACTGTATACCCGTTTTCTGCATTTCTGTATATTATATGATCAACGTATCCTGTGACTGTTTCGGTTTCCAATTGAATTTCTCCGTATCTGTGTGTTTTTATTGTGACTCTGAATAGTTTTATTTTTTTAATATTATACCCTAGAGCATGCGTATCTGCAATTACTAAGTTTGCACTAAAAAAGCCGGTAACCACATGCAAGCATGCCGAACCGGCTTTTTATTATCAATTATTATTATATATTGTAATTGCGCTTCATCTGCTCATAAAGCTGCTGTGTGATGTTTTCTCCGGACTTCTCCACTATCGTATCACTCATCTGCTCTATGACAGTATCCATGAACATATCCTTGTACTGCGACATAGAGGAATCCTCATCCTCACTCTTTAGTGTCATGGAATCCTTCATTTCCTTTATGACCTGCTCCACAAAATAAGACTCAAAATCTTTAAGTGTGCTCTTGAGCTCGTCCTCTGTAGAGTCTGATGACAGATTTTTTACGTTATTCTTAAGCTTGTCTGCCACCGCAGATGTATTATTTGAGTTTGCAAGTGTTGATACTGCGCTTATATCCATATGCTACTATCTCCTCAAATTATTTGCTGTCTCAAGCATCGAATCAGCTGTTGTGATGGCCTTTGAATTGAGCTCGTAGGCACGCTGTGCCACAATGAGGTTAACCATCTCGTCTGCTACCTGCACATTTGATCCCTCAAGATATCCTGTCACAACCTTGCTGCTTTTCAGAGCAGGGTTTGCAGCTTCAAGCATCGGATTGCCCGAATTGGCTGTTGCTGCAAGCAAGCTTCCTGACTGCTTTTCAAGACCTGACGGATTATTGAACTGATACACAGCAATTCGCTGATTCAGATTAATATAATTGCCCTGTGCAGTCATATAACCTACCGCACCATCCTCTCCAAAGCTCATCTTCTCAGCAGACACACCTGCCGACACAGCTATGATATTACCGTTTGTATCCATGACAGGATTGCCCTGTGAATCAGTAAGTATAGTCTGTCCGTTTCCATACTGGCTCCATGTGAAGGCACCGTTTCTCGTGTAATAGGTCTGATTGTCAGTACCTCTCACTGCAAAAAAGCCATCGCCCTCCAAAGCAAAATCAGTAGGCCTCTCCGTAGAATTGAGCGGACCCTGAGTATAAGTGGATGTGGTTGCAGCCACACGGGTACCAAGCCCCACTTGCGCTCCTACCGGCTTTGCATCACCATTTCCGGATGTAGAACGGGTCTGTATCGTCTGATATAAAAGAGACTTAAACTCTGTCCTCTGACCCTTAAAGCCTGTCGTATTGACATTGGAAAGATTGTTTGCAATTGTATCTACATTTGTCTGTTCAGCACGCATACCTGTTGCGGCTGTGTAAAGCGCCCTCATCATATGGCATATCTCCTTATACTCTTCCTACATTGTTGACAGCCTTGTCTAATGTCTCATCAATAGATGTAATAACCTTCTGTCCGGCTTCATATGCACGCTGTATCGTAATCATATTGACCATCTCATTGACCACATTGACATTTGAAGTTTCTAAGGCTCCCTGTTCTATTTCGGCATCGGAAGCTATAATATTACCCCCGGCCGTCAGATTGTAGAGATTTTCACCATATTTTTCAATATAGTCATAATTATCCACATCGACAACGCCTATTGTGCCAACTAACTGATTGTTCTGTGTGATATATCCAAGTGAGTTTACCGAAAACTTCTCATTCGGGTCTACCTTTACCCAGTTTGCCTCACCGCCATCTCCACTCAATGCACCTGTCGCATTGAGCACATGGTCTCCGTCTGCTGTGACCAGATAACCGTCAGCATTGACCTTGAAAGCACCGTCTCTGGTATACTTTACACTTGTCTGACCGGATTTGTCAGTAAATGCAATGGCAAAAAAGCCTTTTCCACCGATAGCCAAGTCTGTAGGATTGTCAGTCACCTTAAAGCTGCCCTCATCCCAGTCGGTATATGTCTCACCGAGATGCACTCCGTATGTCATGCTGCCCAGATTTTTGTGCAGTCCGTAGTTTGATGTATCCTTTATCTTTATAGCAAGTTCATTTTTAAATGAATGCGAGGTGGTTCCCTCTTTTTTAAATCCATAGGTATCGGAATTGGCCAGGTTGTTCGCAAGAACATCCATGCGCTTCATCTCATTAACCATACCGGTGTGAGCGGTGTATAAGCCTTTTACCATATTTTTGTCCTTTATAATCTGATTCTGTTGATAACGTTTATCTTTGATGCCTTGTCGGCAAAATCCTTCTCTGTCATGTCGCCTGTTGTGAATGCATACTCGCCGTCAACCACATCCTCAATGTAGTCTACATGTCCAAATACAGCCTCAACCTCGCTCTTTGGTGAGTCAGTTCTCACAAAGAAGCTGTTTACACTGTCATCATAGCTTACAAGTGTGAGCTTCTCAGGCTTCCAGTCGATATAAATATTTGTGTTCTGATGCTTTGTCATATCTACAACATCTGCCACTACAGCACTTGCTGTTGGAAGCTTTCCTGCTCCACTGCCGTAGAACATAGCATCTCCCAGCACATTTCCACGTAAAAATACGCCATTGAACACTCCATTTACTCCTGAGAGCGGATGTGTATCATCTATCATATACGGTGCAACAAGACAGGTATAGCTGTCACCCACCTTGCGGCTTGAAGCAAGAAGCTTGATTGCACGGTGCATTGCCTTTGCGTACTTAATATCCTCAGGTGTAATCTTTGTGATACCCTCACAGTGGATATCCTCGAAATCCACCTGCTGTCCTGCAACAAGCGATGTGAGAATGGCTATCTTTCTGCATGGATCATGTCCCTCTATGTCGGCTGTAGGATCCTTCTCTGCATAGCCCTTATCCTGAGCATCCTTTAATACCTCATCAAAGTCTGCGCCTTCCTCTGTCATCTTTGTAAGCATGTAGTTGGTTGTTCCGTTTAAGATACCTGTGATTTCCTCAATCTCGTCTGCTGTGAGACACTTGTTGAGTGGTCTGATAATAGGGATTCCGCCACCGACACTGGCCTCAAACTGGAAGTTCACTCCATGATCCCTTGCAACTTTAATGAGCTCAGCGCCCTTTGCGGCAACAAGGTTCTTGTTTGATGTTGCTACCTGTTTTCCTGCCTCAAGCATTGCCTTTACGAATGTAAATGCAGGCTCAACGCCTCCCATTGTCTCTACAACTATACCGATCTCAGGGTCCTCTGCAATAACCTTATAATCATGAACTATTTTGTTCTCAATAGGTGTACCCGGGAACTCTCTTAAATCAAGCACATACTTGACCTCGATTGGCTCTCCTGCTCTCTTTGCGATTTTTTCCTTGTTGATTTCTAATACTTCTACGACACCTGATCCAATTGTGCCGTAACCCATAACTGCAATCTTCATCTTTTTGTTACTCCCTGGCTAAAATTTTTACGTAATGTATGCCCTTTAAGGACTCAATCTGCTTTGCCATATCATCCACATCATCCGACTCCGGAAATACATCCACAGATAACGTGAGTGACGCAATGCCATTTACCGGTACACTTTGGTGTATGGTAAGAATATTTGCTTTCGCATCGGCTACCGACTTAAGCACAACGGAAAGTATGCCCTGCTCGTCATCCATCTGAATGACAAGATTCACTGTCTTTCCTTTACGTCCCTCATAAAAAGGAAAAATATCATCCTTATATTTGTAAAAGGAGCTTCTGCTTATGCCAACAGCATCTGTTGCCTCCTGCACAGATTCAAGCTTGCCCGAATCCAGCAGTCTCTTTGCCTCAACTACTTTAAGCAGCACCTCCGGTACAGCCTTTGCCCGTAAAACGAAGTAGTTTGATTTCTCCGCCATTTAGTTACCTCCAAAATGGCCGGTGTGTGTTTGTCACACACCGACATTTGTCCTTGACTCAAAGATTTTAACACAAAGATTACAGCTTTGCAACATCTTATGCTCTTGGTTTTCCACAATTACTGCAGAATTTACCTGTATTTTTTTGTCCACACTCACATGTCCACTCTGTGTTTACAGGTAATGGCTTGCCACAGTTTGTGCAGAATTTACCTGTATTTTTCTGGCCACACTCACATGTCCACTCTGTAATCTCCTGTGGCATAGGCTTGCCGCAATTACTGCAGAATTTACCTGTGTTTTTCTGTCCGCACTCACATGTCCAGCCTGACGCATCCTCCTGCTGTGTGGCACCTGAAGCCACTCCTGCTGCCATACCTGCTGCACCATTTCCCGGCGCATTCATTCCGGCTGACCTGTTATTTTGTGCCATCTGTGTAAAACCATTCATCATATTGCCCATGGTGCTCATTCCCATGCCGACACCCATGAAGCCCTGCATAGCTCCACCACTGTTGCTGCCTGCGTTCTTAACACCCTCTGACATATTTTTAACCATATATCCCTGTGCAATAGATGGATCTGAGAGCATTGCGCCCTCGTTTCTAGTGTTAATGAGCTCCTGAGACTTCTCATCATATGAAAGGCTGGCGATACCAACACTTTGTACCTCCATACCACGCATCTGATTCCAGCTTTCATCGAGACACTTCGCCATATATCTTCCAAGCTCAGATGCCTTGCTTGTGACGAATGAAATTCTCGTACCATCCGCTGACATCTGGTTGATGGCAGACTGTAATGCCTCTAAAAACTCTGACAGATACTGCTCATTGATATCAGTAATCTCCACATGATCCATATTCTTTGGAATAGCCTCTGCATAAAACTGAAGCGGATTCACAATTTTGATGGAATATGTACCATGGGCACGAAGGAAAAGCTCCGCATTATAAAATGTATCATAGTAGTTTATAGGATTTCTCGTACCAAACTTGATTCCCTTGATTTCCTGAAGGTTGATATAATAAACCTTCTGTGACTGTGGTGTCTGTCCACCAAATCTCACACGGTCAAAGGTTTCCTTTAAAGAATCCCCAAACTGTCCGTTGAAAAGTGATGGCATAGATGAATTGCTCACCTTGTAGTAGCCCGGCTCAGCTGTGTAATCTACAATCTTGCCACCATCAACAAGTATCATAAACTGATTGTCATATACATGAATGATAGAGCCGTTTGAAACAATATCGTCAGAGCCTTTTTTATTCTGCCCCCTGTTTACCAGCACACCCCTGGCATAGACTGTCTGGTCGCCTATATTATCCGGCTCAATAACCTCCTGCCATGTATCTGCAAAGCCGCCTCCAATTGCCTGTTTTACTGCCTTAATAATTCCCATTTTCTTCCTCCTTAGATATGGTTGTAATCAACTTCATGAAAGCTCTGCAGCTTCCATACTTTTATATTGACAGGCTCAACATATGAGCCACAATATTCACATTTCTTTGCTCCAAGACTTCTGACCGGAGCACCGCAATTCGGACATGTAGTGCCAACTGCACTGCCTATCCCTGCATTATCCAGCATATCTATATCCTGTATGTATACAAGCTCCATATTGTATCTGGTCTGCTTTTTATACTCTTTATCACCACTGATAAGCTTTCCTGAGGCAGTCTTGTAGTAAAAATACTCAACCGCACTCTGTATACTGATGACGCACCTTCCATCTCTTTTCACATAGTTTGAGATTTCAGTCTGATGCACCCTGATCTCGTCAAAATGCTCTGTAAAGCCAGCTGCTTCATTGCTGTCTATACGCACCAGCACCTGCTGTCTTACCTCATCAGAAGCCTCACGGTCCAGCTTGTAAATATCCTCAGTCGTGATTGCACAAAGTGCTGACACAAGCACTCTTTCTGACATTCTCTTAAACTGTTCCCAGACAAACTCCGGAAAATCCCTTTTTATCTGTGGCTCCATAAGGCGCGTCATGCCTGAAACCGACTTGGGAGTCGTAGAGACATTCTCCCTGATACGATTGATGCCCTCTGTGACATCAGGTGTACCAAGAAGACTTTCAGACAACCGTCTGACTTTAATATAAACGGTCACTCCGGCAGCTGTCAGAACTGCTAATATCGCCACAGCTATAACTAAACCCACATTTGCCTCCTTATTCTGAACGTGTTGCAAGCCACTTCAGATAACCATTGATAAATATATCTATATTGCCATCGAGCACTGCATCCGCATTACCGGTCTCCACATCTGTCCTGTGATCCTTGACCATGGTGTAAGGCTGAAGCACATACGAACGTATCTGGCTTCCCCAGCCAATTTCCTTGACCTCACCTCTGATGCCCGCCTCCTTTGCAGCATTCTCTTCCTGCTTTAAAAGATATAGCTTTGCCTTTAACATCTGCATGGCTTTGTCCTTGTTCATATGCTGTGAACGCTCATTCTGACACTGTACCACGATCCCTGATGGAAAATGTGTGATACGAATAGCAGACGAAGTTTTATTGATATGCTGTCCTCCTGCTCCACTTGAGCGGTAGGTATCAATTCTGATATCCTCGTCCTTCACCTCAATATCGAGATCCTCCTCAATATCAGGCATGACATCACATGATACGAATGAGGTCTGCCTTTTTCCCGCCGCATTAAACGGTGAGATACGCACCAGACGATGAACGCCGTGCTCACTCTTTAAATAACCATAAGCATTATCTCCTTGAATTTCCAATGTGACGGATTTCAGTCCTGCCTCATCACCATCCAGTGAGTCTAAAACTTCTACGGTAAAGCCGCGTTTGTCTGCCCATTTCTCATACATACGGCACAACATACTTGCCCAATCGCAGCTCTCTGTGCCACCGGCTCCTGCATGCAGGGTAAGAATCGCATTCTCGGCATCATGCTCACCGGTAAGCATCGTTGTAATTCGTAAATCTTCAAATTCCTTCTGGAATTGCACAAACTCATTTTCAACTTCCGGAACCAGTGACTCATCCGCCTCTTCATTCCCCATCTCAATCAGCGTCATAATATCGTCATACGCCATGCTGAGTGCATCGGCACGTTCAACAATACTCTTTAAGTCCTTTAATTCCTTCATATCCGCACTTGCCTTCTCGGCATCGTCCCAAAAGTCAGGTGCTTCCATATTTCTCTCAAGTTCTTCAATCCTTAACTTTTTCTCTGCTAAGTTAAAGTGAATCCCTTACTTCCAGAAGTGGTTTTTCAAAACTGCTCAGTTCGATTCGGATGTTATCCAATTCAACCACAAAATCACCACCTTAATTTTTTTATGCAAACGCAGTCATTCACTGCTTATCTGCCACAGCAATATTTGTATTTTTTCCCGGAACCACATGGGCACGGTGCATTTCGGCTGATTTTTTCCGATTTACGGACAATCGGTGCATTTGCCGAATCATCTTTATTGGTTCCTGTCACTTCAGCAACCTGCTCACGCTCAACCTTCTGCTCAATGCGGACATGCATCAGCATCTTAACCGTCTCTTCACGAATGGACTCCGTCATATCGTTGAACATATCATAGCCCTGTAAACGATACTCGACAACCGGGTCTCTCTGTCCAAATGCCTGAAGTCCGATTCCCTGACGAAGCTGATCCATATCGTCTATGTGATCCATCCAGCGGCTATCCGTTACTTTTAAAATAACGACACGCTCAATCTCACGAATCTGCTCCGGCTCCGGAAATTCTGCCTCTTTGGATTCATAAATACGAAGTGCCTCTTCTTTCAAATTCTGAAGAAGTCCTGCTTTATTCAAATTCTTGTCGCGTTCCGGATCAAATGTAATCGGCTCAAACGGAATGATCGGAAGCAGATTCATATTCAATTCCGCAAGATCCCATTCTTCCGGAATCTGGTCATCGCCGATCGTGCGTCCGACATATTTTTCAATCACTTCATCAATCATACCGTAAATGGTATCACGCATGCTCTCGCCATCCAATACTTTACGGCGTTCTGCATAAATGATCTCACGCTGCTGGTTGTTGATAATATCGTATTCCAGCAGATTTTTACGGATTCCGTAGTTATTATTTTCAATCTTCATCTGGGCACGCTCAATGGCTTTATTCAGCATGCGGTGCTGAATCTGCTCACCTTCCGGCATACCAAGAGAATTAAATACATTCATCAGATTCTGGGAACCAAACAAACGCATCAAGTCATCTTCCA
>OJMN01001666.1_pt1 | contig 12372 bp, 14 predicted proteins | sample 1597261 | NCBI WGS metagenome assembly OJMN01 (sample SAMEA2452130, study PRJEB22498) | human gut metagenome | biome: human feces; feature: human gut; material: feces | place: Australia | collected 2012 | reverse complement strand
GCTATGGCTTGTGGATGCGAGATAAAGAAAATGCAAAGTGAACTGGATCGTATCAGTGAACTGGCGAAGAAAGCAGCTATTTTAGATGGCTGTATGTATGTTGTTTATCAAAAAGAGGACGGTACCTATGCTTTTGATAAGGTTGGGAATGAGATTAAAGGAAAGATTATCGAATATAGACATTACCTATAATTATGGCAGAATTAGTAATAGAAGGACTTGTAAAGGATGGTGAAATTCAGACATTGGTTGAACTGGATAATACTATTGAGCGTGTAAGGGCAACGTATGCCAATGCGGCCAAAGATCTTGCAAAAGGGTTAAAGATTAATGTGGACGGAATTGCCGATCTTGAAAAGTTAGGCTCTATATATACTACTCAATCTAAAAATGCGAGTTCCGCTTCTAATGAATTGACCGAAGCTCTTAGAAAACAGTCGGAAATATCCCAGACTGTGACAAAACGTATAGAGGAAAAGTTGAATGCAGAAAAGCTTTCCACTGCTGAAATCAAGAAACTTACTAAGGCGAGTGCTGATAATGCTTCTTCTTTAGAAAAAAGTGCTAAAGCAGAAGCCAACTTAAACAAAGCTCAAAATGCAGGTAATAGTACTCGTAAGAAAACTGTATTGACAGAGGAAGAACGGTTAAAGCTCATTCGGACAGCTATCACTCTAACCAATCAGGAAGTACATAGTAAGGCACAGGCAAAAGAAATGAATAAACAGCTTCAAAAGGCTGTAGATGTATTGAAAGATACTGATGAAAACTATATCCGGACTCTTGCACGCCTTAACTCCACAATAGGTATTAATACCGATTATGTGAAACGTAACTCCGACCGGTACACACAACAGAAGATGACAGTAGGTGCATATCGGGAAGAAGTAAAAGCTGCGTGGATTGAGATACAAAACGGAAATAATTCAATGCAGAATATGGGTATTATTGCGCGTAATACCGGTAGGATGCTTCAAAGTGAGTTAGCTCCTGGAATAAGTAAAGTCGGTGCAGGACTCAAAGGATGGGTTGCCGGGTATGTTGGTGCACAGGCTGTTGTTAATGGAGTGGTTGCGCTTTTTACACAACTTCGTGAGGGTGTAGGCTCCGTTGTTGAATTTGAGTATGCTAATAGCCGGCTTGCTGCTATATTGGGTACTACGTCTGACCAGATAAAAGAGTTAACTCTTGATTCTAAAAGATTGGGGGCTACGACTAAGTACACTGCTTCTCAAGCTGCTGAACTTCAAATCGAATTAGCAAAATTAGGATTTACACGAAAAGAAATCTTAGATGCAACTGAATATGTATTGCGTTTTGCACAGGCCACTGGTGCTGAATTATCGGATGCGGCGGCTCTGTCTGGTGCAGCTCTTAGAATGTTTAATGCAGACACCAAGGAAACTGAACGTTACGTATCTGCGATGGCTGTTGCGACTTCACGTAGTGCATTATCATTCTCATATCTTGCTACCGCTTTACCTATCGTTGGCCCGGTTGCTAAGGCTTTCAATTTTACCATAGAAGATACTTTGGCATTAGTCGGAAAGCTTGCAGATGCCGGCTTTGATGCTTCTATGTCTGCTACTGCTACACGTAATATTTTGTTGAATCTTGCTGATACGAATGGTGTACTTGCAAAATCACTGGGAGGGCCTGTAAAAACGTTGCCTGAATTAGTCGCTGGACTACAAAAGTTGAAAGAACAGGGAGTAGATTTGAATAGTACCCTTGAAATGACCGATAAGCGTAGTGTAGCTGCTTTCAATGCTTTCCTTACTGCTGCAGATAAGATAGTCCCATTACGTGACCAAATAACCGGTGTTGATGAAGAATTAGCAGGCATGGCTCATACAATGGGGGATAATGTCAAAGGAGAAATCTATAATTTGAGTTCTGCATGGGAAGCATTCATGATTACGTTAGGACGTGATACAGGTACTATTGCTGGGCTTGTCAGTGAATTAACAGGATTTGTGCGTTCAATGCGTGAGATTATCGCTACGTCTGAAGAACTTGCAGAGGAAAGACTTGCTAATGCTGAAAGGAGTGGTCAGCAAGCCGCTAAACAGGATAAGGAGTGGGTTAAATCGAAGTTGGAAAGTATAGATACTGTTGCCCTCCATTATCGGAAAGAGGGTGTCGATGGCGCAGAAGCTTTTGAGAAAGCAAGAGCACAACAACTTAAGGTACTTGAGAGAGCATTAGCCCAAGAAGAAGCAAGGCTGCAACTCTATACCAAACGCAATGAGAAGCAATGGGATGAATATAACAATCGGAGTTTTTGGAAACAAGGTCTTGGAATCCAAAAGGCTACGAATACAATGATTAATGATATTAATGAATCCTTCTCCCTGGTAGAACAACAAACTGCTTATATAGCTGGTCTTAAAGAAAAGATGGACCAGATAAAAGGAATCACTAATGACTATCAGGATGAAAATACAGAAAGTACTTTCAATAAACCTCTTACTGATAAGGAAAAACGAGAATTAGAGAAAGCTGCACAGGAGAAATTGAAAATCCAGCAGACTTATCAAGAATCAGAACTTTCCCTTATGGATGAGGGATTAGAGAAAGAACTTGCCCGTATTGGTATTGAGTATTCTAAGAAGATTGCTGCTGTTAAGGGATATAGTAGGGAAGAGATTGCAACCCGGAAGAATCTTGCTAAAGAGATGCAGCGTGCTCTTGATGAATATTCCATCAAGTATAATTCAGATCGTGAAAAGAAGGATATTGAAAACGCTCTTACTGTTGTGAAAAAAGGTTCTAAAGAGGAACTGGATTTAAAACTACAACAGTTGGAACTTCAACGTGAGAGTGAAATTGATGCAGCAGAGAAAACTGGTGAAGATGTGTTCCTCATTGCTGAAAAGTATGCTAAGAAGAAGAAAGAATTATATGAGAAGTATGCTTCCGATCAAATTTCATTGATTGCTGAAAATGCAGCTCATGAGCAAAAGATTCGTGATGAAGAACACATCATGGATATGCTTGCGTTGAAAAAGAAACTGGCTTCTAAGCAAATTGCACAGCAGGAATATGCAGCAGAGGAATACCGGTTACGGCTTGATTATGCTCGAAAGACTACCGAAGCCGCTATTGATGCCTTAGAATTGGAACTTCAAGCTGATAACCTTAGTGCGGATGATAGGGCTAAGATTGCCGAGCAGTTGCAGAAATTAAAGGCTGACCTTGCCGAAGAGGAAGCCGAAGCAGAGATTGCCGCTATCAATAGCGTTACCAGGGCAGATGAAAAAGCGCAGAAAGAACGTCAAAAGAATCTTAAAAAATGGTTGCAGACTGCATCTCAAACTATAGGTGCAATTGGTGGGCTTGTCAGTGCTGTTTATGACGGTCAGATTGACCGAATAGAGGAAGAACAGGATATAAACGATGAGAAGTATGAAAAAGATGTAGAACGTTATGAGAAGCAGGCTGAACAAGGTGCTATATCGGAAGAGGAAGCCGAAGCTCGTAAACGTTCTGCTAAAGCTGCTACTGAAGCAAAGAATGAGGAACTTGAAAAGAAAAAGCAAGAGATTGCTCATAAACAAGCTGTATGGGAGAAAGCAACGAGTATTGCCCAGGCTGGAATAGCGACTGCACTTGCTATTACTGAAGCGTTGCCCAATATCCCGTTATCAATCTTGATAGGAGCATTGGGAGCTATTCAAGTGGCAACTATTCTCGCTACACCGATTCCTTCTTATGCTGAAGGAACGAAAGACGGTGCTCATCCGGGCGGTAAGGCGCTCGTGGGTGATGCTGGTAAACATGAGGTTGTCATGTATGCTGGTAAAGCATGGGTGACACCCGATACTCCTACACTTGTGGATCTTCCTAAAGGTGCACAGGTATTTCCGGATGTGAGCTCTATTGATTTGCCTGATTGGGATGTTCCGGAATGGGATGTTCCCTCTCTTTCTCCCACCTTTGTAGGAGTGGATACTACTGGTGAACCTATTATTTTCAATGATTATAGTGATTTGAAATATGAAATAAAGGGCTTACGTCATGAACTACGCAGTATTGGTAAGCAGCAACATAAAGATGCGTGTGCCCGTGATTATAAATATTATATGCTTTCCCGGTTATGATTGAAAGATTGAACCAATTATCTCTATATGATTTTATAGAGCTTTCATGTGGTGATTGCTCCGTATTACTTTCGCCAGATGAGGATATTAATGAGATGGAATTAAAGAAACGTTCATCTGATTTGATAATAGAGTACAAGAAGATAACTAATCCGTCCGGATTGAAATCTGTGTTAGTTGATCGTGAGGATATGATAAAAGAGAGGGCACGTGTTTTGCTTTTTAAAGTTTGTATTTCTCTGATTGCTATTGACGCTTATGATGACGTCAGAGAAACTTTAGCTTTATTATCGTATGATACGAAGTCTATGTCTGACGAGCAGGTCAAATCAAAAGTTGAGGAACTATTGCGATCTGCTTTATTTGAGCAAAAGAGAAGCGATGATATGCGTTCTGATGAGAAGAAAGAAAAAGCTACTCCGGAACAGATACGTTCTTCTTTTGATGCTGAAATAGCTTTTCTTATGACTTTTTTTAAAATGAATATTGATGTCCGGAACATAAATGCTGCTGTTTATGCAAACATCGTCCATCAGGCAGATGTAGAGATAAGCATGAAGAAGAAAAGGACGTAAATGTTATATTTCATATTGATATAGAATTAATTAAATCTCAATTACAATCGAATTTTTTCGAAGGTCGTTAGTAACTCCTTTTTAGGAATCACAAACGACCTTTTTTATGAATAGAAAGAACAACGCAAACTGCATAAATAAGCGTTTATGCAATGTTTTATTGTCAGAACTTCGTACCTTGGAAACGAAGTGTGATCGGATAACATTTGAAGTATCCGCAGTAAAAGAAATGATTGCCTCGTTACCCCCTGACATAGGCACTATCATTAGTTCTATCGAGCGTTCTGCTAAAGAAATGCACGAACAAAGCATAATGCATCGGGAATATGTGGAAAGGTGCATTAATGGTGAACCTAAGATACACCTAATAAGGAGGGCTGACAATGGACTTTGAAAAGGAAGTATCAGAAATATATCCCTGGATATTACGTGTAGCGAAAAGATTCTGCCGATCTATGCAGGATGCAGAAGATTTAGCCGGTGACACGGTGTACAAAATGCTTATAAATCGTGATAAGTTCGATGTATCAAAACCTTTGAAACCGTGGTGCCTTGCTGTCATGCAGAATACTTATATTACGCAGTACAATAGAAACTCTCTCATACATTTTATTGGATATGATTCAGCAGTTGAAAATGCTTCTTCTGATTATGCTTCTAATTTGGCAATGTTTAATGATGTTGTGTCTGCCATTCGCCGGTGTGCCCAAAAATCATGTTGTATGGATAGCTTAATATATTGTGCCCAGGGATATTCCTATGACGAAATAAGTGAACTGTTGAATGTCCCGACTGGAACAGTCCGAAGCCGCATTTCATTTGGTCGGAAGATGTTATATCAAGAACTTGATTATTAATTCGTTAAAAATGGTTTGAAAAAGGCTGTTGAAGAAAAAAAACATCTATTTTGTTAGGCTATTACCTAACAAATGACTATATTTGCAATACCAAATAACATAAAAGTCAAACCAAAAAAAAGTGAATTATGGAAACAAAGTCTAATTTTAGAGCCAGAGTGATGAAGTATGCTCATCATCTCCTTTCAACAACAAAAAAGAGTTGGAAATATTGTCTGCTAAAAGCGTGGGAGCTTTACAGACTTGCTAAAAGAATGAGAAGCGGTGAAGTTAAATTCGCCTATGAGAAAGTGAATGGCAGTATTCGTTATGCTATCGGCACTCTTAAAAATGTGCCTGCAGGTGCGACAAACAAGGGTAAACGTATGACAAAACCTTCTTATAAGACTTTCTCTTACTTCGATGTTGATAAGCAGGAGTTTAGAAGCTTCAAAATTGAGAACCTTGTAACCGTGTATTGATATGACTCCATTAGAATACTACTTAAAGAGAAAAGAGGATAGCAGGCAAGAGCTTGCTACCCTCATAGCACAAGCTAATCAGCTCATAGGTGATACACATAACAGCCTCAACACCCATACTAATCAAGGGAGTAATATTGGGAATATAAAAATGCTTTCTCAACAATTACAGCAGCTAACAAGCCGTATCGAACTGGAAAAGCAAAAGGGAGATATGCTTGAAAGTATCTGCCTGACACTAACCACGGAAGGGTAAGCATATGAAAGCCACTTTGTTGAAAGTTACCGGAGAAACAGTTGAGATTTCTCCGGTGAATGGGAACTGCTTTACCCTAAAAGAAGCGCAGAGTTTAGTAAATGGCTATGTTCAAGTCATTGATATTTGCCCTAATAAAATAATGATAATGAATGAGGAGGGTAAATTCCACTTTGAGTTGAATGTTGAGGCTACCCGGATTGCATTAATGAATAGTGCTATTTTTCCCGATGATTATATAGCCGGTGACGCTATTGTGTGTGATGATACTATGTTCTAACCCTTTAATTTCAGAAAATATGAAAACAATTTATAGAGTAGAATCACCAACTGGTGAAGTTCGTGTATTGGAAGTGTCTCACAATGAGACTGGATATAATGTTTACATAGATGATTCAAACATCTGTGAGAGCATTACTGAAGAAGAACTTACAGAAGCATTAGAGAACCCCAATTTTTAAATATGAATCAGAGTTTTCCATTTTGGAAACAACTAATAACAGAATAGATGACTAATAGTATTGCAGCCAATGATATCATTCAAAATATCGACGATCTGTTAGCTGAATATCCGGTTGATGAATGTATTAACATCTTACAGGAAGTGGTAAAGCAGATAGATGTGCGTATTAAGGATTTAGTGAACATACATAATTGATTAGTTATGAGTAAGATATTGAAGCAAGGTGAGATATATAAGTATCCCCAAGGTACTAAGGTTAGAATTAAAGATAATGTACAATGCCATCAGCAATACCATGATGGCGGTACTCTTATCTTTCAAGATAGAAAATATGTAGATAAAGGGGAATATCGTGTAGGTATTCAAGTAGAATTCGGAGCTTGTTTTGATTTCCACCCAGATGATTACGAACTAATTAAACTGAAAGAGAAATGAAGAAAATTATAGCCAAATTGGTAGAAACTACCAAATATCAAAGATTTTATGAGTTATCAGAACCGATTCATAAAGGTCGAAGATTTGGCGGTGATGTTGATATTGCAACAGAACTGCAAGAATGTAAAGATAATAGGGTAAAGCCTGATTATAAGCATCTAATTAGAACTGATGGATGTCATATCATTTGTGTATCAGATGCACATACCCACATGGAAAGACTTGTATTCGCTGCGGAAAAGTTTTCAAGTGGATATGGTAGTTTAGGTGTTCAAATTGATGGTTCTCATACGATGATGATACATGGTGGTAATGAAAGATATGTTTATCCTGACGAAGTGTATTTAAGACATTTAGGGATGGTTAACGGTTTAAAAATAGTTTTGGATAAATCAGACATGAACGAATTGAAAACATTTAAAGAAGTCTACGACACTGTATATAATTGGCATATCAAAAATATGAAAGATGAATTTATTGAGAATGGCAAAACAGCGTACAAGAAGGCCTTGTCAGAACTTGGATTCAGGTTTGATGGCTATGATAAATATGGTAGCAATACTTACAGTAACGGATATGTAAGGGTTGCTCTTTATTACGACCGCGGAGACTGTTGTTGGTATATTGAAGAAGCGAATGGGCAGTCAGATACAACAGATAATTTCTATAATACAACCAATGATGTGCCTTATGGCTGTACTAATGTTGAATTTAGCTAAAAATAGTACGGATATGAATAATATATTTACAATTTGCTATTCAGAAGAAGAAGCTAACGAAATTGGACATTTCATAATGCGAAAAGGCTATGAAGGTGTTCAAAATGATAGTTACAGATATTGTCGTGAAGCGATTTGGTGGGCTTTTAAAGAAACTAAAAGACATCAAACGTGTTTCATATATGTTGGCGTTAGAGGTTGTCAAATGATTGTGTCCAGGACTAAAAGGGGACTTCGCAGGAACGGACTAAAATACATTGAGAAGAAACGAATGTTTTACAACTTATTGAGTAGGTATTAAGTAAATAAAATTAAGTAATGAATCAAGAAAGAACATTGCCCTTTGGCAAGTACAAAGGACAAGAAATAAAATATATCATACTTACCCACATAGGGTATATCATGTGGTGCTTTGAAAATATTAGTTGGTTTAAGTTAACCGATGAAGAGCAGGCGATATATGATGCAGTTGCGATAATGATTAAGAAAGATAACCTCGAAATGACTTTTCCGGTTGAGTTAATGTATAAGCATATAAGGAATAGAGAAGCATTTGAGCGATTGGAAACACCATTTATTGCTTTCAATGAATATACGTGCTACAAAATGTCAGAAAAGGATAATCCAATCTGTAAAAGTGTGGAAAAATATAAAAGACCTCGAATTACCATACCTGAACGCTCTTCTGCAGAAGGTCTTTCGTTAGATGGGCTAAGGCAACTAAGTTATGCAATGGATAAAGAAGTAGAGCGTGCTTATTTTAATGGTGAAACTGATGAAGATACATTTGGCGGTTGGTACACTGATGTTGAATACCAAAACAAGATAGAAATAATCGAACAAGGCACGACGGGAAATAAAATATTATATGCAAAATGGGATGAAATAGCGTCAGGAAGTATTACCGCAAGCTTTGTATCAACGGGAACAATTCCGTCAGATATAGTACAAGGTACGATAAATGTGACAGAAAAGGCATATGAAAATGATGAAGTTTCATTTATGGTTACGCTTCCTAAGGGATATACGTTGGAAAATGTTTTGTGTACTGCTGACGGAGAAAATTTAAACACTATTACAGAAGAAAATGGCAGCTATACATTCATAATGCCAGGTAAAAATGTTACGATAACAGTGAATGTACGTCCGATACAGTATACAATTAATCTGGATTTGCAAGAGGGTACAGGTACAACAACGACTATATACGGCAGTGTTGAAAATTTACCTGTTTTACCGAATGACAATCCGGAAAAACAAGGATATAACTTCAAGGGCTGGTTTGATGCACCGACAAAAGGAACTGTAATTACGATGGATAATCTTAATACCGCTTCAAATATGCTTGCACTGTTCGGAAATAATACAGAGCTTACAATTTATGCTCAGTATACAGAAGTGGGTAATTTTGTAGTTATATACTCTGCGGTAGGAGCGGATGAGGAAACAATTCCTACTGATAACACCCAATATAATATTGCGGAAACATCGATAATTAAAATTCCTAATCAAGAACCAAAAAAATTAGGATATACATTTGAAGGCTGGAAGACAGGCACTGATGACACGGTTTATAAATATGGTACACAGAATGACACATATACAGTCCCAAATGATATAAACGGTGCTATTACATTTATTGCACAATGGTCAATAAATGAATATGAGATTACATATGAGCTCAATGGCGGAATAAATGCCGAAAATGCTCCTGTATCGTATACTATTGAAACAGATACGATAACATTGCCAGTTCCGACAAAGGATGGCTATAACTTCGAGGGATGGTATACAGATGCTGCATTTGAAAATGCAGTTGCAGCTATTGCCAAGGGTTCCGTTGGTGATATGGTTTTATATGCAAAATGGTCGGAAAAAGATATGGCTGTATATAAGATAAACAACTATGAAAAAGGAAATGTAAGCGTAAGAAAGCGTACAGACACAGATGATAGCTCAAGCGTTGTAATAGTTGCATTTTATAAAACATTAAACAATAATTCTGTCTTGATTAAGACGTCAATAGCCGAAATAGGAGCTATTGAAAAAGGTGATGATATATCAAAGACAGTGGAAGAACCGGAGGACTATTCTTATGCAAAAGTATTTATGTGGAATGACTTAAATGGAATGATGCCACGTTGTAATTCGCCGAAGATGGATAAATAATATAACAAAACATCTAAATATTAATTTATAAACAGAACATATAACCGACTGTAAATTCTTATCTTAAAAAACGTTACCCATGTCAAACTAAATGGAATTTTGTGTCGTTTGTATGTTCTGTTTGTTATTTATTATAAAATAAATTAAAAACGTGCAAATATTATACCAAATCAGAGTGGTTTTTCTATATACCCAATATAATTTATAGTGACAAAACGGATTAGCCATATCCGTAAAAGTGTATAAACTCTATGTTTTTCAGTGTTTTGCACATGGCTATTATAAATATCAAAGGAGTGAAAATAGTGTCAGAACTTTATCCTGTTCGCCTTATTCCTGTTTTTAAGGATTATCTCTGGGGTGGAACAAAATTAAAAACTGTGTTTAATAAAAAATCAGAACTGAATATACTGGCAGAAAGTTGGGAACTATCGGCTAATAAGGACGGTCAAAGTATAATAGCCAATGGTAAATATCAAGGATATGGCTTGAAAGAGTACATAGATATAGTTGGAAAGGAAATTGTAGGTACAAAAGGTCTTGCCCTTGACGATTTTCCAATACTTATAAAGTTTATAGATGCAAAAAAGAATTTGTCTGTGCAGGTTCATCCCGATGACGAGTATGCCACTTGCCATGACGGTGCAAATGCTAAGACAGAAATGTGGTACATACTCGATTGCAATGTTGGTGCATATCTGTATTACGGATTTAAAAAAGATATTACAAAGCAGGAATATCAAGATGCAATCAGAAGCAATACAATAACAGATGTACTTAATAAGGTGCCTGTTCACAAAGGAGATGTATTTTTCATACCTGCGGGAACTGTACATGCAATAGGAGCGGGAATTCTTATATGTGAAATACAACAGAATTCCAATACGACTTATCGTGTATATGATTATGATAGACGCGATAAGGACGGGAATAAAAGAGAATTACATATTAGAGAAGCTCTTGAATCTTCAAATTTGAAAAAATCTACTTATTCAAATTCTGTGCTTGATGGTGATGATATTATTTTGACTCAATGTGATTATTTCACCGTTCGTCGACTGAAAGTACAAAATAGAGTGCAGCTTAGAATTGATAAAACAAGCTTTCATTCACTTATAATTACAGACGGAAGCGGGGAATTGTATATGGGTGGAGAGATTCTTAAACTGAATAAGGGAGATAGTATATTTATCCCCGCTCAAAATAATGAATATACTGTTAGCGGACCTTGTGAAATTATATTATCATTTTTATAAAATTTTAAACAAACTTAAGGAATGGAGTGATTTATAGATGAAGTATTATATAGGAATAGATTTAGGTGGAACTAACATCGCTGCAGGAATTGTTGATAAAACAGGAAGAATTATTGCAAAGGATAGTGTTCCTACTTTGAATACACGTCCGATAGAAGCGATAATGCTTGATATGACTAAATTGTGTAAAACACTTTTAGATAAGTCGCAGATGGACATTAATAAGATTGAAGCAGTTGGCATTGGGTGTCCGGGAACGGTGGACAATAAAAATGGTATAATATCGTATTCAAATAATATCCCGATGAAGAATGTGCCAATGCGTAAATTTATGGAGAAACAACTTAATATTTCAGTGAATCTTGAAAATGACGCAAATGCAGCTGCCTTGGGCGAATATACGGCAAATGGACATAATGCTTCAAGCTATATTCTAATAACACTTGGTACAGGTATAGGCGGTGGTGCAGTTATTAACAGTAAAATTTATAGAGGATTTAACGGTGTAGGAATAGAACCGGGACATATGACACTTATAAACGGTGGTGAAAGGTGTACTTGTGGGAAACACGGCTGCTGGGAAACATATGGTTCTGTAACTGCTCTCATAAATCAGACTAAATTAAAAATGACTGACAATCCGGACAGCTTAATGCATAAAATTTCGGGGAAATTCGGTGAAGTAAATGCTTTTGAGGCGGCAAAAGCAGGTGATAAGGCAGGGTTGGAAGTGGTTGAGAAATATACAGAATATGTTGCTGACGGTATAACAAGTGTCATAAATATTTTTGAACCTGAGATTTTGGTTATTGGTGGCGGAATAAGCAAAGAAGGGGAATATCTTTTGAATCCAATCAGAAAATTTGTTGAAATAAATGAATTCAATAAATATAGACCAAAGACAAAAATTGAAATTGCATCTTTGAATAATGATGCAGGAATTATAGGTGCTGCCTTAAGTGCGAATAGATAAATAATATATAGTATAGAAGCAAATATTAATATTTGTACATAAAATATAGATAAATGTAGATAAATGTAGTGTATTTTGTATTAAAGAAAGTGCAGATAGACAGTT
>OJMN01001665.1_pt1 | contig 12377 bp, 11 predicted proteins | sample 1597261 | NCBI WGS metagenome assembly OJMN01 (sample SAMEA2452130, study PRJEB22498) | human gut metagenome | biome: human feces; feature: human gut; material: feces | place: Australia | collected 2012 | reverse complement strand
GTATACAGGTAAATCCACGATCCTACAAACTTGGGGGTCATTACATATTGTCTCCCATGATAAATACACACTGCATCATCGTGTTCCCAACGTTTTTCCTTCGTACCATTCCTCCATAGAAAAATGCAAGGCCTGGTGTCATAATAAATACAAATGCTGCACATAGCAGAATAAATGCTGTATCTCCTGCGTTCATAGTATATTCCTCCATTCTCATTTTCAACTATGCTTCTATGCTCGTCAGAGTAGCTGGTTCTGACATTATTGAAAATCTCTCGAGAGAATGTTTTTATTAACTAATTCTAGCTAATAAAAAAGGAGCCAAAGCACACTTTTCTTTATGCTTTGACTCCTTCGTCACGTTTATAGTAACAAAAGGTGTTTTAAAATGCAAGATTTATTTATGTATTTTTATCAAGACAATTGTGATTTGAATGGTATTGATTGATAATTTTTGTATTCGTTAACAGAAGTTTAGCTAAAATCTACAAGCACCTTCTGTCTGAAAATTTCCTATTTTACAATCAATGCTGTTCTCCATACACCCCCACTTGAATTTTTCAATCTTGTAATTGTCCACACTTTAGACTTCTGGTATATGATAAAAAATAAATAAACGATCGGAAGAGCAGCATTAGAATTTTGCCACGTTTTTTACGGATTCGCAGCCGGCTTGGTGCGTTGTTTGAGCCTCAAAGAGTTCTGTTTTCAATACCCTTGAAGGCGAGTTACGCAAGGAAAGCCGGCGGATCAGCGATCTGTAAAAAACGTGAGGAAAATTCTCTAGCTGCTCTTCCGATCGTTTATTTATTTTTTATCATATACTCAAAATCTACAGTTGGCCAACTACAAGAATTAAAATTTAATTCTTATTCAAAGTCTGCTAATGCTGCAAGATTTTCTTCTCCTGTACGGATTTTAATAACTTTATCTACGTTGTATACAAAGAGCTTACCATCTCCGATATGACCTGTGTAAAGAGCTTTCTTCGCAGCTTCAATAATATTTTCTACTGGGATATTTCCTACGATAACTTCAACTTTAACTTTTGGAAGTAATGTTGCATCGACTTCAGCACCTCTGTAACGTTCTCCGGCACCTTTCTGGATACCACAGCCCATAACCTGAGTGACTGTCATACCAGTTACACCAACATCGTTCATTGCTTTTCTTAACTTGTCGTATCTTGTTAATTTTGCGATAATAACAACTTTATACATTCCTGTAGGTACAAGATCTGGAGCTTTGCTGACCTGTACAGCTGCTGCTTTCTGTACTTTAGAAGCTCTTTCGTAATCTTCTTCTCCAAGAACAGTATTTGCATTTTCTTCCATGATCATTGTGTTAGAAATATCCATCATACTGAATCCAGCATATGCTGATGTTAAACCATGTTCTGGTCCATCCAGACCGATGATCTCTTCTTCTTCTGTTACACGAAGACCAATCGTTGCTTTGATAATTGTAAATGTTAAACTGATCGTCACAGCTGTCCAAGCGCAGACACAAACAATACCGATGATCTGAATCTTTAATAATCCAAATCCACCACCATAGAAAAGTCCATTTAATTCACTTCCTGGTGCAGTTTTTGTTGCAAATAATCCTGTTGCTAATGTTCCCCATAAACCGTTCATAAAATGAACTGCTACGGCTCCAACTGGGTCATCAATTCTTAATTTATAATCTAATAACCATACTCCAAAACAAACAAGTAATCCAGAAACTGCTCCGATCACAATTGCTCCAAAAGCATCTGTGACATCACATGGTGCTGTGATCGCTACAAGTCCTGCAAGAGATGCATTTAATGACATTGATACATCAGGTTTTCCATATTTTACCCATGTAAATACCATACAAACAACTGTTGCTACTGCTGGTGAAATTGTTGTTGTTACGAAGATAGATCCTAACTGTTCAACAGATGTTGCTGCTGCACCGTTGAATCCATACCAGCCAAGCCATAAGATAAATACTCCTAATGCTCCAAGTGGAATATTATGTCCTGGGAATGCATTTACTTTTGTAATATTTCCATCTTTATCTTTTGTGAATTTACCAATACGTGGTCCTAAGAATTTTGCTCCGATCAGTGCGGATAATCCACCAACCATATGAATTGCACAAGATCCTGCGAAATCATGAAATCCCATCTGAGATAACCATCCACCACCCCAGATCCAATGTGCTTCAATTGGATAGATCAGTGCAGAGATTACTGCAGAATAAATACAGTAAGATAAGAATTTTGTTCTCTCTGCCATGGCTCCGGATACGATTGTTGCTGTTGTTGCACAGAATACTAAGTTGAATACAAAACTTGACCAGTCAAAATTTGCATAAGATGTAAAAATGTCAAATCCAGGTTTTCCAATCAATCCGATGATATCTTCCCCGAGTAATAAACTGAAACCGATCAGAATAAATACACAAGTACCAATACAGAAGTCCATCAGGTTTTTCATGATAATGTTTCCGGCATTCTTAGCTCTTGTAAATCCGGCTTCAACCATTGCAAATCCGGCCTGCATCCAGAATACCAATGCGGCTCCGATCAGGAACCATACCCCAAAGATCTGGGTATTTACTGCGTTCATAATTTCTTTTGTCATATCTTTGTCCTCCCATTTCGAAAGTTTTTGTTTTTTCATTCAGGAGAAACGCGCGTGTCTTTACTCAATGAATTGATTGAAGGCTTTTAGAAATCCTTCTTGATAAAAAGAAAAGGCGTTATGAAGAATGATCTGTGTCATCTCATAACGCCTTTGTTATGGTTGGAATTATAAACGCCTTATTTTTATTTGTCAATAATATTTTTAGCATTTTTATGCAAAGAATGTATCTTTTTTAGCACAATCTTAACTATTTAATTCGTTCTCAAGCATACGGTATCCGACTCCGACTTCTGTAAAAACATACTTTGGAACTGCTGGATTTTCCTCAATCTTGCGGCGGATATTTGCCATATTTACTCGCAAAATCCTATTGTTCGTATCTGCATGAGGTCCCCAGATATCTTTGATGATAGACTCATATGTAATAACCTTTCCTGCATTCTCTGCAAGAAGGGATACCAGCTTATATTCAATCTGTGTAAGACGGATTTCTTCTTCTCCAAGAAAGACTCTTCGCTTATCAAAATCAATCTTTAACTGATCTGCATGATACATTGGTGTCTTCGTCTCTGCTCCCATTGGCTGTCTTCTATGTCTTAGGGCAGTACGGATTCTAGCAAGCAGTTCCTGATTGCCAAATGGTTTGGTGATATAGTCATCTGCTCCGGCATCCAGGGCTTTTACTTTCTCTGATTCTCTGTTCCTTGCAGAAATCACGATGATCGGAGTAACTGCCCATTTTCTGATCTCGGAGATCACATCGATTCCATCCATATCCGGTAGTCCAAGGTCTAATAAGATTACATCTGGACAGTATGATTCCGCACACTGGATCGCCTGATTTCCTGTAGTTGCTATGATTGGTTTGTAGCCATTGGTTTTTAAGATTGTTGATATAAAATTGCCGATGTTTTCTTCATCTTCAGCAATCAATACATTAAATTTTATCTCTGTCATAGTTCCTTTTCCTCCGTCAATTCTTTTTCATCCATTGGCAGACTAAAACTAAACTCTGCTCCATCCTCATAGTTTCTTGCATAGACATCACCTTGATGTGCCATAACGATTGATTTACAGATACTTAATCCGATACCCATGCCCTTACGGCTTTCATGGTCTAATGCACCTGCACAGCCGTCAAACAATTGATCCAAGCGCTCTGGTGCGATACCATTTCCGTGGTCACGGATATAGAATACAACTTTGTTACCTTCTTCTTTGATATCAAGTTCAATAGGTGCATCACTTCCAGAATGTACCCATGCATTTTCCAAAAGGTTCATAATTACCTGCTCGATCAAAGTCGGATCCATTGGAACCATTAAAAAATCTTCTGGAATCTTTACCTTTAATTCACTGTCCGGATAGCGCTTCTGATAACGCTGGATTGCTTCTGCTACAACTTCTTCGAGAGGTTCCGGTACTTTCTTTACATGTGGCTGTGTGTCACTTCCATTGCTCTGGATCCTCGTGATACTAAGCAGGTTTTCCACCATGTTTAACAACCAGTTTGCATCTTCTTTGATTCCCATGACAAGCTGATCTTTTGCATCTTCATCCAGCTGGTCTTTGGCTTCTAAATACGTCGAACTTGCCCCAATCATTCCAGTCAGCGGAGTCCTAAGATCATGTGAGATCGCTCTTAATAAATTTGAGCGCATCTTCTCCTTTTCTTTCTCAATCTGAAGCTCATTGATCTGCTTGTTATATTCATTTAATTTTGCAAGTTCTTTCTCTCTCTTGACAGCTGCTTCTTTCTCTCGGTTTAAGCTTGTTGTTGTCATATTCGTGATGATTGCGATCACTAAAATTCCAAGAAATGTCATCGGATATCCGTCAATCATGAAATTAATCTTAAAATATGGAAACGTAAATCTCCAATTAATAAAAATAACGCTTAACAGTGAAGAAACAATTCCCCATCCATATCCTTTTGTATATCTTGAGATAAAAAAAGTTGCCAATGTATAAATCATTGGCACATTAATGTTGTGAGCTGTCTGATAGAAAAAAATATGCGCAATGATGGTCGCAATGATCAGGATCGTGACCGAGATCAAAAAATCCTTCTCCCACTGCATCAAACCTTTTTCATTCTGCTTCATGTTTATTCTCCATTCGGCCGGATATTCACATCTATCTTACATTTTGAAACGTGATCAGAGTTCATACTCAGATCATAATCCACTTTAAGATGCATCTGTTCTTCTTCTTCGATCCAGTCAATATTGCTTGTATTGACTCCCATCAAAAGACTTCCAAATGGTGTATCATAGTAAGAGAGGTTTTCTTTTCCCTCTTCAAAGACCATATGAGAAGACTGTCCGCCTTTTCTTGTAAGTTCCACACTCTTTGGTCCGATCTTTATGACATTTTTTACGACCTCGTTGTCTTCAGAAAGTTCATCATATAAAATATAATGTTTTCCATTTCTCAGGTAATAGGCACCTGTCGTCATCATCTCGATCGGATCATTTGGATCTACATCCATCTGAAGTCCTGAAATATTAATTAATATATCTTTTGTCATCTTATCTTCACTTCCTAATAATTCTCAATATCTACCGGCTGTACCTGATCCACACGGCATGGAAGTACTTTGTCGGCAAATGATAAAAACTGATCCGCCATATCACTGACATAATATTCATACTTCGCAGTATGATCTTCTGATGCCGCCATATCTCTCTGTGCGAGCATCTGCTTTAAAGTCTTCGCAACTTCATAGGCAGGGTTTACAAGTGTGACCTTATCCCCTACAAATCGCTGGATCGGATTGATCAACAATGGATAATGCGTGCATCCAAGGATCAGAGAATCAATATCATACTGCTTAAATTCTCTTAAATATCTGGATACCATATCTTCTGTAATACGGTCATCGATCAGTCCTTCTTCTACTAGCGGAACAAATAATGGACATGCTTTTGTAACGACAGTTACAGATGGATCTAGTTTCCTTAAATATTGACCATACTGTCCACTCTTGATCGTTGCATTTGTCCCAATGATCCCGATATTCTTATTCTTCGTCGCATTCATTGCTGCGATCGCACCTGGTTGTACCATACCGATGATCGGCACATTATAAAGTTCCTGTAAATCAGCTAAGGCGAGCGCACTCGCTGTATTACAGGCGATGACCACTGCTTTAACACCCTTACTCAACAGAAAATTGACGATCTGTCTGGAATAGCGCACGATCGTATCTTTGGACTTCGTTCCATAAGGTACACGTGCAGTATCCCCAAAATATATCATACTTTCTTCCGGGAGCTGGCGCATGATCTCTCTTGCAACAGTGAGCCCGCCAACTCCAGAATCAAACACCCCGATTGGTGCATTCATATCAAATTCCTCCTAACGATATCTTGTCATTGCCTGATCGATCAATGTATCAAGTAACTCAGGAATATCAAGTCCGCAGGCTTTCCATAACATTGGATACATACTGATCGATGTGAATCCTGGCAATGTGTTGATCTCGTTAAATACAACTCTTCCTGATTCTTCTAAGAAGAAGTCAACCCTTGATAATCCAAATCCGTCAACAGCTCTAAAGATTGCTTCTGCATCTTCTTTGATCTTGCGTTTAGATTCTTCTGGCATCTCTGGATCAACAACCGTTTTAGACTCTGCATTGTTGTATTTTGCATCAAAATCATAGAATGCCGCTTCTTCGGCCGCAAGGATCTCTCCAACACATGTACTCTTCACCTGTGTTCTGTCACCTAACACCGCACATTCCACTTCTCTTCCGACAATTGTTTCCTCACAAAGGATATTACGGTCATGTTTCACTGCTTCGTATAATGCCGCTTCCAATTCTTTTCTATTCTCTGCTTTGGAAACTCCCTTAGAAGATCCTGCACAAGATGGTTTTACGAAGATCGGATATGGAATTTCCTTTTCCACACGATCCATTGCTTCTTCTAAATGTTCAAAATCGCTTTCTCTGACATGAACAAACTTTGCCTGATCGATTCCAATATGATCGACGATGATCTTTGTGTATACTTTATCCATTGAAACTGCTGATGCCAATACACCACATCCAACATATGGAATTTTAGACAATTCAAACAATCCCTGAACGGTTCCATCTTCACCATTCATCCCATGAAGAACTGGGAAGATCACATCAACTTTCTGAAGTTTATATGTACCTTCTGCAAGGATCACTAAAGAACGAGTTGTTGTATCAGGAGAAATAAATGCTTTCACTTCTCCTTCTCTCCAACTTCCATCTTCGATATCTTTAACACCATCTACTAATAACCATTTTCCTTCTTTTGTGATACCAACTAAGATCACGTTATATTTTTCAGTGTCCATGTTCTTAATGACTGTTGTTGCTGACAGACATGAAACATCATGTTCAGAGGAATCTCCTCCAAAGATCACTACTACATTCTTTTTCATTGATTTAAGCTCCTTTATCATCATAAAAAGTATTTCATCATTATCATTTGATTATAGCACAAATTTTTCAAAAATAAATCCTTCAAAATAAGGTTCATTCTCTTTATATGCTTTTTTGTCACGAAATGTCCATCCGTAAATTGGAATCTTGTAAAATCTGCGGCAGATCTTGAGTGGAAGACAGTCTTTATATTTATAGTGATAGGCTATAAAATCTGGTTTTGTAATAAAATTTGTCAATAAATTCTTCACAATAAAATAACCGATTTTGCGAGTAAACGTCCCTTCTTCTTTTTCTTTCAAAAACTGCTCACTTAACTGCCCACGGATCACTTCTGGACGATTTTTCTTAAACCAATACAGAGCATACGGATGAAAACATTCCATACAATATAATCCTTTATATTGATCTAAAGCTTTTGCAACTTTCTTGCATAATTTGCGATTGCATGTTTCCATTTTTAATTCTACTAATAATGGTACTTTGCCATCAACTTCTCTTAAAACTTCTACAAATCTTGGAATTCTTTCTCTCGTTCCCATCAAACGATATCTGCATAATTCACGATAAGTAAGATCCGCGATTTTTTTGTTCACACCACATGTTCTCTTAAGATCATAATCATGATGAACTACCATTACACCGTCTTTGGTCAGCTGAACATCTAGTTCTATTCCATAGCCTGATTCCCTCGCTTTCTTGAAAGCCGCCATGGAATTTTCTGGAATTCCCTCTTCTCCATGGAATCCTCTGTGTGCATAGTATTTTACATTTAGCACAGGATGTTTTCTTTTCTTTCCCGGATCGATCATCTTGATGTATGCAAAGATTAAGACTGGTATCCATAACAAGATCATTTCGCATCCCTCTTTTCTTCTGCCATCCGCGTTAATGTTTCACATTCATTTAACTGTGGATCTTCTAATACCTGATCTAATAGCCAAGATAAAATTTGACCGATTTCTTTTCCCTGTGGAACTCCCATATCCATCAAGTCTTTTCCATTGATCTTTAATTCTTTGATGGAAAGGCAGTTTTTCTCTTCGATGATTTCTTCGAATAATTTCTTTGTTTCTTGTAATACCTGTTCTTTCTTATCTCTCTGATAATCACTTTGTGCACTGATATCTGCTTTCTGGACCTCCATCAGTCTTGTAAACAACTCTGGGGTTAACTGGCTGACCCATCGTCTGACTGTTTTCTTATTGACTTCTTCTATAGAAGCAAATCTACGGTCATGCCATCTGACAAGAGTCGTTACCTGCTTGATCGTCTGGTTGTCAAACTTTAATCTTCGGAGGATCTTCCTTGCCATCTCTTCTCCGATCACCGGATGCATTTTAAAATGATCTTTATCTGGACCTTCAACTCTCGCCGTTGGTTTTCCCACATCATGAAGCAGCATTGTCCATCGGTAAATATGTTCTGCTTTGATCTGTTTCATTGCTTCGATCGTATGGATTCCAACATTGTATTTGTGATGTGGATTATTCTGCGGTGTTTCCATCATAATATCAAATTCTGGGAAAATGATCTTCGTCACACCTAGTTTATATGCATTGACCAATACTTCTGGATGTGCCGATGTGATCAGTTTTTCAAGCTCTACCTGAATTCGCTCAGCACTGATATCTTTTAGAAATTTTGCCTGATTTTTAATTGCTTCTTCGGTTTTTTCTTCGATTTGAAATCCTAATTGAGCCTGAAATCTTAGAGCTCTTAAAATTCTCAATGCATCTTCATCAAATCGTTTCTTTGCTTCCCCGACACAGCGGATCGTTTGATTTTTAAGGTCTGTCATACCATCATACATATCAATGATCCCTTCACTGTCATTATATGCCATCGCATTGATCGTGAAATCTCTTCGTAACAGATCTTCTCTTAATGACTTTGTAAAATGCACTTCATTGGGACGTCTATGATCTTCGTATTTTCCATCGACACGATAGGTTGTTACTTCGTATGGTTCATGATTCATAAGAACCGTAACTGTTCCATGTTCGATTCCTGTATCTACCGTATGATCGAAGATTTCTTTAACTTCCTGAGGTGAAGCTGATGTTGTGATATCCCAGTCACCCGGAGTTCTTCCTAGTATGGAATCTCTGACGCAGCCCCCAACGATATATGCCTCAAATCCATGTTGTTCTAATTTCTGTATTACCTTTGCTGCCTGTGCGGGCATCTTGATCTTCATCCTATCACCTCTCCTTTTCTTTATTCTTATATCTGCTTCTCATATTTATTTACTATTCTTACAAATGTATCTCGCAAACGGAAGAATTGCCGGAAATGTATCTTCATAATCCCCGGCAATTGTTATCATTATACTCTTAGTAAGCTTTTCCAAAGTAAACCATCTTCTTCGCAGGTTTTCCACAGTGAACACATACGTCACTTAAATGTTCCTGCTCAAATGGCATACATCTTGTTGTAGCTGTTGTCTCGTCTTTGATCGCTTCTTCGCATTCTGTTTCTCCACACCACATTGCTTTTACGAAACCATCCTGTTTCTCGATGTGGGCTTTGAATTCATCCCAGTTTCTAGCCTCTACTGTATGTTCTTCCAGATGTTTCTTTGCTCTCTCAAGCATATCGTTCTGCATCTGTTCTAATACTTCACCAAGTTTTGTCTCGATCTCATCTAAAGATACAATGATCTTCTCTCTTGTATCACGACGAACGATCACCGCCTGATTCTTCTCGATATCTTTTGGTCCGATCTCGATTCTTGTAGGAATTCCGCGTACTTCCTGTTCACTGAATTTCCATCCTGGGCTCTTATCAGAATCATCAACTTTTACTTTGTAAGAAGAAGCAAGTCTCTTTCTGATCTCTTCTGCTTTATCAAGCACTCCTTCTTTCTTCTGCATGATCGGTACGATCATTGTCTGTACTGGTGCGATTCTTGGTGGTAGTACAAGACCTGAATCATCTCCGTGAACCATGATGATCGCTCCGATGATACGTGTAGACATTCCCCATGATGTCTGATGTACATACTGAAGTTTATTATCTTTATCTGTATACTGAATATCAAATGCTTTCGCAAATCCATCACCAAAGTTATGGCTTGTTCCAGACTGTAATGCTTTTCCATCGTGCATTAATGCTTCAATCGTATATGTGGAATGTGCACCTGCGAATTTCTCTTTCTCTGTCTTCTGTCCTTTTACAACTGGAATTGCCAGATACTGCTCACAGAAATCTGCATACATATTTAACATCTGTACCGTTCTTGCTTCAGCTTCTTCTTCTGTCGCATGTGCTGTATGTCCTTCCTGCCAGAAGAACTCTGAAGTTCTTAAAAATGGTCTTGTTGTTTTTTCCCAACGTACAACAGATACCCACTGATTATATAATTTAGGTAAATCTCTGTGAGACTGGATGATCTTTGAATAGAAATCACAGAATAATGTCTCAGATGTAGGTCTTACACAAAGACGTTCCTGTAATTCTTTATCTCCACCATGAGTTACCCATGCAACTTCTGGTGCAAATCCCTCAACATGGTCTTCTTCTTTCTTTAAAAGGCTTTCTGGAATAAACATTGGCATTGCAACATTTTCCACACCTGTTTCTTTAAATTTAGCGTCTAAAACTTTCTGGATATTCTCCCAGATCGCATATCCATTCGGACGTAAGATCATACATCCACGAACGCTTGAATAATCTGCTAATTCTGCTTTCTTAACAACATCTGTATACCACTGTGCAAAATCATCTTCCATCGCAGTGATCGCTTCTACTAATTTCTTATCTTTTGCCATTGCAAAATGTCTCCTTTTCTATGGTTATATACACAGTTTTTGTGTACAATGATACTAAGAATAATATTACTGTAAAATGTCGGATTTTTCAAGGGGTGACGTTTTATTTAACTACACAAAAAGGAGTTTTTTATGGCAAATGAAAACAAGATGGGGTATCTTCCCATCAAAAAGCTGATATTGCAGATGTCCCTTCCTCCGATGTGTTCCATGTTTCTGCAATATTCTTACAACCTTGTTGACAGCATGTTCGTGGCTAATATCAATGAAAATGCACTTGCGGCAGTTTCTCTTTCCTTCCCGATCACAACCCTTATGATCTCCCTGTCCATCTGGATTGGGGTCGGTATCAACGTTTTGATCGCAGGTTATCTTGGAGAGAAAGAACAAGACCTTGCTGACTGTGCAACAACACTTGGATTGTTGGTAGCCTTGATCGTCGGTATCTGTATCAATATCCTTGCACTATTGATCATGAAACCGTACTTTTCAGCATTCACAAACAATCCAGCTATTTTTGACTATGCGATGCAGTATATGTCCGTCTGTGCTTTTATGCAGGTTCCAAACATGGTACATATCGCCATCCAAAAGGTCTTTCAGGGTACTGGAAATATGATCACTCCTATGTGGTTTCAGATCGCAGGAGTTATCTTTAACTTTGTTTTCGATCCATTACTGATCTTTGGAATCGGACCATTCCCTAAGATGGGAATCCGTGGTGCTGCACTGGCTACTGTCCTTGGATATGCTTTATCTATGGTGATTGCTTTTCTTCTGCTTGTTTTTACAAAACAGAAAGTTCGTATCAAGATCAAAGGATTCCATGTTGATTCTCATATGTTAAAGAATCTGTTTTCCTATGGATTTCCTTCATTTGTTATGAATGCTCTTGGATCTTTTATGCTGACATTTACCAATCTGTTTTTAACAGCTTATTCAGATACTGTTGTTGCCTTTTTTGGCGCCTATTTCAAAGTACAACAGATGATCTTCATGACAGTAAATGGCTTGATCCAAGGATGTTTGCCTGTCATGAGATTCAACTACAGTGCCAAACAGCCAGAACGTTTAAAAGAAGCTTTTCATTTTGGCACACAGGCGGCAACTGTTATGATGATCGGTGGAACATGCCTGCTTCTGTTTTTACCAAGACAGATCTTGTTCCTGTTTGCAGCTTCTGAATCAATGATCAAAATCGGAGTTCCAGCCATGCGGATCCTGTCAATCGGTTTAGTTTTCTGTGGATTTTCTATTATGATCGCTACTTATCAGCAGGCAATTGAGAAGATCCAATCTAGTATGTTGATCCACATCTTACGGCAGGGAATTTTATTGGTGCCTTTGATGTGGCTGTTTAATCATATGTTTGGGATAAATGGGATTTGGATCTCATTTCCTGTAACAGAAATTTTAGTGTTTATTGTGGCTGTTTTATTACAAACTGTTATTCTAAAACCACAATAAAAATTATTATTTCTTGTATTAAAAAAACTCACTCCTGTGAAAATCAAAACCACCGGCTTAGCCGGTGGTTTGTACTAGCCCTATAAGGGCTTATTA
>OJMN01001651.1_pt1 | contig 12473 bp, 9 predicted proteins | sample 1597261 | NCBI WGS metagenome assembly OJMN01 (sample SAMEA2452130, study PRJEB22498) | human gut metagenome | biome: human feces; feature: human gut; material: feces | place: Australia | collected 2012 | reverse complement strand
CTGATTCATATTCCGGGTCCGGATATAGTAGATAAGGTATGGATAAATTCGGACAGAAACATTCGGACATTGGAGAGTTTGCAAACTTTATATGGACATGGACGTTTAGCGAATACCGGCTATGTATCCATCCTACCTGTAGACCAGGGTATAGAGCATTCTGCTGGGGCATCTTTCGCTCCCAATCCACTTTATTTTGATCCGGAGAACATCGTAAAATTGGCTATTGAAGGAGGATGTAATGCCGTAGCATCTACATTCGGCGTATTAGGCGCCGTAGCACGGAAATACGCCCATAAAATTCCATTCATCGTCAAATTGAATCATAACGAACTGCTTACTTATCCGAATAGCTATGACCAAGTAATGTTCGGTACAATAAAAGAAGCATGGAATATGGGCGCCATAGCAGTTGGAGCCACTATTTATTTCGGTTCGGAGCAAAGTCGCCGCCAAATAGTGGAAGTATCGCAAGCTTTTGAATATGCTCATGAACTGGGAATGGCTACCATTTTATGGTGTTATTTGAGAAACAGCGGTTTTAAGAAAGACGGAACCGACTATCACGCTGCAGCCGACCTGACAGGCCAAGCCAACCATATCGGAGTAACGATCAAGGCTGACATCGTAAAACAAAAACTTCCGTCCAATAATGGTGGCTTCAAAGCCATCGGCTTCGGAAAAACAAATGAGCGCATGTATACAGAGCTGACAACTGACCACCCGATAGACCTTTGCCGTTATCAGGTAGCTAACGGCTATATGGGACGCGTCGGACTAATCAACTCGGGTGGTGAATCTCATGGAGAATCCGACCTGCATGATGCTGTTGTTACAGCAGTAGTGAACAAACGTGCTGGCGGTATGGGGTTGATTAGTGGTCGGAAAGCCTTCCAAAAACCAATGAAAGATGGGGTCCAGCTATTGAGCACCATACAGGATGTATATTTGGATTCTTCAATAACCATTGCATAAAGACAGGTCGTCCATGAAAAGAATAGTATTATTACGTCATGGTGAGAGCCTATGGAACCAAGAAAACCGCTTCACCGGGTGGACAGATGTTGATTTAAGTGAAAAAGGCGTTGTAGAAGCCTGCAAAGCAGGCGATACATTACGAGAAGCCGGATTTTCTTTTGAGATTGCCTACACTTCTTACTTAAAACGTGCTATAAAAACGCTGGACTACGTTCTGGACCGCCTGAATGAGAGCTGGATTCCCGTCGAAAAGACATGGAGGTTGAATGAGAAACATTACGGCATACTTCAGGGACTTAACAAAAGTGAGACGGCTGCCCAATATGGTGAAGAACAAGTACACACCTGGCGGAGAAGTTATGATATAGCTCCTGCAGCATTGGGAGAGGACGATTCGCGCAATCCGAGTAAAGACATACGTTATGCAGATGTCCCGGATATGGAACTTCCACGTACGGAATCCTTGAAAGATGCCATTGAGCGTGTAATGCCTTATTGGAAATGCATCATCTTTCCCACATTGACATGTAAGGATAACCTGCTGGTAGTTGCCCATGGCAACAGCCTGCGTGGAATCATCAAGCATCTCAAGGAAATATCCGATACAGACATTTCCAACCTGAACCTGCCTACAGCAGTTCCTTACGTTTTTGAATTCGACAACCGGCTGGCTCTTGTCAAAGACTATTTTCTCGGTGATCCGGAAGAGATACGTAAACGGACGGAAGCTGTAGCAAAACAAGGAATGACTAAACAATAAAAGTTCTGTCAAGCAGCCAGACATATTTTCTAAACTTTAATTATTAACTAAAAAAGGAGGTAAAAATGGTACCTACAAAAATGAACCAGAATTGGTTACCAAGTATTTTTAATGATTTCTTTAACAATGAGTGGATGATGAAGGCAAATGCAACAGCCCCCGCTATTAATGTAATTGAAAATGAAAAGGACTATAAAATCCAATTGGCAGCTCCGGGAATGACAAAAAATGACTTCACCGTTAATGTGGATGAAAACAACAATCTAGTAATCTGCATGGAAAAGAAGGAAGAGAAGAATGAGGAGAAAAAAGACAAAAAATACCTACGCCGTGAATTCTCTTATTCCAAATTCCAACAAAGTATCATACTGCCGGACAATGTTGAAAAAGATAAGATTACAGCCAAGGTAGAACATGGGATTCTGTCTATAGATATTCCCAAAACAGTGGACAAAGAAGTTCAGAAGATAACCAGAACTATTGATATCAAATAAGATATCTTAGCTAAACTTTACCCAAGGCGTTCCTTATATTTAGGGGGATGCCTTGATATAAACCTTTGAACCTCAAATCACTATAATGAAAACATTCAATTTTGATGAAGCATTAATAGCTCTGCAAAGTGATCTGCTAGGTTTTGCATATAAATTGACAGCTGACAAACACGATGCTGAGGATTTATTGCAGGAAACAATGTTGAAAGCTCTGGATAATAAGGATAAATTTGATCCTGGAACAAATTTTAAAGGCTGGATGTATATCATTATGCGTAACGCTTTTATAAATAACTACCGGATAAAAAAAAGCCAGGGAGACTTATATATATTATCCGAACCCGACTATCATTTCCTGCTAAGAGATGACTCTTTTGCTTTCATAGACAATAGTCAAGATGCCAAGGAGATAAGGGCAGCCCTTAAAACACTACCTAAAGAACATTACAACGCTTTTATGTTGTATATATCCGGATTCAAATATCGGGAAATAGCTCAAGAAACAGGAGTGTCGCTAGGTACAATAAAAAGCCGTATCTTTCATAGTAGGAAAAAATTAAAGCAGTTACTTTCTGATTTTGTCTAATAATTGTATAAAAATGAATTATGAATAACAAGTATATTGGAATCCTGACTTCCGGAGGGGATGCGTCAGGAATGAATGCAGCGATCCGCGCCGTAACCCGTACCGCCATCTTCAACGGCTTTAAAATAAAGGGAATTTATAGGGGATACGAAGGACTGATTGCCGGTGAAGTAAAGGAACTCACAACAGAAGACGTGAGCAGTATTATTCAAAGGGGAGGTACTATACTGAAAACAGCGCGTTCCGAAGCTTTTACCACTCCGGAAGGACGTAAGAAAGCCTATGAAGTTATACAAAAAGAAAATATCAGTGCACTGATTATTATCGGTGGAGACGGTTCCCTGACGGGAGCCCGTATCTTTGCCGAAGAGTATAACGTGACATGTATAGGACTACCCGGTACGATTGACAATGATTTATATGGTACTGATTTCACCATAGGATACGACACGGCATTAAATACAATTGTTGAATGTGTAGATAAAATAAGAGACACCGCAACCTCACACGACCGCATTTTCTTTGTCGAGGTGATGGGACGTGATGCGGGCTTCCTGGCCCAGAACAGTGCGATTGCTTCAGGGGCTGAAGCTGCCATTATTCCGGAGGACAAAACGGATGTGGACCAGCTGGAGACATTTATCGGACGTGGATTCAGAAAAACAAAAAACAGCAGTATCGTCATTGTGACCGAAAGTCCCCAAAATAAAAATGGAGGTGCCATGTACTATGCCGACCGGGTAAAAAAGGAATATCCTGAATATGATGTAAGAGTTTCCATTCTGGGACATCTGCAACGCGGTGGGGCTCCAAGTGCCAACGACCGTATACTGGCAAGCCGATTAGGAGAAGCAGCCATCCAGGCTCTGATGGAAGACCAACAGAATGTGATGATAGGCATACGGAACAATGAAATTGTCTATGTTCCTTTTGCACAAGCAATCAAAAATGACAAGCCTATTGACAAAAGCCTGATTCGGGTACTTAACGAGCTGTCCATATAAAGTTATTAATTCACCACTGCTTGGAAAGACACTCCGGGAGGCAGACATACCGGACTGTATCATCATCGGGAAACTACAAAGTTTTATCCGGTATGGATAATGCCCTATTATAAAATAAACAAGGAAATATAAACTATTTAATGTACAATGTTATGGAATATCCAAGTTATAATGTAAACACTCCTCAATGGAGGGAAATTACAGTCGGTTCACATCTTCCCATGGAATTGGGAAAACTTGCGGAAATAGCACGTAATCTATGGTGGACATGGAATGATGACGCCAAAAGTATGTATTGCGACCTAGATCCGGAGCTTTGGGAAGAAACGGAGCAAAATCCGATATTGTTCCTGGAGCGGATGAATTATGAGAAGCTGGTAACACTGGCACATGATGAGTTTTTTATCCGCAAGATGAATACCGTCTATACTGCTTTCAAGGAATACATTAATGTAGTTCCAGATCATAAACGTCCGTCAGTAGCCTATTTCAGTATGGAATACGGCTTAGACAAGGTCCTCAAAATATATTCCGGTGGTCTTGGAATACTTGCGGGCGATTACCTGAAAGAGGCATCAGACAGCAACGTTGACCTTTGTGCCGTAGGACTGTTGTACCGTTATGGCTACTTTGACCAGTCTCTTTCCATGGACGGGCAGCAGATTGCCAATTATGAAGCACAGAATTTCGGACAGCTCCCAATCGAAAAAGTGATGCAACCAGATGGAAAACAGCTGGTAATCCACATTCCCTACGCCGACAGCTTTATTGTACATGCCAATGTCTGGAGAGTCAATGTAGGAAGAATCCCCCTTTATCTACTGGACACGGACAATGAACTCAATAGCGAGTTTGACCGTCCAATTACCCACCATCTGTATGGCGGTGACTGGGAGAACCGGCTGAAACAGGAGATTTTACTCGGTATAGGCGGCATGATGACACTGAAAGCTTTGGGTATAGAAAAAGACGTATATCACTGCAATGAAGGCCATGCCGCATTAATCAACATTCAGCGGTTATGTGATTATATAGCCGGTGGTCTGGATTTCGGCCAAGCGATGGAATTAGTACGCGCTTCTTCTCTTTATACCGTACATACACCTGTACCCGCCGGCCATGATTATTTTGACGAGGGACTTTTCAACAAATACATGAAAGGGTATCCCGACAAACTGGGCATAACCTGGAATAACCTGATGGATCTCGGACGCCATAATCCGGGAGACAAAGGAGAACGTTTCTGTATGTCTGTATTCGCCTGTAAAACCAGCCAGGAAGTAAACGGAGTCAGCCTGTTGCATAAAACTGTGTCACAGGAAATGTTCGCTCCTATCTGGAAAGGCTACTTCCCGGAAGAGAATCATGTGGGCTATGTGACTAATGGCGTACATTTCCCTACTTGGTGCGCCACCGAATGGGAAAAGCTTTTCAAAGACAATTTTGATGAGAGCTTTATTCATGACCAGTCCAATCAAAAAATCTGGGAAGCTGTCTACGACATTCCGGACGAAGAAATATGGAATACCCGCCTGAAACCAAAAACCAAACTGATAGATTATATCAAAAGAAAATGCAGCAAAGACTGGCTTAGAAGCCAGATCGATCCGTCATTAACCATTTCCATTTTTGAGAAGTTTAACCCGAATGCCCTTCTGATTGGTTTCGGACGACGTTTTGCTACATATAAAAGGGCGCATCTTTTGTTTACCGATATCGACCGCCTGGCTAAAATAGTGAACAATCCGAAATATCCGGTACAATTCATCTTTACAGGGAAGGCTCATCCCAGTGACGGTGCCGGTCAGGGACTAATCAGGCAGATTGTGGAAATATCCCGGCGTCCTGAATTCCTAGGTAAAATCATATTTCTTGAAAACTATGATATGGATCTGGCAAGACATCTTATCGCAGGGGTGGATATCTGGCTGAACACTCCCACACGTCTGGCCGAAGCCTCAGGCACATCAGGGGAAAAGGCACTGATGAACGGTGTACTTAATTTCTCAGTGTTGGATGGTTGGTGGTATGAAGGCTATTGTAAGGATGCAGGATGGGCGCTGACCGACAAAAGTATCTACCAGAATGAACAATATCAGAACCAGCTGGACGCCGAAGCAATTTACTATCTATTGGAGCATGACATTCTTCCTGCATATTATGAACATGGAGATAAGGAGTATTCGGAAAACTGGATTAAGTACATCAAGAATTCAATCGCACAAATAGCTCCCCGTTTTACCATGAAAAGGCAACTGGACGATTACTATGAGAAATTCTATATCAAACTGTCGGAGCATTTCCACATTCTCTCTGCTGACAATAATGCAAAAGCCAAAATGATATCTGACTGGAAAACCGCTGTCCGAAACAGGTGGGATTCCATTGAAATCAAATCCATAAAAGCCGGAAACGGGTTGGATGCGACAATCGAAGCCGGAAAGGAATATGAAGTAACAGTTGTTGTCGATGAGAAAGGTCTGGATGATGCAATTGGAATTGAATTGGTCATTATTCAGCATGAAAGTGGTCAAGATCATATCTATGAAGTCATACCTCTTCCACTAGTTTCCAAAGACGGGAATCTATATACCTTCAAGGGGACATCTCAAATTTTTAATGCCGGAAGTTTCAAACAGGCTTTCCGCATGTATCCCAAAAATAATCTATTACCACATAGACAAGATTTTTGTTACGTCCGATGGTTTTAAAAAAAAGGGAGGTGTGTCATAATGAATAATAAAACGCAAATTATCGCAGAAATAATTTCATAAATCGTTGATTAATATATAAATATAATTGAAATAATCTGCGATAATTTGCGTTAATCTGCGTTTTGACACACTCCGCTTTTATACATGACAAGTTTCAAAGGTTATTCAATAAAAGATAAAGAACAATGAAACCGAACATTATTCTTATGAATTTCACTCATGTCTATGAGCAGGAAAGATTTATAAACGACATCCATTTCCAGTGGATAGATTGTACCGACCTAAACGGAACCAACTGCTACTGTGATGCAGAAGCAGCCAAAGTCATTAGACAAAGAATGGCCCCCTACTTACCTGAAGGAATACATTTCATTGATTCCGGTAACTATCATTATATCAGTAAATTTTGGACGGATAAAATAAAGACCCCATTCTCACTAGTTGTCTTTGATCATCATCCAGATATGCAACCTTCCTTATTTGACAATCTAATGTCATGCGGATGTTGGGTGAAAAAAGTATTGGATACAAATCCTTATCTTCAAAAAGTATGTATCGTCGGTGCTGCTGAAAAGTTGATCAAAGCACTGCATCCCAATTATGGAGAAAAATTAAAGTTTTATAGCGAAACAGAACTTTCTCACGAAGAAGGATGGAACAGATTCTCTCATGAACATCTGAATGAGCCTGTCTATATATCAGTGGACAAAGATGTATTGGACATAAAATCAGCAGTAACCAATTGGGATCAGGGTTCCCTATCACTGACCGAATTGGAGAAACTCCTCTCCATCATTCTAAAAAAAGAAGAAATTATCGGAGTAGATATCTGCGGTGAATGTTCCAGTTCTTTGGATGTTTTCCAAAAAAACAGAGAACTTTCAATTAACAGTAAGGCCAATAAGGAACTATTAAATCTATTCCTGTCCAATCAAAACGAGATTCATCCCCTATAAGTAAATCATTAACATAGTCATGAATATTATGCTTAGCACAATAATTAGTGAATTGACCGTACATGATAATTCCACATCTCTTTACACTTTTCTAATTCTCCATCTCTTGATATTGCTATTTTCAATAGAAGGTTGTACTTTTGTCATCATTTTATCAGTCAATCTTTTATACAAATGGTCTTTATACACAATTTATTACTTATTCTGGGACGTGGAATAGGACAAGTGATGTTTCAGAATAATGCGTTATCCGGATTATTCATGCTAATTGGAATATTTCTAAACTCATGGCAAATGGGAATACTAGCAGTCTGCGGTAATATAATAAGTACACTGACAGCCCATTTTTCGGGATATAAGTATGATGATATTAAAAATGGATTATACGGATTTAATGGAACTTTAGTAGGTATAGCAGTTGGCGTATTTCTACAATTATCGGTAGGAAGTTTAATCATGTTGATTATCGCTTCGGCCCTTTCCACATGGATTGCCTATTTTTTTAATCAGCAACGTTTAATTCCTGGCTTTACTGCTCCTTTCATTCTTGCTGTATGGGGAATGTTGGGAGTTTGCAGCTGGCTTATACCAGATTTACTATCAGTTTCCTATACGGTTATTGATACCACACAGAATATTAATTATTTCCAAGCCTTCTGCTTAGGTATAGGGCAAGTCATGTTTCAGGGAAATACAATTCTATCCGGATTATGTTTCCTTATAGGCATTTTGATTAATTCTCGAAAGGCAAGTCTCTATACTATCTTGGGAGCACTTCTTCCTATTCCCCTAGCCATTTTACTTGAAGTGGATGCTACAGACTTAAATGCCGGATTAATGGGCTATAATGGGGTATTATGTGCAATAGCTTTAGGAGGAACGGACTGGGAAAGTGGCGTATGGGCAGGATGCTCTGTCTTACTGTCCACCGTATTACAGATTCTAGGAATGAGTTTGGGTATCACTACCTTAACCGCTCCCTTTGTTATATCTGTATGGATCATACTAATGATACAAAAAGTAATAAGAACGCAGAATAACTAAATTAGTCTTCAAATAAAAGTTTGTGATATTTTTTTTCAAAGAAAAAGATAAAAGATATCATCTTGTCACCCGAAATATTTGCTTTTGTATTATGAATACTACACCATAATGCAGTAAACTTAAAAATAGCATCCAAACTCCTTGAATTAAAAAGAGTTTGGATACCTCAACATTTACAGTAAAAAATATTATTTATAAAGTCTCAATCAGATCTTAGTTATGCTTACAACATAAAGGTGATAACTACCCATATAAACAACAGACAGAAGTGTATCACATAATTATGATAACATCATCTCATATCTTTTCACCCACAATCAGCAACAGTTTTTCATTTTCCCCTCTTAAAAACTTTATTTCTTCTTTCAACCAATCTATTTCCTTGTTTTTTGAGGAAATCAATTCAGCTATCATTGTATCAGGAATATAACTACTACTGATAAAATTCAATATCTTGGAGATATTTATTTCTTCTCTTTTTTTAAAGTTTCAAATTGTTCCTTTTGTTTATCCAACAGCTTTTCGAAAATCTCAATTACCTGTTCAACAGGAAAACTATTAAAGGTCTGATTATTGCCTGTATTACTGACAGCACTTTTAACACCACAATTCTCGTAGAAGTTATTCGTATTATACAGGATTGTCTCTTCATTAAAACTCTTCAGCCCATCTACAGTAACGCCTAGTGCTGAAGCAATCTCACCTAACCGTTCATCGTCAAACTTCTCTGTTTGTTCTATTTTCGAAACAGCCTGTTTCGTTATACCTAACAAATCACCGAGTTCCGCTTGAGTCATTCCCCGAAGCCGACGCACCCGTTCAATTTTTCTTCCCAGATGAATTGTATTTGTGTACTTTTCCGTTTCCATATTCCAGTCTGTTGATTATTTTCCCTGCTTTATGCACTCTCTTAGAATCTCTATTTTCTCTTGTTCACTTTTCAACAAGCGTTCATACAGTTCAACCACCTTTTCAATAGGATTAATCTGTTGGTTATGAGCATAAACAGTAGCAATTGCTCCCGGAGAAATGGTAGCATCTTTATAATTATTAATATTACAAATGGCTTTTTCAACATCAAAATCCTTGATGACATCAGTAGATATTCCCAAGACTTCAGCTATTTTTGTCAACAGTCCGTCTTCTATTTCATCTTGTTTCTCTATTTTCGAGATCTCCTGCTGACTAACACCCAGATCAGAAGCCAACGCTTCCTGTTTCATACCCAGATACACACGGATTCTTTGCAGATTGCGACCGACATGCCTTTGATTCACCTTGTCTTTTACTTTAATATCCATATCATTGTTGCTTTAGTAAATACATTGAGACAAAGATAATGAAAATAAAATTCGCAACTACATATCGCCCTTTGAAAAAGACAGCTTTCTATCTGTTTCTCTTTTAAATATAACCTAATTAGATCTATTTTATCCCAGTCTTTATCATTTTATCTACTTCTAAAACTTTACTACCGTAAAGTTTACGACGGGTAAAGGTTTAATCAACAACAATATTACTTTATAAAATCAAATATACAACAGGTAGTAAGAAACAACTCAGTTCTGATAAAAGTCAACTCTATATTTTTCAATCCCCAGTTCTATATGCATAATTTTGCCCTGTCAGTTTTTAGCTGACATGAATCGTGGCGCCACATTTAAAACAGTGCAGAAGGATGTGCAATTGACATTCTGAACAATCATCATTAAACCAATAAAATCTAATAGCCTATGGGGTAAGTAAAGTCGTTACAATCGAGACATAGCTTTAAATCGGCCGAAAATTTAGCTATCCAAAAACAAATTAGTAAACATACAATTAAACAAAAAGCATGAAATCATTTTCTGATAAAACAAACATAGGGTGGAATAATTCCCTAAAGACTGTTTATAGAATGAATTTTTACCTATTATTCCTATTAATAGGTTCATTATCGATACTTGGATCAACACGGGCTTATTGCCAACAGAGCAGAACGATCTCGGGTATAGTGAAAAACTCTCAAGGAGAGACGATTATCGGAGCGAATATCGTTGAAAAAGGTACCAGCAACGGGACGATTACGAATGTAGACGGACTGTTCACACTGCACGTATCGCCCAATGCAATATTAAAGGTATCTTATATGGGATACACGGAGCAGGAAGTCAATACACGCAACAAGAACAAGCTGGAAATCATACTGACGGAAGATGCCAGACTGATTGATGAAGTAGTGGTGGTAGGATACGGATCGGTCAAAAAACGGGATTTGACGGGGGCGGTAACCTCCGTCAAAAGTGCGGAAGTACTGGCCGCTCCTACCAATAATGTGATGGAAGCCCTTCAAGGCAAGATACCCGGAATGGATATCACCAAAACTTCGGGACAGGTAGGAGGTGATGTCACTATCCTGTTACGTGGTTCACGATCTATTTATGGCAGCAACGAACCATTGTTTATTATCGATGGAATCCCCGGCAGCTATAGCCAGGTCAGCCCGTCGGATATTGAGAGTGTAGATGTATTGAAAGATGCTTCTTCCACCGCCATTTATGGTTCCGCAGGAGCAAACGGCGTTGTCATTATCACCACCAAAAGAGGAAAAGAGGGGAAAGCTACCGTAAACTTCGATGCTTATTACGGATTCAGCGGTTCACCCAACTACAGGCATGGGATGACGCGGGATGAATGGGTCACCTACCAACGGGAAGCATATAAATATAAAAACGGTGACTATCCCACCGATATGTCCGCCCTACTGGGAAAACAGGATTTTATAGATGCATACAACGATGGCAAATGGATAGACTGGATAGATGAAGTGTCGGGCAACACGGCTACCACACAGAAATACAGTCTTTCGGTCAGCAGTGGCACTGAAAAGACAAAATTATTTGCTTCAACTTCTTACAACCGGGAGGAAGGTTTACTTAATAACGAAAATCTGAACAGATATTCGTTACGCCTCAACCTGGATCAGCAGATATTTTCGTGGGCAAAGGTGGGCTTTACTTCCAATTTAGTCTACCGGGACTTGAACTCCGGTGTAAAAAACACATTCACCAAATCTCTCTCCGCCATCCCGCTGGGTGATGCTTATACCGAAGAAGGCGAGATCAATCACGAATACATCACGGGACAATATTCCCCAATGAGTGATTTCATAGAGAATCAGTATGTAGACAACACACGTTCCACCTACCTGAACGTGAGTGGCTATGTCGAACTAACTCCCGTCAAAGACCTGACTTTTACCAGTCGTGTCAATGGTACGTTGAATCACTCACGCCGCGGGCAATACTGGGGAGAGAAGTGCAATGCCAACCGTCCGTCTTATGCAGGTTCACCGCATGCTTCCATCACCAACAACAATGCCTGGAATTACACTTGGGAAAATATTCTCGCATACAACACAACCATCGCCAAAGACCATAATCTGGGAGGTTCACTGATTACTTCCTGGAATAAGAACCAGTCGGAAAGTAGCATGGCTGCCTCCAGCGGTCAAATGGTAGATCAATGGTCTTTCTGGCGACTGACATCGGGCACTTCCCAACATGTAGAATCCGACTTCGCACAGACGCAGAAAATGTCTTTTGCCTTCCGTCTGAACTATTCATACAAGGGTAAATACCTATTTAACTTCTCGACCCGTTGGGACGGTGTTTCACAATTCTCCACCGGACATAAATGGGATGCTTTCCCCGCAGGCGCACTGGCGTGGAGAATATCGGACGAAGCATTTATGGAAAAGACACGTAGTTGGCTGGACAACCTGAAATTGAGAGTGAGCTACGGCATCACGGGTAACTCGGGAGGAACCACCGCATACAGCACCACAACACAAGCATACGTATATGCCGCTTCGGGAATTTCCATTAATGGGAAGATTGTTCCTTTCACGCAATACTCCGGTACCTACGGTAGTTCCGATCTCGGCTGGGAGAAGTCA
>OJMN01001648.1_pt1 | contig 12485 bp, 10 predicted proteins | sample 1597261 | NCBI WGS metagenome assembly OJMN01 (sample SAMEA2452130, study PRJEB22498) | human gut metagenome | biome: human feces; feature: human gut; material: feces | place: Australia | collected 2012 | reverse complement strand
ATATCAAGCGATATTACTCGTTTGTCGAACAACACTCTTGAAACCTTTCTTTGAACGATACGCAATGCCAAACCTTCTACAATGGCCGATTTCCCGACACCGGGATCTCCGATAAGAACCGGATTGTTTTTTTTACGACGACTCAATATTTGAGCAAGCCGCTCGATTTCTTTCTCTCTTCCGACAACAGGGTCGAGCCGACCTTCTTCGGCAGCCTTTGTCATATCGGTCCCAAAGTTGTCCAATACGGGAGTTTCATTATTACTACGCTGAGCAGTCGTACTATTTCCGCTTTGCTGTTCCCTCCGATAATTTCGGTCTTCCTCCAATTCGTCGTCATCATCGTCCGTAAATCCGGCGCCCATGCTCGGCGAAGGGAAATCCGGCTTCTCATTACCTTTTAAAAAAGCTGCCACTTCGTCATAAGTTATGTCATTCGTGTTTAAAATTTTTGCAGCAGAAGAGTCCGGCTCTTTCAATATAGCCAACAATAAATGTTCGGTGTCTGTCTCCGAACTTTTCATAAATCGAGCTTCAAGCATACTCATCTTTAAAACTCTATCTGTGCTTTTACTAATAGTCAACTCATTCGTTTGTTCCATGTGATTATTGGAAGCGGACAGTTCATTTTCCAATGAACTTTTCAGTGTTCGGAGGGAAGCTCCGAGCCCGACCAATACATCGACAGCACGATTTGCGCCGTCACGTATAATTCCTAACAATAAATGCTCGGGAACAATGTTGGAATTTTGGAGGCGTTCAGCCTCTTCCCGGCTATAACCGAGAATTTCCTTAACATGTTGTGAGAAGTTTCTTTCCATAAACAATCTGTCTCCTTTTATTGATTTAGCAAATATACCACCTTTAAGCCGAATAATGGCGGGTATTTATTAGTTTATTATATATAACAAATAATATGCCGAAAATTCCTATTCACAAAAGATTATTTCTTGAATTTGGTATCTCGATTTTTCAAAAAATGGTTATCTTTGTACGCTAAACAGCATAATTTGTATAACCAATTTTCATCAAAATAAATGATTGATCAAGATAGAATTTTAAAAATAGACATCAAACAAGAGATGCAATCGGCCTACATCGATTATTCTATGTCGGTGATTGTAGCTCGTGCCTTACCCGATGTAAGAGATGGTTTTAAACCGGTACACCGCAGAGTTCTGTTCGGTATGGACAAATTGGGTAACACATCGGATAAGCCTTATAAGAAATCAGCAAGAATCGTGGGAGATGTGCTGGGTAAATATCACCCGCATGGCGATTCGTCGGTATATTTTGCATTGGTGCGTATGGCGCAACCCTGGTCTTTACGTTATCCTTTGGTCGATGGGCAAGGTAACTTCGGGTCTGTCGACGGCGATAGCCCTGCTGCCATGCGTTATACCGAAGCTCGCCTTTCTCGTATCGCAGAAGAGATGCTTCGAGATATTGAAAAAGATACGGTCGATTTTACTCCAAACTTCGATAACACATTAGAAGAGCCAACTGTTTTGCCGACCCGAATCCCCAACTTACTAGTCAATGGAGCTTCGGGTATTGCTGTGGGTATGGCAACGAATATGCCCCCTCATAACCTGTCGGAATGTATAGATGCTTCTGTCGCCCTAATCGACGACAGAGAATTGACGGTGGAAGACCTGATGCAATATATCAAGGCTCCCGACTTCCCCACAGGAGGTATTATTTATGGTTTTGCAGGGGTAAAAGATGCTTTCGAAACAGGACGGGGCCGAATTGTAATTCGGGCAAAAGCCGAGATTGAAGTAGACAGCACCACAGGGCGGGAGACCATCGTCGTATCTGAAATACCATATGCCGTCAATAAGTCGGAATTGATTAAGAAAATCGCCGATTTGGTGGAAGAAAAACGGTTAGAAGGTATTTCCAACATCAACGATGAATCCGACCGAGCCGGAATGAGAATCGTTATCGAAATAAAACGAGATGCCAATGCAAGCGTTATTTTAAATAAATTATTCAAAATGACCGACTTGCAATCCTCTTTCAGTGTCAATAATATTGCTTTGGTAAACGGACGTCCTCAAACACTAAATCTAAAACAACTGTTAGAGGCGTTTGTGGATCATCGCCACGAAGTCGTTATTCGCCGCACTCGTTTCGATCTGGCGAAAGCCGAAGAAAGGGCGCATATTCTTGAAGGACTTATCATTGCATCCGATCACATAGACGAAGTCGTTAAACTGATTCGGTCATCACGGACTCGTGAAGAAGCCAAGACACGTTTAATGGAGCGATTCTCGTTAAGCGAAAAACAAGCTCAGGCCATCGTAGATATGCGTCTTGGACAGTTGACCGGTTTGGATCAAGACAAACTGAGAAATGAATACGCCGAGGTGGAAAAAATGATTGCCTATTACAAAGAAATTCTCGCCGATGAGTCTGTTTGTATGAAAGTGGTAAAAGACGAGCTTCTCGAAATAAAAGAGAAGTATGGCGACGAACGTAAAACAGAAATCATTTATTCCTCGGAAGAGTTCAATGCTGAGGACTTCTATGCCGACGACGAGATGATTATCACCATATCGCACATGGGGTATATCAAACGGACTCCTCTGTCCGAATTCCGTGCTCAAAATCGAGGAGGAGTCGGAGCAAAAGGAAGTGAAACGAGGGAAGAAGACTTTATAGAATATATTTATCCGGCTTCGATGCATAACTATATGCTTTTCTTTACACAGAAAGGAAAGTGTTATTGGTTAAAAGTATATGAGATTCCGGAGGGCGCTAAGAATTCTAAAGGCCGTGCTATTCAAAATATGTTGAATATTGATGCCGATGATAAAGTTAATGCCTTTATACGGGTTAAGCAATTGCAAGATCCCGAATACAATATGTCTCATAACTTACTATTCTGTACGCGTAAAGGTGTAATAAAAAAGACAAAACTCGAAGCCTATTCACGCCCTCGACAGAATGGAGTAAACGCGATTACGATTCGGGAAGACGATCAAGTTATACAAGTGCGTCTCACCACGGGAGACAGCCAAATAATTATCGCCAACAAAAACGGTCGCGCTATTCGATTCCATGAAAGTGCAGTACGCGAAATGGGTCGTAATGCAACAGGTGTAAAGGGTATGACCCTTGACAATAATGGCGACGAAGTGGTAGGAATGATTTGTGTAAACGATCCCGAAAAAGAAACCATCATGGTTGTCTCGGAGCAAGGCTATGGAAAACGCTCTCTTATAGAAGATTATCGGATAACAAACCGAGGAGGGAAAGGCGTAAAAACGCTGAATATTACCGATAAAACAGGCTGTTTGGTAGCGATTAAATGCGTAACAGATGAAAATGATTTGGTAATCATAAACAAATCGGGCATTACTCTACGAATGAAAGTAGCCGACGTACGAGTCATGGGACGAGCAACACAGGGTGTAAGATTAATAAACTTGGAAAAACGTAACGATGAAATAGCATCGGTTTGCAAAGTTTTATCAGAAAGTGTCGATGAAAACTTACAAGACGATAACGTAACCGAAGTTGCCGAATAAATTTAGATATAATTAATTTTTAAAATAAAAACGCAATGAAAAAAACAACATTAACGGTAGTATTACTGCTTTCTATCATTTGCGCATTTGGTCAAAAGAAAGCTGTAAATAGGGCATTTAGCGAAGCTAAAATGGAAAAACCCAACTTTCAGGAAGCCCGTGATAATATTAAAGGAGCACTAACAAATCCAGAAACTAAGGACGATGCCAAAACTTGGTATGTTGCAGGATTTGTAGAAAACTCCTATTTTGAAAAAGACAATGTTCAGAAAACATTGGGAATGACATTGAAAGACGGTGACGGACCAATGTATGATGCGTTAGTAAAAAGTTATGAATATTTTCTTCAAGCCATCGCATTAGACACTTTGCCCAACGAAAAAGGGAAAATCAAACCCCGATATGTCAAAGACATAAGAAAAACATTAAAACAAAACATCGATGGATATGCCAATGCAGGAGTTTATTATTTCACACAAAAAGAGTATAAAAAAGCATACGATGTGTGGGGTATCTATCTAAATATTCCTAAGATGTCTATCATGAAAGGCGAAAAAGAAGGCCTTCCGGCAGATTCAACTCTGGCTATTTTAGAATTTAACAGGGCACTGGCAGCACTTCAAACCAATGATACTACATTAGCCATAAAAGCGTTGAACGAAGCAAAAGGAAATGGATACAATCAAAACGATATCTATAAATATCTCGTATATGAATATGAGATGACACAAGATACGGCCAATCTGATTAAAACACTTCAAGAAGGTGAAAAACTATTCAAAAACGAAATGGTTGAAGTGAAAGACGAGAACGGAAATACCAAAATGCAGAAAGAGAATACCTACACATTGAAGTTGATCAATCTCTATATATTTAGCGGGAAATACGATGAAGCCATAGCTACACTCGAATCCGTATTGGCCGACGAACCTAACAATGCAGAATATTGGAATGTAAAAGGAAATCTGTATGAATCCCAGAAAAAGTACGATCAATCCATAGAATGTTTTGAGAAGGCAATCTCCATAAATCCATCTTATGCCGATGCTTTGGGCAGCATAGGACGTGTTTATTTTAATCTGGCTGTTCAAAAAAATAATGAAATCAGCACGATAACAGACAATGCGAAATATACAGAAGCAAGAGAAAAAGAAGTTCTTCCTTTGTTTGAGAAATCTCGTCCTTATTACGAAAAAGCATATGAATTGAAACCGGACGAACCCGACTATAAATATGCATTACGTAATATCTATTATAATTTGAACGATGCAGAAAAATTAAAAGCTATTGAAGGTCAATAATTTTCGCCTTGCATAGATAATTCATAGGGAAATCCGATTCACATTTCATGTGGATCGGATTTTTTGTAAATATATAAATCGTTGTCTTTCATTTTATTAAATTAATATTCCCAATATTTTATTTAACATAATACAAATTATAGGACAAATTTAATTCAAATAATAATATATCCTCCACAAACTCTTTAATTCGATATATAATTTGTATATTTGTAAATATGATGTACCAAAAATCTATTCAGAATTTTATTTTAGAATATTCTGATTTTGATACTAATAAGTTACGGTTGAAAAATATCCAAGCTGATTTTGATGTAGCTTGGGCCATTCAACAAATCGAAGCCCGTAAAAAGATACGCGACAAGCTACCTACATGGGCTTCAAACATGAATATTGTTTTCCCGTCTATTCTATCGACAGAACAATGTTCCTCGGAACTGACCGCACGATATAAGCAAAATTTGATAATTCCGGGAGATACTGTCGATTTGACCGGAGGCTTAGGTGTAGACAGTTTCTTTTTTTCTCAAAAATCAGATCACGTAGTTTATGTGGAGCAATTAGCCGAATATTGCCGAGCGGCAAAACAAAACTTTAAAAACTTATGTACCGATAACATAACCGTTACGCGCGACGACTGCATAAACTTTCTACAAAATAACGATCGACATTTTCAAAATATATATATCGATCCTGCGAGAAGAGGCTCCTGCAATAAACGGATATTCGCTATTGACGAATGTGAGCCTAATGTAATAGAGCTTATGCCTATACTTTTCCAATGCGGGAAACGTATCATAATAAAGGTATCTCCTATGGTCGATATAACAGCTACCCTTTCTCTCTTACCAGATATTTCAGAGGTACATGTTGTATCCGTAAAAAACGAATGTAAGGAATTATTATTAGTCATCGATACCGAGTCGGAAAAATCGAGTGATCGAGATACGATTATTCATTGTATACAAATCAATTCTTTTGACAATATATCGGATTTCACGTTTGGAATAAAACAAGAAAAAGGCCTTCCCTACTCGACTTTTTGTAAAAGTATAAAGAAATACCTCTATGAGCCCAACACATCTATACTCAAAGCAGGAGCTTATAAATCTATCGCTATTGAATATAACATAGAAAAGTTACAAACCAATAGCCATTTATATACTTCGGACAACTACATCTCTAATTTTCCGGGACGGAAATTTGAGATCATAGAAACAATTACATTCAATTCGAAAAATATAAAAGATATCAAAACGAAATATCCTCAGACAAACCTATCGACACGTAATTTTCCCCTAACCACAGCAGAATTACAGAAAAAGTTAAAGACCAAGGACGGAGGTGATTTATATCTTTTCGCCACAACCCTATCGAATGACAACAAAGTATTAATTATCTGCAAGAGAGCGACTAACGCTTAAACATTCGATCCATTTGCCGTTTATCCTCTCTCTCCTTAATCGAATCTCGCTTATCGTATTCTTTTTTACCCTTAGCGATAGCAATAACCACTTTTGCCAATCCCTTCTCATTAATAAAAACTCGTGTCGGTATTATTGAAAACCCCGATTCTTTGGCAGCCCTCTCTATTTTCTGAATTTCTTTATGAGTTAATAAAAGCTTTCTGTCTCGCCGAGAAGAGTGATTGTTATAAGAACCATAGAAATACTCGGCTATATACATATTTTTTATCCAGATTTCTCCATTATTGATGTAACAAAAAGAGTCCGTCAGCCCGGCCTTACCCAACCGAATTGACTTTATTTCAGTTCCAGACAGCACAATTCCCGCATGAAAGGTATCGAGCAATTCATAATCGAAACTCGCCCTCTTATTTTTTATATTTATTTGTGGTAACTTCATTTCTATACTAATTAAATCAATCCGGGCATCAAAAAGTACAACAGTTTCTGAATGGACAAAGGTATAACAAGAAATAATATGGTTGTAGCCACTACGTATAAAATATTTTTTTGATCTGGAATTTCCATATACCTTTGACTGTTCCAAATCACATAGGCTAACAGAAGGGGTAAAAAATCAACTATAGACGGAAGTTCTATAAACAATCGGATAACAAAAATGGAAATATCAAACAACATATACAATGCCAATGTGTATCCGACAAAACGTTTTATACGAGACTCAGGTTGCAAAACCTCCAACATGTAAGTCGAAAAAATTTTCATTACATATACAAGAGCATAGAAGCCGGCAAAAAATTTCACAAATTCCACGATCGCCAACTGCAAGGCTCTTGGTAAAGAAGCATCGTTAAAAAAATGTCCTAAAAAGGATACTATCGCAGTTATTCCCATAAGCGGATATAGGAATTGATTCAAAAATATTTGTGTCGCATACGGCACTTTATCCATTTTTTGCCATGTCTTCCCGGGAGAAACAATAAGCAAAAAGAGATGCTTCAAATCGTTCATAAAACTGCTGTATTTCTATATTTGTACGCAAATATAGCATTATTTATTCTATTTTACGACTTCTCTCTTCATATTCTACTATCTCCATAAGGAAAGAAAAAAGTAAAATTCTTATCTTTGTATTTTAAAAATAAAAAATAGACACCCCCATTTGATATCGCATATTTCATAGGTTAGTCTATATTAAATTAAAAAGTATGCCCACAATCTCTCATAGAGGCGAAGTCATGCCGGCCTCTCCTATACGAAAACTTGTTCCTCTCGCCAACAAAGCCAAAGAAAAAGGAATAAAAGTTTTTCATCTAAACATCGGGCAGCCCGATTTGCCGACTCCTCAAATAGGGTTGGATGCGTTACGGCACATGCATCGCCGAATACTGGAATACAGTCCCAGTGAAGGCATAAAAAGCCTTCGGGAAAAGCTAGTCCAATATTATGACAAATTCCATATTCATGTGACAGCCGATGATATAATCATCACCACAGGAGGCTCTGAGGCTGTATTATTCTCATTCATGGCTTGTCTGGATCCCGGCGATGAAATTATTGTTCCAGAACCGGCATACGCCAACTACATGGCATTTGCTATCTCGGCCGGAGCTGTCATCAAAACCTTGCCTTCTTCGATCGATGAAGGGTTTGCACTCCCCCCTATCGAGAAGTTCGAAGAATTGATTACTCCCCGCACCAAAGGCATTTTGATATGTAATCCCAATAATCCGACCGGTTATCTCTACACACAGAAAGAGATGAACCAGATACGCGATATTGTAAAGAAGCACGATTTATTTCTATTTTCCGATGAAGTATATCGCGAGTTCTGTTATACGGGTGCAGCCTACATTTCGGCTTTCCACCTGAAAGGGATTGAGAATAATGTCGTACTTATCGATTCGGTATCGAAACGATACAGCGAATGCGGAATACGCATAGGGGCGCTGATCACCAAGAACGAAGAGCTCAAGAAAAATGTCATGAAATTCTGTCAGGCTCGCCTCAGTCCACCTTTAATCGGGCAAATTATAGCCGAAGCATCTCTTGATGCTTCGGCCGAATATATGTCGGAAATTTATAATGAATACGTCGAACGGAGAAAGTTCTTGATCGATGGGATAAACCGTATACCGGGCTGTTATTCGCCCATTCCTATGGGAGCGTTTTATACAATGGCCAAGTTGCCGGTCGATAACGCCGACGATTTTTGTGCTTGGTGTCTTGAACATTTCGAATACGAAGGTCAAACCGTATTTATGGCTCCCGGATCGCGGTTCTATACGACACCGGGATTGGGACAGAATGAGGTGCGGCTGGCGTATGTCTTGAAAAAAGACGATTTGGCTAAGGCTTTGGTTGTCTTACAAAAGGCGCTCGAAGCCTATCCCAGGCGCGTCTTATGAGTGTAGAACTGTTTATTGCCAAACGTATATATTCCCGAGCTGGAAAAAAGACTGGTTCGGAACAAATACCTCCGGCCATACGCATTGCGACATGGGGTGTCGCTTTGGGTATGGCCATTATGATTCTGTCCGTATCGATTGTTATCGGGTTCAAAAAAGAAATCAGCGGTAAAGTCATAGGTTTCGGTTCCCATATACAGATTACGGGATCTCCCTATCAGAATTCTTATGAAACCTCTCCTATCGCCCTCTCTCCTGCTCTCGACACATTATTGGCGCAATTCCCGCAAATCGACAATTACACCTTGTTTGCTACAAAACCGGGAATTTTGAAAACCGATACCGATTTCCTCGGTATTACCTTGAAAGGAATTACAGCCGAATATCCGACTCAGTTTCTTGAAGAGTACCTCACAAACGGCCGTATTCCGCAGCTTGCCGGGGAATCGGCCCGAAATGAAATACTTATATCCCGTTATATCGCTGATAAGCTGCATCTGAACGTAGGTGATGCCATTTACTGCTATTTTGTGGAGGAAAACATACGTGCCCGGAAATTTACCGTTTCGGGGATTTATCAGACCAATTTGACGGAGTATGACCAGATATTCATCTTTGGCGATGTCCGTCATATACAGAGACTCAACCGATGGGCTGCCGACCAATATAGCGGAATAGAAATCCGATTGAAGGACATCGATGCTATTCAAAGTGTCAACGACCAATTATATACGGCTTTGTTTCTGCTGAAAGATCATTACAATAATCCCTATTTTGCCCATACAATACGGGAGTTGAATCCACAGCTTTTCAATTGGCTCGACCTTCTCGATATGAATGTATGGGTCATTCTCATACTCTTGTCGCTTGTCTCTGGGTTTACCATGATTTCGGGGCTTCTTGTCATCATTCTCGAACATACCCGTATGATAGGTGTTTTAAAAACGCTCGGAGCCGGAAATATATCGGTTCGCAAAATATTTTTGTACGTTGCAGCATTTCTTGTCGGACGGGGTATGTTGTGGGGAAACATATGCGGCATATCGTTATGTTTAGTCCAATATTATTTCCAGATTATCAAACTCGATCCTGAGGTTTACTACATTCCGGCTGTACCTATAACTTTCCATATAGGTTATCTCATACTTTTGAATATCGCGGCATTTCTTGTTTCGATATTTATGCTAATAGCTCCCTCTTATATCATTTCACGTATTCGTCCGGCAAGGACTGTTAAATTCGAATAGAAAGCCGGTTTCTTATTATATATTTGATTATCATTAATACAACTTCGATATATTTGTATATTGTTGTATTAAATTTTTTTACTATGAAAAAACAGAAACTACGTTTTGGAGCGACTTTTCGAGAGGGCTTGGTATATGCGGGGAGAAATTTTTTCCCGCTGTTGGGGTGTATCCTACTTTATTTCTTGACGATATGGATTCCTTATCTGAACATAGGTACGATGATTGCCATGACACTTTTGCCGGTACAAATGTCTAAGGGGGAATCTATTAATCCCTCTCATATTTTTAATCCCCGATATCGAAAATATATGAGTGAGTATTTCATATTGGTCGGCATCATGTATGCCGCACTCATCGCATCGTTACTCTTTTTTGTCATACCAGGTATAGTCATGGCCATGGCATGGGGATTATCGCCATATTTCCTAATAGAAAAGCAAAAAAGTCCCATAGAGGCACTTCGGGCCTCGTATCGGGCAACCGATGGAAATAAATGGTGTATTTTCGGTATGTTTTTCGTATCTGGGATAATATATTCGATACTTATCATCATATCGCGAGTTTTCATAAATAGTGTGTGGTATTATATGGTTTATATATGTCTCTTCCTGCTATACGCACTCTTTTCTTTCGGAATTTACACCTCAATATGGAAGCAATTAAAAGATAATGTCGAATAGATATTTTACAGAATTCGGCGTTTTTAAATCCGTCTTTCCGATAATGGAAAGACGGATTTAATTTTATAGCGAGGCTCTTATTCTGAAAAAAAATGTACATTTGTAGGACTTAAATTCGTACAGATGAAACGCATTGGTTTATTGTCGGATACACACGCATGGTGGGACGACCGGTATATTCGCTACTTCGAGTCTTGCGACGAAATATGGCACGCTGGCGATATTGGCTCTCTCGAAGTGGCTCGACGGCTTGAAGCCATTAAGCCGCTAAGGGCTGTTTACGGGAATATAGACGGGCAAGAACTGCGCACTATATATCCTAAGAACCAACGTTTTACGATAGAAGGGGCCGATGTATGGATCACCCATATCGGCGGTTATCCGGGCAAGTACGACACGGCCGTCGTGCCGGAGATTTTCAGGAATCCACCGGATCTTTTTGTCTCAGGACATTCGCATATTCTTAAAGTAATGTATGACAAAAAGTTACAACTATTACACATCAATCCCGGAGCTGCCGGCAAGTATGGATTTCATAAACAGCGGACATTGGTTCGTTTTTCTGTCGAGGAGGGTCGATTCAAAGACCTCGAAGTGATAGAGTTGGCCGATGATCAGCGGTAGAAAGCTTGGAAAATATCAAAAACATAAAGGTACATACGTATGAAAGATTTTTTTAAAATTACACTGGCGACCATTGTCGGCATACTCGTTACAGGTGCTGTTATTGTAGGATTTGGAATCATTTCTTTAATCGGAATATGGGCAACGTCCGAGACTGAGACTGTTGTTAAAAATAATTCCATCTATGTCTTAGAGCTCAAGGGGATTGTATCGGAACGGAGTCAAGAAAATCCGTTCGGTCAATTATTCGGAGACAATACAACCGTCAACGGACTGGACGATATTATCGAATCTATCAAAAAGGCGAAAGAAAACGAAAATATCAAAGGTATCTATCTTAATGCCGGAGGCTTTGCCTGTTCGACAGCCTCTTTGCAGGAGATACGACGGGCACTCTCCGATTTCAAGGAAAGCGGAAAATTCATCATCGCATACGGCGATAATTATACCCAAAGCACCTATTATCTGGCCAGTGTTGCCGATAAACTGATACGTCAGGAAACATCTCTTGGCATGGAATGGCAAGTCGGCTTATGTTCTACAAAGACCTGATGAAAAAGGTTGGCGTTGAAATGCAGGTTTTTCGTGTAGGAACCTATAAATCGGCCGTAGAACCCTACATCGCCAATGAAATGAGCAAGGCAAACAAAGAACAAACGTTGGCTTATATACAATCGATTTGGAATCAACTGGTAAGCGACATATCCGTGTCCCGACACATTCCGACCGATTCTTTGAATGCGATGGCCGATAAGAATATGGACTATTCTTCCGCTCCGGAGTATGTCCGTTGCGGACTGGCCGATACATTGATGTATAAAGATCAGGTTCTCGATTATCTGAAAACAATGTCGGGTATGAAAGATGAAAAAGAGAGTCTTCGTACCGTAACTTTGGCAGAAATGGTCAATGTCAAGGACAAGGAGCAAAAAAATAAAAGCAAAAATAAAATAGCCGTTTATTACGCCTATGGTTCGATAGATAATTCCATGAGTTCTATCGGCACCGAAGGTATAAACTCGGAGAGAGTCATGCTTGATCTCCGAAAACTTCGGGAAGATAAAGATATAAAGGCGGTCGTACTCCGTGTAAATTCTCCCGGTGGGAGTGCATACGGAAGCGAACAAATCTGGCGCGAGGTTTCCCTTTTGAAAGAAAAGAAACCTGTCATCGTATCGATGGGTGATTATGCAGCTTCGGGTGGCTATTATATCTCTTGTGCCGCCGACTGGATTGTCGCCGAACCGACTACTCTCACC
>OJMN01001645.1_pt1 | contig 12508 bp, 7 predicted proteins | sample 1597261 | NCBI WGS metagenome assembly OJMN01 (sample SAMEA2452130, study PRJEB22498) | human gut metagenome | biome: human feces; feature: human gut; material: feces | place: Australia | collected 2012 | reverse complement strand
GGCGATAGTAGGATTCTCCGCACCAATAATACGCGTCTGCTTTCGTCTGACGGTTGTATTGTCCGATAGCTATGGATTGATTCAGGTATTTCAAGGCTTGTTCAAAGTTGGCATTGGCGAAGGACTGTGTACCTAACTGAAACAATATTTTCTGTTTGGCTTCCAATATCTGAGCGCTTGGCTTGGCTATCCGGTCGATGGATTTCAGGGCTGCATCATAACTACGGGTATTCATGTAAACTTCTACCAAATAGCTGCTGACTTTTTCAGCGTAAGGAGAAGTCGGAAATTCGTTCAGGAATTTCTCGAAAGCAGTAACGGATTCGCCGAAAGCGGAGAAAGAGGTTTCATGCAGGCAAAGAGCGTAATTGTAAGCTGCCTGTTCCTTGATTTGCATATTGGCATTGGAGGCGGCTGCCTGTTCAAAAGCCATGCGTGCTTTGTTTTTCTCTGCCAGTTGCAGATAAGAGAGTCCCATGTGGAGATATGCATTTTGGGTAAGGGCATCGTTGTCAGTTGTCACCTTACCTAATGTTTCGGCTGCTTTGGAGTATACTTTTGTTTGGTAGTAGGAGAGTCCTAGCATGTAAAGGGCATCCCGGCGGGGAGCCGAGCGATCCTTATTCAAGTAATTGTTGAATGCTTCTACGGCTTGGTGATATTGTCTGAAATGGTAATAGGCATCTCCCAGAATACGGTACATTTCTGCAGCGTGCTCGTTGTTCGGGTAGGCTGACAGGTAGTTTTGTGCTACAATTTGTGCCTTATCATAGTTTTTGAGCTGCGTATAAATTTCGGCTATGTAATAAGGGACGAGTGCTTTGTACTTCGAGTCGTCCTGTAAGGGAAGGAAACCTTTCAATGCTTCACTATAGCGTTTTTGTGTATAGCGGATATAGGAAAGATAGTAATCACAATCTTTGGCGTATTTGGGACTGTTGGCGCGCAAAGTTTCAAACCAGATGGCTGCTTCTCTTAGATTATCGGTTTTCAAATAACAGGTAGCCAGTTGGTAGGTGCAGTCGTCCCGCTCTTCATTACCTAGTAAATCAAGGTCGGCAGAGTTGAAGAGTGCCAGTGCTTCATCATATTTTCCTTCGTAGAAATAGCAGGAGGCTAACAGCGCATAAATGCGGTTAGCGTATGGAGTATCAGGATAACGGTCGAGATATTTGCGGAGGAGTTCGATGCGGTTTTTGTCTTTCAGTTCGTAAGCCGAACTGACTAGCATATACTCTGCGTCCTGAAGAAGGCTGGCTGCAGGCTTTTGTTTTACAAATGCTTTCAATGCCGGCAGAGCAGCTGCATAATTCTTTTCCTGGAAAAGTTCTTTTCCTTCTTTATAAAGATTGTCAGTCGAAGTGAACTTATCACTTGTCTGGGCAAATCCTATAATGGGCGTGCAGCAGATGGCTGCACAAATGAGTCTAGTAATTTCTTTTTTCATAATCGGGTGTTTATGCAAAAGTACTATATATCTTTCAATGACGTATTTTAATAGCTATTAATTTAAAGCTCATTAAAATATAAGACAGAATGAAAGGGGAAATGTTTCTGTAATTTGTTATATTTTAACGAATTATCTGCCGGATAAAAACTTTTTAAGTCCTCGGCGAATAGAATCCAGTCCAAAATCTTCCGGATTGATCTCGGAGAGAGGCAGGAAGAAAGAATCTGCTACATCATCCATTGCCGAAAAATGGCTCATGTCTTCTACGGTGCACAGAAAAAACATATCGAGTGTGTGTACAGGAAAACCTGAATAGACATAAATATTGGGAAGTGTAAACTGGTAAACTGCTTTTTTTACCTTCAACCCTGTTTCTTCCAGCACTTCACGGGCTACGCCTTCTTCACCTGTTTCATTCATATCGATGAATCCGCCGGGTAGGTCGAGAGTTCCTTTGGCTGGCTCTTTGGCACGTCGGCAGACAAGCAGTTCATTTTTCTCATTCAAGATGAGTGCTACTGTGGCGGCAGAAGGATTGAAATAATAGACAAAGCCGCAATCTGTACATTTTTTGGACTTTTCATTGTTGATTTCGAAATGAGAGGAACCACATTCGGGACAATATTGGAACAGGTCAAGAGGATGTTTCATAATTCTTTTGCAGATACTGCATTTTGGTTTTTTCGATTACAAAAGTACCTAAAAAAGCAAAAACGACAAACTTTGTGAGTGTATCGTTTTTGCCTGCCTTTTCTTTTTCCCTCAAAGAAGACGTTCCTTTGAATTATTTTACTTGGAAATTTTCTAAACTTTCTCCAACGAAAGATGCTTTATTTGAATTAGTAACCAACATTGTACTGTGTATTTTATTATATCCGTATTGTTTGTTCCATACATCTTTGTTAGCTAATTGTATACTGTATTCCCAACGTGCCGAAATGGTTGGTCTGGGGTCGGGAAGATTCAAATAAATATCATATTCACCGCTTGGCATTGATTCCGGTAGTCCGAATCGAGCCTGAATGGTAATCTGCTCATTCGGAAACCAGAAACGCGGATCTTCTTTAAGTTTGATCTTATACTTGTTCTCTTTCTTCTTTTTGTGGACAAATACAATCTCGACATCTCTCGGATTAAATGGGGCAGCCCAACCTGTATTCTGTAACTTTAACACCACTTCATAAGGACAACCTATTTCTCCTTTGGGAGTAAAATATCCTTCGGAGAGAGTGAAGCGATAACCTAAACGCTTTTGTATTTCCTTCATGCATTGTTCGTCCTCCCATTGGTTGATGACTGCGGGATGATAATCAATATTAATATACGACCAATGGTATTTGGCAAAGTCTGTTACAGCATTCTCGCAGTTCGAATATTCCGACAGTTTACAGGTTTCTCCTCCCATGGCTACATATTTTGTTTCCCATTCCCAGAATTTTCTGTAATCAGGATTCTCTCCGAAAGTTCCCATGTCATCTATGTCGGCCAGAAAACAGTCGTTGTGAAAAGCTATACGAGATAAGTCGGATTCATTATAAGCCGTTTTCCTGGTAATGGTGTCGGTGTAGTTAATATTGAAAGTAAATAACTTGGCTACCGGATACCGTACACTTATCATTCTGTCCTTGGGCATTACTTTCAGAAGGGCATCCAGTACCTTACGGCGGGGAGCATACTCTCCCTTTTTAGGCTGGTAGTTATAATGGTCGGTATAATACCATTCTCCCCATACCCCGACAAATCCGGCTTCGAGTACACATATCACATCCGAAAATTCTTCCAGAATAGGTTTTAGTTGTTGGATATGCTGTTCCGTGAGTTCCCAGGGAGCATCCCATGGCTTCTCGTTTTCGGACGAAGTATATGCAAAGCGTAATACGGATTTTGCTCCTCCTTTTCTGAGAGCCAGCATATTGTTGCGTATCCGTTGCAGATATTCTTCGGAGATCAACTTATCTTTGAAATCTCTCATATAGTAGGCGGTGAATATAAGGCTCATGCCTTTCTCCCGACATTCTTTCAAGAAGGCGGGGGTAATGGAGTGGTTATTGTCCGTGGCATATTCCTGATGAGTGAAGAATCCTCTCTCCGGGTTACAAATTATTTCCTCCGAGGGTTGGTATGTTACTTTCTCCAGTTGATCCGGCGTACTGGAAGCGGGAGATTCTGTTTCTTCTTTGGAGTTTACTTTGTCATTGCAGAAAGTCAATAACAGAGCCGGAATACAAAAAAGAGATAAGAAGAGTCTTTTCATGGGATACTATATATGAAGTGTGAATATTCGGGATTATTTAACTTCTACAAACCAGGGAAGCCGTGAAAGAGGGACATCGAGGGTATACGTTTTACCTCCTTTATAGACTTTTCCCAGATCATCTTTCCATTTACCTTTGGGGAGTTTTACTGTACGTGTATTGCCGCTGGACATAATGGGGGCTACCAGGTATTTATCCCCCAACATATACTGGTCCCTGCATTCTTCAAATCCCTGATTAGGGAAGGCATAATCCATGTGACGTACAATGGGTTCTCCTGTAATAGAGGCATTTTTTGCCTGTGAGAGTATATAATCACCCAGTTGCTCATGCCATTTGGCATACTTGATGCACGTTTCCAGGTTCTCTTTATTTAGAATCCGCCAGGGGGCTACCGAAAACTGCATCATCGGCATCATGGAATGTATCTGGCAGGAACGTACAATCAATGTCTGGTCAAAACCGGACGCATCAATACCCTGAAAACTGGAATATTCTCCGCCTCCAATCATGTCGGGACAGGCATACGAATATCCCAACAGACCGGCGGCTATCATTGAGGGTACCAGACTTGCCACTCCGTCCCATGAGTATTTCTTGTCGCCCAGGCGTTGCACTAAAGGCTGGCCGCCTAATTTCCAACAGGCGCGGAATTCGTTATATGGAAATTCGAGCCCCAACTTGGCCCATAAATAAGTCTGTTCGGTATCATACGATTGGCGGTCGAAAACATCTACCTCTTTTTCCGGATATCTTTCCGGGTCTCCTGCATCGAATTTGAAACCGTCGATATGATAGTCTTGTTGCATTTTCTTGAGCGTACTCCGTAAATGGTTATAAGCGTCGGGATTGCTCAGGTCATAGCAGGCACTGGAACCGTTCCACCAATCGAGAATTGCCGGCTGGTCACTACCTTTTCTTTTTACCAGATATCCCTTTGTCTTTAGATACCTGAATTCTTCGCTATCGGGTGACACAAACGGACTTACCCATAACATCACTTTAAATCCCATGGCATGAAGTTCGTCAACCATTGCTTTGGGGTTCGGAAACTTGTCCGGGCGGAAGTTGAAGTTTCCGTAATCTTTTTGCCAGTTATCGTCAATCATCAGTATGCCGGTAGGAAATCCGTTGTCGATAATACTTCTTGCATATTTCAGGATATCCTCTTGATTCTGATTATATATAAGCTCTATCCAGGTATTGTATTGCGGTTTTGAGAAGAACAGTTCGGGCGGCAATATACCGGTGGGTGGGAGGTACTTTCCGGAAGCGGCCAGGTAAGCCTCTTTTAATGTGTTTCCCGCGGTAGCGTGCTCTATTGTTCCTCTGGCGGATTCTATGCGGATTTTGCCGTCTCTCAGTTGAAACCGGAATGGACCGTCACACCAGATATAACGCCCCTTATTCGAGATAAGTAACGGGGTAGTCTGGTTATTAAAATTCTGGGTTTGCAGGTCGGCTTCTGTTGTGTTATCGCAGAAAGGCATTTTATTGCCGAGGTCGGTAGCTCCTCCCCACCATTTTTCATTGGGAAGGATTTCTATTTCTTTTACCTGTTGTGGCAAAGCAGTTGTAGCGAGACTGAATGCCAGGATACTGAGGATTAATTTCTTCATAATATAAATATTAATGTGACTAATGCTTGATAAATTCGGAGGGTGAACTGCCGAATTGCTCTTTAAATGTTCTCGTGAAATAAGACGGACTTTCGATTCCGACGGCATAACCGACTTCACTGATTGACATATCGGTGGTTCTTAACAATTCTGCTGCCTTGTCCAACCGAATCTTACGGATGTAATTTCCCAAAGACATTCCGGTTGTCGACTTGATAAAGCTATACAGTTTGGTCCTGTTCATTCCAAGTTCGAGGCAGAGGTGGTCGACGGAGAATTGCTGGTCGGTTAGATTGGCATTGACCAATTCCACTAGTTTGCCGAACACTTCTCTTTGTTTCTTGTCCTGAATCTCCTGCCGGACGTTGTTGGCAGTAGGCAGATTCCTCATCTGATGACTTTTATTGAGAAGATTGCGGACGTTTGCTTTGAGAAGTCTGGGGTTGAAGGGTTTGGGGATGTATGCATCCGCTCCCATTTCAATCCCTTCAATCTGGTCCTCAACCTGCGATTTTGCAGTAAGCAGAATGATAGGAATAAAACAAGTCTGTAAGTTCTTCTTTAGAGTTGCACACAGTTCTATGCCGTTCATTCTGGGCATCATTACGTCTGAAATGATAATGTCCGGGAGGCTGCGGTTACATTTGTCCAAGGCTTCCTGTCCATCAATAGCCATGATGATATTATAGTCTTTTACGAAATACTCCCTTAATATCATAAGTATTTCGTGGTTGTCGTCCACCAGCAGAATCGTAGGTTTGCCTTCCATATAAATAGCTGTGGTCTCTTCTATCTCCAATGGTTCGTACTCTACTGCATAGTTTGATAAATAGTCTTTTAGTACGAAAGTACTTTCTTCTATCTTTTCCTCTTTGGCCAGATAGGTGTCCGATATCGGCAGGGCTATGATAACTTCGGTTCCTGCATCTGGCTTGCTGCTGATGATAATTCCGCCGTGGTGGAGTTCGATAAGAGATTTGACCAAAGATAACCCGATGCCCGAACCGGTATGCTGTTTACCTGTATTATTTTGCACCTGATGAAAACGTTTGAAAATGGTAGGCAGTACGGCTTTCTCCATGCCAATCCCTGTATCGCTCACTCTTATTATCGCCTGTTCGCCGGGAATCATATCTTTGGTATTCCAGAAAGAATCCTTATAGCGGGGAACAATGTCATTCACGTATCCTTTAGCAACCTGAATGTTGATTTCGCTGCCGGCATGAGAATAGCGTATACTGTTGGAAAGGATATTCGACAGTATTTTACCGAAATGCTCCGGGTCTATCCACATCCCGATCTCCGGATTGTCAATTTGTAAGTTCACATGGATGTCGGAGGCTTCCGCCCAGCCTTTGAATTCTTCGTAAATATCGCTCACGTATTCAGGAATAGAAGTATAGGTCGTCCTGAGTTGGGCGGACTTCACTTCTGCCCGGTGAAAATCAAGCAGTTCGTTGACCATGTTCGACAGTTTGCCTGTATTATGCTTTATGATATTTACATATTTGTTTGTGCAAATGTCCTCGTCTTCAGCAATCTCATTGATAGCGTGGCTTATCAAGGTCAGCGGGGTCCGGAACTCATGAGAAACATCCGTGAAGAATCTCATTTTCATTTGCATCATTTCCTCTTTCTGTCGTTCCTGTTCTTTCTGCATGGAAATCGTATTCTTCATCTGAGTCCACTTGATGAAGTAACGGAAACCTACGTAGAACAGTCCCAAAATGGCGAGAATATATAGGGTATAAGCCCACCAAGTCATCCAGAAAGGGGGTTGGGAGTAAATCTGCAATGCATATTGTTCATTACTCCATGTTTGCCAGTCGCCTGCTTCCACCAGTAAGGTATGCGAACCGAACGGAATTTTCTGATAAGCTACGGCTGGTTCCTTGCCTGCTTCTATATATCGCCATTCATTATCATATCCTTCCAGTTTGTAGCGGTAGCGTATGTGGTGCTGGTTACTGTAAGATAATGAGGTGAAGTTGACGGAGAAATTATTATCAGGATACTTGAGTTCAAGACTGTTGGAAAATTCGATGTCCGAGTCTACAGGTTTTCCGTTGATATGGCAACCGGTAAAGTAAACACGATATGAGGTGTTATGCGGAGTTTCGGCAATAGGAGTGAAGTAGTTCAGGCCGTGGGCTCCTCCGAAGTATAAGTTTCCTTCGTCATCCTTGGCGGAAGAGGAAGTACCGAACACATAACTTTGTAAGCCATCGTTTGTGTCGAATACATTGAAGCGTTTTATCCCGTCGTCGAAGTAGTTCAGATTAAAGCCTCCGCACCATACACGCCCGAACTTGTCGACTTCGATACTCTCTATGTCGTTGGACGTCGCTCCGGCTTCTATCCCGTAACTTTCGGCTGAGTAGTCATAAATCCCGTTGGGCCTGTCTATCAGTGTCACTTTGTTAAGCCCGTTGCCCATGGTGCCTATCCAGTAAGTGGAGTCACTTCCCTTGTCGATAGGCCAGATGTAGTTACTGCTTAAACTGTTCTCGTCGTTTTCTCTCGCCAGATATTTGACGATACGGACTACCTTGCCTTCATTATCGAATATGACACGGTTGATACCCATTGCCGATGTGATAATGAGTTCATTTTTAGTTGTGTCGCTATATATGTTGTGAAGCAAGTCGGTGGACAGATTACAGGGAGCGGGTGTCCGGCTGGTATAGGTCATCGTGTTTTTCCATAGACCGTTGATCTCTTCGAAACACTCCAGTCCGGCATACGTCGTGACCCACAAACGGTTGAACTTGTCGAAATCCAGCCAGAAAATATAACCGCCGTTGATTGTCCGCAGTGAGTGGGTAACTTCTCTTGTTTTTTTATTGATAATGACGATATTATCTCTGACAGCTGCATAGATATTCCTGCTATCCGACTGTATACTTGTGATACTCGGAAATAACTGGGGAAGGTGACAATAATCCCATATCACCTCTTTTGTTCTGATATCGAAACTGCTCAATCCGCCAAACTTGCTTCCCATATATACATGGCCATCCTTGCTGTAATGTACGGAACTGATAAATTCGGAACCGATACTTGTATCGGACGTTCTGAAAGGACTGTATCTGACTGTTTTGAAAAAACGGGCCCTTGTATTGGCATAAGACACGCCTGCGGTCCAGGCGGATACCCATAGATTATTGTCCCTGTCGAGGAAGATATTGTTGATGTCACTTCCTACCGAATAGGGATTGGACGGTGAGTGCTTATGTTCCATGACAGAGGTGGACTCATTGCTTTTCCATACTTGGAAAAGCCCTTCGTTTGCTCCTATCCATACATATTCGGGGTCAACACATAAGGACAGTACCCCGCCCGGAGTATGGAACATGACCTGCTTGGCAAGTGTATAACTGCCGTCGTTTTCGATTTTATATTTAGCCAGATGTTCCTGGTAGATGATCCATAAATCTCCGTTATCATAACAAATATCCCTGACTCCCGAACCTATGTTATTATTGATATTGCCGGAAAACTTCAGTTCTCCCTCAGCGTCAACCTTGTAGGCGGACAGATACCTTTTTCCTGAAATCCAGGCATTTCCCAAGCTGTCTGTTGCCACCTTCGGGTTCAACTCGTCGGAAATATAATTGTAAGCGTCTCCTATCTTTCTGGCAGAAATGACCGGTTCCCCGTTATCTTTTTCGGAAGATTCAACCTTTACCAATCTGATTTGGTTATCCGATATGAGCCATAACTGATTACCAATGCCCTGCTTGAGCATCCTGACTTTGGAATAAAAGGCGGGATCGGGTTGAGCCTCTGTCCGGTAACTGACAAATTGCTTGGTTCTGATATCAAAACAAGCCAGTCCGGCTTCCGTAGCCAGCCAGATATAGCGGCCTACTATCTGAATACTATAAACTCTGTTATAATAGACTGAATTTATAATACCGTTTTCGTACTTGTAGGAATCAATGGAATATCCGTCGTATCGATTAAGCCCTCTATGGCTTCCGAACCACATATATCCTAAGGAGTCTTGTACGATACAGGTCACGTTATCGTGTAGCAGTCCCTCGTTTCTGGTCAGATGACGGAACAGGAGTTCTTCCTGTGCATTGCCGGTTATGAATGCACAGGAAAGAACGATAAGTGACAGAATGATTTGTTTATAATATCTCATAAGCAAAAAACGTCTGTGTTATGGACGAACGGTTATGTCAATGGTAGAGAACTGAGTGTTGTAATCATATTCACTCGCATGAATATTGTTTCCTACATTGTCTTTATACCCGCTATCCGAATAGTTTTTCATACTTGTATTGGTGCCTATTACGACTACCTGATAATTACCCGGTTGCGTATACGTATATTGATATTTCAATATTCCGGAGTTGTCATTGATGTTCAGAGACTGGCCTGTGGAGAACGGAATATAGTCTATATCACCATAACTTGCGGAAGCTATGTAGTAATCGCCTAAATATCCGGCATTATTACTAGGAGTAAATAAGATCTGTATGTATGACAATGTACCCATAGTTTTTCCCGTAGCTCCCTGCCAGGCGTCTATAACACTCGACAAATCAACGGAGTAGTCCGTAAACGCGGTATTGGGATTCCAGTATATGTCCCAGACGGTTTCATCTCTGAATATAACCTCCGTTTCACCGACTCCGATGCCGCCGAGGCGGATGACTACCTGAAAGGTTGTTATGTCCGGACGCTGTTCTCCCGAACTGACATCTCCCAGGATGTCTTTGTCGAATCTCATCCGTAAATTCAGCTTTTTGTTTGTTCCCAGCTTGGCGTCCGTATGCAGGCGGAGTGCTTGATACCACCATTCGGGATGAACGGATGTGATTTTCAGTACATTCTGCTGAATGGACTCGTCATACTCGATTTCGGCTTCCGAACCTATCAGGTTATCGCCACTGCCTGCGTTCACAACTTCTGCGAGATTGTCTGGCGGGTGTATCGGCAAAGTTACAATTATACGGTGTAATTTCCGGATCGATAGGGCGATAATTGTTGTTTTGTAAATCATCGTTGGTTTTTCCTAGCAGTAGATAGTAGGCACTGCTCTTGTAGTCGTGCCCGTCATCTCCGGTGTAAATGGATACGGCCATTGCATTATGCCGGATACTGAATGTAACGGGTTCTCCTACCTTTACCTCTGTCTTGTCTGCACTGGCGGAGATATGTAAGCTGGGGGCTTCCTCTTCATTGCACGCAATAAATGTAGTTGCTGCGAGCAGAAGTATGAATTTAGTATAGGTTGTTTTCATTCTCTTATCGTTTTAAGTTGACACAAAAGATTAATATCCCGGGTTCTGAGTCAGGTTCTTGTTCACATCTATTTCACTCAAAGGCACGGGCAATAACATATTGCGGGATTGGATATTCTCCGGAGCTCCGGGAGTTGTGATTTCCCGTTCCGTATTACTGATGAACGGGTTGTATTGCCGCCATGCCTGCATCTGCTTTACCAGGATGCCACGGCGGACGAGGTCGCACCACCTGTCAGTCGACTCGGCTACTAGTTCGCGTGCCCGTTCGTTAAGTATTTCAGTTCTGAAGGCTGTATAATCATCGCCGTATCTGTTATACTCCCAGGCAGTTCTCACTCCGTCGTAGATATAACCGTATGCTCCGGGTTTCCAGTCGGGTACACATTCGTCTACTTCGGTAGCATAGTCGGTAATTAATTTACGGGGCAGTACATCCTGGTGCATAATGCCTTCGTTGGCGATTCGCGAACGTTTGCGCACAAGGTTGACAGCGTCGTAAGCAGACTGTATGGAGATTCCGCTCATGTCCATTCCTGAAGAAGGTCGGTAGTCGCCGGGACCGTGGTTGACTTCGTTGTATGCTTCCGCGTACATCAGTAATACGTCCGCATAGCGGAGCAGAGGTTCATCCATACCGAAGTTGGTGTAATTGTATGATGAAGGGTCTGCCAACGGATATCGTCTGAATTTGCCGATACTCCATTGAAGCCAGTTATTGTTTTCCGTGGCCTCGCTCAACTTCTGGTCGCCCCTTGTGTCCCAATACATCTTGTAGTCCCAGCCCCATAACGTTCCGTCATCTTGTATGGTCATTCGCGGGCAGTTCCATAAACGGCGGATAGAGTCGCTCGGTTCATACATCATGCGGTGGTAGTCCGAACTTGAGATGTTATCCCACGAACCTCCGAGATTTTGGTTGCCTCTGATACCGAACATCATGCCTGTCCATGTTCCCGTATCGTCACCTGTCAATCCCTGAACACACCACAAAACTTCATCCGGTGCCTTGTCCCGGGTCTTGGCATTGAATACATCCGGATAATAGTCCACCAGTTTGTAACGTCCGCCCTGAATAACAGCACTTGAATGTTCAAGTGACTTCTCGAAATTGTCGGCTGCATTGCCTAGTATTTCTTTCCCGTCCCGTTGTGCTACGCTACCCAGCCATAAATATACTTTAGCCAGAAAACCATGGCAGGCGTCTTTGGTCAATCTGCCGTATTGATAGCCTTTTGAAGTGTCACCCTTATCCATTGTGTGACTGATACAGTATTCGAAATCCTCTATGATTTGCCGGAACACTTCTTTCTGCGGAGTGCGTGTCACCTCCAGTCCGTCAAGAGATTTGGTATCGGTCAATACCAGCGGCACATCACCAAACCACCTGACAAGGTCGAAATACAGGAAAGCACGGATGCCATGTGCCTGTCCGACATATCTTTCCCAGTTGTTGATTTTCTCTTTATTGGCAGTCACGTTGTCTATCACTGAATTGCAGTCTTTTATCACTGCATAGTGATTTTGCCACATACCGGCGATATATGTGTTCTCAGAACCGTATGTGAAGTTACTCAGTCCGCTTGCTTCGTCCCAGCTTGCGCGTTTCAGCAAGTCGTTGGGGATTTGCTTTATATTGTATCCCGTCACCCACGAATCGGATAATCTGCGGTAAACACCATTAATGGCTTGCCGCGCATCGGATTCACTGTTGTAGAAATTGTCAGTTGTCAGCTTGCCTTTGGGGTCTTCTTCCAGAAAATCGGAGCAGCCACAAATGTTCAGGCATACAAGCATTGCAATTAATATGTTAAACTTATTCATGTCCTTGTTCTTTTATGATTAAAACCCTAGTTCGATTGAAAGCGAGAAGGAGCGTGGTCTCGGGTACGGGCTCATGTCGAGTCCGGGAGCCAGACGGGCTACTGT
>OJMN01001643.1_pt1 | contig 12523 bp, 13 predicted proteins | sample 1597261 | NCBI WGS metagenome assembly OJMN01 (sample SAMEA2452130, study PRJEB22498) | human gut metagenome | biome: human feces; feature: human gut; material: feces | place: Australia | collected 2012 | reverse complement strand
AAGGTTTCTCTGTCAACACTTGCAGACGCAAAATTGTAAAGCACCGGCTTCTTTTCTTTTTGAGCGGCACTTTTCTGAAATTCTGCCGTTTTTCGCGTCCTGCCGATGTCCGTCACATAAAATCCGCTCTGCGGCCTGGAAATAATATAGCCCTCTGCCGCAAGCACCATGTATGCCGTCTCCACCGTTGTCCGGCTCATCTGCAATTCTGCCGCACACCGCCGGATCGACGGCAGCCTGCTTCCAGGTGCAAGCTGTTGCGACAGAATAAGCTGTTTGTAATAATTATATACCCGCATATAGCGGTGAACAGACTGATTGTCAAGTTCCGGTTTCATAGATCACACTCCTGGAATTTCAAAAATGTCAAAGTTAAATGTCTTTTCTTACAAGAAAAAACCGACTTTTGAACCTTTTTACCCTGACATCTTACAAAACGATAAGCAAAAATAACAAATCCAGTGCCCCGTCGATCAGCAGGCAGGCTCCGAAGAATACCATCGTCATCTTCACAGCCCCGAATGGGTTGAAAAGCAAAGCCACACCAACGATCATCAAAAGAATCCCGATCGTCAGAAGCTTGCCCCAGCCGATTGCATCCAACACACGCAGATCCAGTGCTCTCTGGATTTTGCTGATACCATCCAGCATCAGTACCACGCCAAGCAGAAACGGCAAAAACGATACCACCGTCTGCGGCGTGATCAGACAGAACACGCCAAGTGCAATAAAGATCACACCAAGGATCAGTTCGCCCTTTGCCTTACCTTTCCGGCACTGGAGCACATGCAGAAGTCCGTATGCCGCCGCAATCACGCCGCAGCCATAACAGATCGCCCGCACACTGGTATCAGGCTTCAGCACCAGAAACAGTCCCAGAAGGATATAGCCTGCTGCCTGAAGAATCTGTATTGCTTTTATCTTACTTCCCATAAAAACACTCCTTCCCTTTTTTCATAAAAATCACTATGAAAACAGTCTACCACGAAGCGGAGCCGGATACAATGTACCATTTGGAAGATTTGTCCAGATTCTTATTGTTTATGTTGACTTTAATTGTATTTTAAAAATATATTAAAATAATGAGAGTTATGCGTTAATATTATTTTCAAGCATATCTTTCTGAATTTCTTCGTGCAAATAAATCGGAGGTGATCTCGATGAGTATATTCGAATACGACAAAGAAGAGGAAGAACGAAAACTCAGAAAAGCAGAATATGAGTCTGGTGTTGCCGATGGATTTAACGACGGCATCAATACTGCAAAAAAAGATACCGTTCGTTTGCACATTGCCAAAAGCTCCTGGTTTGACCGTCGTCTCTTAAGCGGAACTATACTTACGTCCATCTTCCCAGACAAACGCTGTAGGGATCAATTCTCCTTCCCGGCTGAATACCGCCAGGACATCTACATACACTTTAGCTGTCATTACAAAACACCTGCTCTCCACTACTTCTTCCAGATGTTTGTCATTCGGAAAAGTGCATTTTTTCATATAATACTCTCTGATTGCCTGAAACATCCATTCCGCAATCTTTTCTTTCTGCTGTTCTGTATTACACACATTGTTTTTGAAAGTTTACCGTCGTTTTCTTGTGATCCATAAAAATGTACAGGTAAAAATAATTCCCTTTACAATGGAGGTTGAAGAAATAGCCCACCATATTCCATCCAGACCCATAATACCTCCAAGAATGATCGACAGCGGAATTCTTGCACTGGTAAAAGCTATACTGATGATACTGCAAAGTCGGGTTCTGCCGAGCCCTGATAATGCACCGACTGTCGTCAGTTCCACACACATAAAAGCTTCACTGAAACCTATGATGATCAGATATTCAACTGATGTTGCGATTGCTTTGGGTTCATGAAAAAAGATTCTGGCAATCGGTTCCGGAATACATATAAATACAGCTGAGATCAACAGTCCCCAGATACCAACCGTCCACAAAGAAGCCTTATATCCTTTTTTGACACGGTCATTTTTGCCCGCACCATAGTTCTGTGCGATAAAGGCATTTAATGCCGCTGCAAAACCGTCTGCAGTATTCCATGATATCGATTCAATCTGACCTCCGACTCTCTGCGTTGCAACAGCTTCTGCACCATACCCGGAGATCATACGTGTCAGCACCATGGAGATTGCACAATATGCCATTCCCTGTATTGCTGTCGGAATTCCGATCTTACAGATTCCCTGCAGATATTTCCGCGGGATTTTTGCCAAAAGCCTAGTTCCTTTTAGTACATTTTCTTTCTTTTGTATGACAATTCCGACTATCATGATACTCATAACGATCGCCTGTGCTGTCACTGTCGCAATTGCAGCTCCGACAACACCAAGCTTCGGAAACATCCCCACTCCAAGAATCAACACAGGATCCAGAACCATATTTGTGGCCAGGCCGACAAGATTCGCTATAAAAGGTGTCTTTGAATCTCCCTGTGCCGTATAAAGTCCAGTCAATGTCAGCGTCATAAAAGAAAATACGATCAGCCCACAGGCAATCTTCGTATATTGCCGCCGCATGAGCCTGTGCATCTGCAAGCTGAAAAAATCCTACCATCTGTCTGGTAAAAAGCAGCGAAAGAATTCCATATGCCATTCCCATAAATGCAGCAAGCTGTACTGCCGCCTGTGCAAATCCGTGTGCCTTTTCTCTGTCTCCACGTCCGATACACTGTGCCACATGCACCTGTCCACCCATTCTAGCCATAGCTGCAAGTCCCTGTGAAAGCCAGGTAAACATACCTCCAACACCTACACCTGCAACTGCCTTCGAACCAAGCAGACCAATCCAGGCCATGTCCGTGATGTTGTACAAAGTCCCAAGAAACGATGACGCCATGATCGGAACCGCAAGTTTCGTCAGCGTTTTTAGAATAGGATCTTTTGTTAAATTTCCCTCCATTTTCATTCCTCATCCATTTTTATTTTTTATTATCCACAAATCCTATTATACATGGTTTAACAAAGATTTTCATCAGGAATTATCCATATATATCAAAAATCCTTTTGAAGAAATATTATTCTCCAAAAGGACTCTCTGTCTGAATCTTTTTATAATTTTTCTCCGCAGAATTCAATGACTTTTTTGTACCAATAAAAAGAATCTTTTCGAATTCTGGAAAAATCTACTGTACCATTCTTGAGAATTTCATCATCTTCCGGCATCGTCTCCAGATTTATTTCATTTTCTTCGAAAAATCTTGCAGCAAAGCCCGGATAATACCCTCTGACATGTACATCTCCGGCAACAGAATTATGAATCTGTCCAAATTTCTGAGCATAAAAAATATCTTCTGAATGACAGGTATACTGAAATGTTTGAACTTCAGTATAAAAAAGATTTGGCTTCTTTTAATATCAACATAAAAAACGAGATTGAGGCGAACTATTAATTTTATATAGACATTTTATAGACGAAGAAAACAAAGAGCCGCTATCTAAGCGGCTCTTCGGCATTTTGTTACTATTCAAACTCGTCTTTTACATTCGTGCGAACGCTTATAAAGTGTATCATAAGTTCGTTTTTTGTACGTTTTATGATTGATTATCCGGATAATTCACTTCGTCCGTAATGTTTTTGTAGCCAAAATGTAGCCACTAATTTTATTCACCTCAAATTACAATTATTAATAAGTTCCACCTGCTTTTATTGCATCTTCTATTAAATCTTCTATATTTTCTTCAATATCTTCATAGACATATTTACTGGTTGAGTATATAGAATCAAAACAGGTTACAAAATCAGAAAGACGTTTATGATCATATGTATACATATTATAAAAAGGATTACATCCCTTCGTTGTTTGATTTCCATTTTTATCTTTCAAATTATGAACATATATTCCAACGATTCCTTTATTGAGTTCATAAGCTTTTTGAATCTCATATTTTACCCATTTTCTTGTTGATGTTGTACTTCCAATTAATACAACCAAACAAGAACGCATAGAAAGTTGAAGATCTATCCATTCCTTTATTTTTGCATCTGATTTATACTTCACCTCTTCCCAGTCATTATCTGAGAAAGTGGAAGACTGTGAAACCTTCCCCATATTTCTTACTTGACCTGCCCGCCAATTATCTTTCAAATATTCAAAACTAAAGAAAACTTGCCGTTTTGCCATCATTCTTCCTCCTAACATTTGCAAATCAATTTAACTATATTATCCCGTAAAAATATACTGATATCATCACTATAAACAAGATAATTATACTATAAAACCATCTCATTGTCTTTGAACACATAATGTTCTTCTATTTATATATTTTCCACTTCATTACTTATACTCTTTTCACCTTTCAAAACTATGCGAGCCATTTTTCTAATGATGTTAAATAATATTCTCCTTTCTCTTTATATCGAACATAATATCCATCTTGAATTTTCTCCCCTGAAGAATATTTATCATTACCACCTCAATAAACGATATGTGGATATATTTCCATGTACTCATTCCCCCTATAAACTGAATCATATGTACCTTTATCTTTAAGCGGAAAAAGTGCAATACTCTTTGAGTCATATTTCTGAGCATCTCCAAATCCCAATTCCCAATTACACCATTTAGATTCAATCGCACCATCCGTTGCCAGTAAAATAAACTTTTCACAAGTTTTAATTCTTTCTTTTATTCTTCTGGCTGTTTCACCAGATGTCATTTTGGGCATTGATATATCTTGGCTATCAATATATACCTTTACGTTATACTTTTTCTCTAAAAATCCAATGATTCCCTTCAACTCTTCCAAATCATCATGTTTATGTGATATAAATATAGTTGTCTTTTTTTCTGCAAAAGCATAATATGATGTCTTTATTGTGCCTGCCGCTTCGTTCAATGAATCTATTTGATATCCACTGAATTCACCCTTTTCAAATATATTTTTCATCTTCATTCCACCGTACTTTCAATTTTTCTCTCACAATTCTTATTTTTCTAAATATTTCAACATTTCTTGTACAAGAAAGAAATAATCTAACCTTTCCATAAACATTTGGTTTAATTCTTTTGATGCTCCATTAAGTCCTTTCCAACTATTTTTTTTATATTCCAAAGCTACTTCTGAAGAACTTCCACCTACAGAACCAACTAAAAACACTGGAATCCCGAATTCTTTTGCCAAACTTATTTCTTCCCTAATTCCTTCTTCATTTTTGTTATCTTTAATCTTTCCTCCCAAACAAACCAGCGCTATAACTTCACTTCGTTGAATCATCTTTTTTCTCATAAGCGTAAGACTTTCTAAAATAGAATTTTCTTTAGCTATCTCGCATAATTGAGCATTTGATAAAAAATATTCTTTTTGAAATATATATTTGTCTTCAAACCACTTTGAAATATACATTTTCAACTTTTTTTCATGTTCTTTAAGGCTTGTTTCTTTCGCTACTTCAAAAAACAACTCTTGAAAAGTAGGATGCGAACCAAAAGTTAAAACATATCCCTCTTTAATTATTGATTTTGCGAAAATAATTAGTGCGTCCGTAAGACTTTGTTTACAAATTTCATCTCCATCTGGAAATGCGCCAGATATAACTATCTCCATATTTTTTCTCCCTCTTTGATTCTTTAAATATTGATTCCAATTATAATAAAAATCTTCAAACGCCTCCAATACCAATCTTTTATCTCTTTGGCTTTTTACAATTCTATCTGTTAACATCAATACCGAGTCGAATTCTTCATCTTTTTTATTAATAGTTTCTCTGAACGCAAGAGCGTCTTCTTCTACCGGAGTTCTGCCATATAGTTGAAAGTACTGCTTTATTTCTCTTTGTGGATAATGATAATTTTTTCTAGGTATAGTAACTGAATAAATCAAATTTGTTTTATCTACCTCTGTCAACATATTACCAAATAAATTTTGTACACTCTCCAAAAATCCAAACACCTTATTATTTCTTAACATTATCATTTCAAAAACAGTTTGTACTATTTCATCTGTTATTTTGGATAACTCCTCTTCATCACTGAAATCTGACGAACTGTATCTCAAATGCGGCTTTTCAGTTGGTAATATTTTCAATTTCGAAATATCAGCGTTATCTATCTGAATCCACAAAATCGGAATATTCCTTAATAAGGCATATCTTAATTCTTTCTGTATCCAATCAGATTCTGACGATTTTTCAGTATGTATAAATATAAATGCATCACTTTTCGCCATTGCGATATCAATTACTTTTTGTGCATCTTCTCCCACTTCTACTTCTACAATATCTCGGAAGATTTTAGATTTTTTAAATTGCTGTTGTATACAATCACATAGTTTTGCGCAAATTTCTTCTCCATCCAAACGCCTATGGCTCACAAAAATCATTCCTTTTTCAGAATATATTGTTGGCATAATGCGTGCTATAATTTTTCTTGCAAAAGTTTCTGCTATGCTCCCAAAGTATTGAGCATTCAAATTTCTACATCTGAGCTGTTCCCATACATCGTAACTTTGTTTTTCCGATATAATAGCTGCGGGAATTCTACTCCCCTTCTCCATCGCAACCGCCCATATTAAAGAATTACACTGTTTCGATTTAACTAAAAAATCGTATACCCCCTCTTCCATCATCCAATCCCTTTTATCATTGAACACTACTATTAATGATTCTTCACTAATCTCTATTTTATACCTATTAATATTTCTTTTATTAATCCATACAACTGGTATATATTTTTCTAGTTGCTGTCTTACTATATTGGCAAACATTCCTGCCGTGTTATGATCTTCTGTTGTCATAATTGGGTCAATAATATAAACATCCATTCTCCTACCCTCTAGTTTTTTCTACCTCGATCCATAAACCAATCTCAATTTAAATGTATCGTATGTTTAGACGTCAGCTATTCGCCCTTCTATTGTCCACACAAGTTCTTTTGAAAACTTTTTTCTAATACCTTATATACAAAAAATCCACTCATTTAGTTAAATGTACTAAATATAATGGATACCTCGTTTATTAACAAAGTTTTGCATCAAATATTCCTTGAACCAGTTTCCTAGTAATTCAGTAGTGTTATATCGCAAATTCAAACGACTGGCAAATAAAGGATTGAATATAAGTGCTATTGCTGCCTCATTCTACATACCTTGATGCTGAAAGTCATAGAACGGCCGACCTTCCTTCATTAAACTCAAAACACATATGTGTAAGATAATGTTTTTTCTTTGCAAAATCCTTATCATATAATATATCCAATAATACCAAGTTGATAAAAAACAATAATTTATTATCAATATTTTGAATATTGTATAAATAAACTGTATTAATTGTTATTTTTGAAAGGACAAATTCAAACATCTTAACACTATTTTCTTCATTCAATCGGTATTTCATTGAATCATTGTCGATTCTCCATTTTCCTTTTATCACAACATCATATACTATCTTTTTTTAGTCAAATCATACCCAGACGCATCGTTTTCACTCTTGTCATACGCATTGTTTATATACTTTGTCGGATTATTTAAAAAAGTTTCTTCGTCGACATAGGCAATATAGGATCCGGTCAATGAATTTACTGTTTTACACACATCACAACTATATTTTTTCGGATTTTGATTAAATCTATTATTGTTAATAATATCATAGACTTTAGATTCCTCATATGTCATAGAAGAACAACCATCATCATTTGTATGTGTATTTTTAAACCAACTATAACCACCATTATATTTCATGATTACACCAACAACTCCATTTGTATGAGATGTTCTACCTTTTCTTGTATTATCCTTCAAACAGTATTCTATTTCCCAATCAATCCATTTACTCTTTTTCATATTAGGCGAAATAATCACTATTGTAACTGATGTATCGTACATCATATCTCTTAAATTCTTTTTTATATTTTCAGTTGAAGTATCTGTCAAATCAGGAGAGTCGCTTGTTTCACCTTTATAGTATGTTGCATCATCTCCAAGAGCCTCAATAATATCATCTCTCAATCTTTGAGCTTCATCATATTTATAAGAAATAAATGTTTTATGTGCCATTTTTAACTTCCTCCCTATTTTTTATCAAACCAGTCAGCAAGAGGTGTAATATAATTTTTACCATTCATTTCTTGCGTACGAACATAATAACCTCTTAAAATTGGACTACCATCATTGTATGTTTCAGTTCCATTAAAATAAGCAATATATGGATAGATTTTCATATATTCCGAGCCCTTATATTCAAAATCATAAGCCCCTTCAGGTTTCATAGGGAATAAAGCAATATGTTCTTTAAACTTCTGTGAATCGCCATACCCCAACTCCCAATTACACCATTTGGATTCTATTGCTCCATTAGTCGCAAGAAGAATAAATTTATCACACTGCTTGATTCGTGTTTTAATATTAAGTGCAGTTTCGGCTGAAGTCACTTTCGGCATTGTAGGATCTTGACTATCGATATAAACCTTAACTCCATATATTTGTTGGAGAAATCCTAACACTCCTTTTAAATCTTCAAGATCATCATGTTTATGCGATATAAATACGGTAGTTTTTCTTCTACCATATTGAGAATGTTCTAAAACAGATTCTCTTGATTCATCTAAGCGAACCTGCGAATATTGATTAAACGAACCCTGTTCAAAAATTTTTTTCATACTGGTATCTCATTCCTTTTTCAAATTACATTGATACATTTTAATACAATCACAGCAAGCAAAATAAGTAACATCAATGGATAAAACAAATAAATACTTGGCGACTTAATACAATCCCATGTTCGAGCTTTTGCTTTGATAATTTCTAACGGATCTTTGGTAAGACTCATCGAAAAATCAATATCGTGTTCATCCAAACGCACTTGGTCAAATAAAAATCTAAATTTTCTTTCCAACTTTAAATAATATACATCCAAAGCAGCAAAAGCTAAAACCGGCAAAAATGAAAGTCCCAAAATCCATATATTCGTTGTAGAATATGAAATTGCTGAAATTCCGGCAACAATCGTGGCAGCAAATCCCTTAAAAATTGCTGATATAGTTGACATCCTACAAATCGGTTCCTGTAACATTTGCAAATACTCTTTCTTTCCTTCTTCCATAACATCTCCTCTTTTGTACCTAGACAAATCCCTTATATGTACCAAACCCAAGCATATACACTGCCATTGCAATTGCCATATCCTCAGATCTAATCTCCTGTTTAGTTGCCATTTGTCTTAATTCATCAATAACTGTATCATGCGGTACAATAGCTCCTTCAAAATCTTTTACCGCTCTTTCAATTACAGATGGCAAAACCATACACATCTGATAAAAAGCATCTTCTTGTCCCGTTACAAGAGCATAAAACTGGTCAAGACTTACTCTACGGATCAATTTATGACCCACTTTTTTCTTGTCTACCGTAGTTTCCCACTTGATATTTTGGGAACGTTGTGCGATTGCTTCAACCAAAAAACAAGCACAATCATCATCATTCAAAAGTTGATTCTGCATTTTGATAAATGTCTTGCCTGCTGAAGCGGAATTCATCGTGTTATGCTTATTCTTCATTTCCACATACACGGTATGAACACTACCAGCATCTGGAATTTCAATACCATCAGCATTTTCATAGATAACATCCCAACCACCTTCTTCGCCATTAGGTGGAACATGACAGTTTGCTATGTACTGAAAAATTCGCTGATGGAAATATCCAATATCATTGTTGTTTGATTTATCTCTTTGACGGAAGATTTCATTACTTACAATTTCTTCCCACGAAGATTGATACACAGTCTTATCAAAAATCAGTTTTATCGGATCAATGATATTCTTATTAAAACGCTTCAAATCGAAAGATTCCAATTTCTCTCCATATTTTTCAATGGTAGCTTTAACATGGTTCGTAAAATCTTCTTCTGTTATAAAGGTTAAATTCCACATTATAGTTCCTCCAGTGCCTCTTTTATTTTTAACGCAATATCGTATGCCAAATTAACAGGAACAGCATTTCCAACTTGCTTATACTGTTGTCCTATACTGCCGCAAAACTGCCAATCATCTGGAAAACTCTGGCACCTTGCATTTTCTCGAATGGTAAACGGGCGTGGTTCTAACGGATGACAACGATCTGTCTGTTTTTGACTTGGAGAAGTCAAAACAGTAAGCGACGGCTCGTCCAAACTTAATCGTCTTAAAATACCAGTTCTTCCACCTTCCATATACCAACAGCTTTTCATATATTCTTTTGCAATATCCTCGGGAATATCTCTCCAATACCCACCGGGAGGAACGAGTTCAAAAATTTTCCGCTTATACTCTGAGTAAGGTGTTCCTTCACTTTTAGGACAGTCCAAAAGAATGTCTCTCAATATGGGCTTATATTTATGTGGTGCAGGAAAATCAAAATGAATTTTATCAGTCAAATCATTTCTAATACCTATGGTAATAAGCCGTTCCCTTTTTTGTGCCACACCATAATCCCAAGCGTTCAGTACCCTATTTTGAATTGTGTATCCTGTATTCTCAAAAATATCCGTAATAGTTTTATATGTGCGCCCTCTATCATGAGTAAGCAACCCTCTTACATTCTCAAACAAAAACATTTTCGGCTGAAGCTGATCTAAAAACTTTGCGTAATGATAAAAAAGAGTTCCTCGTGCATCTTCTAATCCCAATCTTTTACCTGCATAAGAAAAAGACTGACATGGTGCACCACCAGACAACAAATCAAGCTCTCCTTTTTCAATTCCAAAATATTCCTCTAAATCTAAGCAGGATATATTTGCAATATCATCATTGATAACTCTCCATTCAGGACGATTGCATTTTAATGTGTCTGAAGCCGCTTTATCAAATTCTATCAAGCCAATCGTATCAAATCCGGCTTTCTCAATACCTAATGCCAATCCTCCGGCTCCTGCAAACAATTCTATCGTTGTAAAAGTTTTTGCTTTGGATTCCTCTTTTGTTTCTTGGACGATTGAAATAATATCGCCTATATCACAATTTAAAGCAGCGCATATTTTTTCTATGCTTTCAAAGGAAATAGTTTCATTTTTCCCCATACGAGCCATAACATTAAAACTTATACCGGCTGCTTCCTTCAATTCAGTTTTATTCATATTTTTATCTATAAGTAATTTCCAAAGATTATTATAGCAAACTGCCACTATGATGCCTCCTAAAATTATCAAAATCACACAATTATGGTTTATCGTATTTTACCATATAGAAATATTAAAATCAATATTTCTCACGATTTCGTTAGATAATCTTTTCACTCCAACACCGAGTATAGCCCAATATAAAAGCTATACTCGGCATTAAACTTATACAAAAATCAATTCAGCATCCACAATTTCCTTAGCACACACTTGTACATTATTCATTCTCCCTATCCATTCTAAGCTATTAACTGTTCCGTGATCCTCTGTGCCTGTTTCATCTGCTCTACAATCCTTTCAAAGCGTTCTTGTGCCTGTTCTTCTATATCTGCAAGATAACTATTCAGCCTGCCGCTTGTAAGCAGAGTAATATAAACTGCTCTCTTATGATCTTTCAAATAGCGTTTATGTCTTTATCCCCATACGCCGATAAACCTCTGTTCTTCCTCCGGCAAGGTAAGACAGGGGATAAGATAATCCCCATGTCTGATATAAGGGTCGCCCATTTCTTCAAATATTGTTTTCTTCTTAATCGTTTCCACCTTCCTTATCGTTCTCTATCCATAGATTTCTTCTTAATTGACCGTTTTGGTTGCTGTCTGCCTTCCTGCTGATATTGATGCAGTTTTTCCAGTACACTCGCTTTTTTCGGCTGTTCCAACGATTTTTCTTTCTTCTGTTCCGTCTGATTTTTCCATGCCCTTAGTTCTTCATTGTATTCTATAATCAATTCTTCTGCCTTGTTATAAACCTTCTGAAAGGCTTGCACATTGGGATAGCCTTCACGTTTTACTATCTGTTCCAAACACTTGTGCAGACGCTTTTCCAAATCCTCTAACAGTTCAATTCGCCCTTCCAGAGATTTTCGCTCTTTTCCTTTAAATAGTCCTCGTAACTCTGACAGTTGCTTTTTCAAAGAAGAAATATCCTTCTGTGTACGTTTTATCTCTTGTGACTGTTTCTGAAGTTTTTCCATGACCTTCTGCATATCTTTCCACTCCTGCAAATCAACCTTTGGCACAGGCCTCGGCGGTAGTTTAAATTTAAAGATCGCTTCCTGTAAAAAGTCTTTCGCACCTCGGATAATCTGGCTGAGCATATCCGGTAGCCAACCGTGTGTCTTGATGGATTGTAACGTTTTATCTGTGATTTTTTCCTGCTTGATTTTCAAAATATCTTCTTCTGGAACGCCCTCAACTAATGCCACATCAACTGTCCGATTCCATTCCTGCCTTGCCGCATTGTCTGCCTTTATCTCCTCTGTCTTCGGATTGTTCTTTCCGATTTTCTTCGTTGCTAGATAAACACCTCCCTGCTGGAATACAGAAAGTTTTTCTGATTCTTCTTTTACATAGCAGTTAATTGTATCCGTAAACAGTTCCTTCACTTCTTTAGTAAATGATTTGTCCTTAAACCATTCCTC
>OJMN01001621.1_pt1 | contig 12638 bp, 9 predicted proteins | sample 1597261 | NCBI WGS metagenome assembly OJMN01 (sample SAMEA2452130, study PRJEB22498) | human gut metagenome | biome: human feces; feature: human gut; material: feces | place: Australia | collected 2012 | reverse complement strand
TGCTAGAAGAACCACATGCAGTTACAGATAATAACATTACTGCACTCAAAGTTCCTGCAACAATTTTTTTCCAGTTTAACTTTCTCATAATTTCCTCCTGTAAATTTTCAGATACTATTTGTACAAAATCACATAGATTATTTTAGATATTATTATATATGCCCATATGGATTCTTTTGGATGCTATTATATATCCATATAGATTACTTTGAATGTGATTTTAATATAGGATATTTTAAATATCCAAATATATCTTTTTTTATTCCAAAGCTTCCTTTTTCTCCACTCTCACCCACGGCAGAGAGAGTGTTTTGATGAGATTGACCGCTCCCATTAAAAGAAGACTGATAATGACAATAAAAATAATTATTGTACATATATTAGCAATTACTTTTGCCGTATCTAATTCCGCCTGAAAATCATCGCGTACTGAATTTAACTTTTCTACAAATTCCTTATTACTTTCATACATGCTTCCAATCATAAGATTAGCAGCATCAGCCTGTTTGCCTTCTCTACTAAGCTTATATATTTTATCTGAGGCTGACCTGTAATCCTCCCATGCAGAGCTTGCCTTTTCATAATCAGCTTTACCTGCCTGTGCTTTCTTATTTGAATTAATTATTTTCTCTAACTTAGAAGATATATCCTTTATCTGATTCTCCATATCATTAGTTTCTTTTTCACAGGCTGCCATAGCTGCTGTATCTGTTTCTACAAGATGCTGATACTGTTTGATTCTATATTTAGCAGTTATTGTTTGTAATTCCTGCAGACACTCAAGTGAAGGAGACCACACTTCCGTAATACTATGTATAGTCGAACGAATCACTAATGTTGATACAAGTGCCACCAATACAAAAAAAGCTGTCATCACTAATACCGCCATCCGGTATACCTGCAATTTCGCTGAAACTTTTAAATTACCTATCCATTTTCTTAACTTTGCCATATAATTTCCCTTTCTTTTGTTTTTATTTGTTTAATAAATTTTTCTGAATCACATTACAAAAAACCGGGTAAAAACCTCATATACCCAGTCTCATAATTATTGTCCATCAGACATTGATAAAACTATCACAATTCAATTTTAAATGCAATAGAAATTTATACTTATTGATGTAGTTTTTGTATGATTTTTTTAAGAATGGATTTAGTTCCCTGTGCCCCCTTTTATTTTTTCGGTGTTCCAACTACTCATTTATATATTTTTATGGTGCTCACAATCACCATAAAATAAAAAATGCAGCAATGAATTTTCACAATCATTGTTGCAAGAAATTAATGTTCCCTGCGGGAATCGAACCCACAACTAGCGCTTAGGAGGCGCTCGTTATATCCATTTAACTAAGAGAACAAGCTCCGTATCAGGGCTTTTCAGCCTTCAGGCTACGGTAACCATTTTTATTATGTGAGCTTAACGCCACTTATTTAATTATATCACATCTGTCCATTTCAGGCAAATATTTTAATTATTAAACTTAACACTTCCCTGCAGCCATATCTGCCCCTTAAATCTCCTGCCAACAGCGGGTTCTCCAAGCAGATGAGCCTGGTTAATGGCAACAGTCATATTAAGATCATTACATTCGATAACCATTATATATATTTTCTCTTTGGTGTAATGATTAATCTCCTCAGACAACTCAAGTATCTCGCCGACTACCTGATACTGGTCGCACTCAACGCCGCATGGCATAAATGAAGAATCAACTATTGAAAATACATCTTCCTTTACAATTCTGTGTGAAAGCTCATTGTATGTATCTATATCTTCTATTGTCAGGCTCTCTATTGCCGACTCGTCACCCTTCTTAGCCGCCTGTATAAGTCTTTGTCTGTCGTCCTTCTCCTTCTTCATTCTGACAGAATCTGACTTATTATTTCTTGTTGGAAGCATAATTATTCCGCCAAGTGACAATGCCGTAAGGCTTACCATTTTATTCTTTATTGGAATTTTATATACATAGCTTCTCGAATCTATATCGTAATCTTTCTGGTTAAGACCTTTTTCATCACAAATGTAATCCAGATAATCCATTACATTTTGCAGATAAAATATAAGGGTAACACCTGTCTTTGACTCATCACATACAACTGCATAGGATTCCTTATCCAGATGTCTTTCTATTGTAATCTCATCATTATCACATCTTGTTCTTCCAATAACAAATGGAAAATAATATTCATATATGAATTCTTTATCTTTAAATCTTCCGTATATGTACAAACCTGTAGACTCGCTTATTCTTACTATGACCGCACCACGGTTAAGCTCATTATTCTTTATAACAAGCCCCTTCTCCAAACTGTCCAGAATACCTGCGTGTATCATCTGCTCTTCAAAGTCCGAATCCACCTGCTCAAATCCTATAGCCTTTATATATAAATTCATAACAATCCTTCATTCCTGTATTACTCAGTATCTACAATAAACAGTGTAAGATACTCCATAAGATCTTTTTCCACCTCATCTTCATATAAAGATCCATCTGAATGTTTTAACATTTTAATTACCGGTCTGTCAGTAAACTTCTTATTCTGCCTTACAACAATGCCCGTTTCACCCTCACTTGTAATAACCTTAATTCCAACAGGATATACTGCTACTGTTTCAAGAAGCTTCTCTGCTATTGTTGCATCATATTTCAATCCCTGATTAGCTTTAATATACTCAATAGCCTCATATATCTTGAGCTTAGGATTACCCACACCACTTATAAGACTGTCAAAATCATCGCATAAAGATACAAGCTTAACTTCCATTTTCAGTTTATCTCCTTTATGAGAAAATGGATATCCCTTGCCGTCTATTCTTTCGTGATGTAAAAGTATTATTTCTTTAGCTATATCCGGTATCCAATCCTCGTCCTGAACAGAACTATACCCAAATATAGTATGCTTCTTATATTCTATTGCATCTTTAGTATTCATATATGTTTCATTGGTGTTCATATATGGTGTCTTAATGTATCTTAAACCTATGTCGTGAAGCATCGCTCCCATGGATACATTTTTAACCTGCTTATCACTCATTTTAAGTCTTAACGCCATAATTGTAGATAATGAACACACGTTGATACAGTGTGTATACATATCTGTTGATAAATTTCTTATCTCTGTTATATTGTTAATAACCTCTGGCTCTGAAAGCACAGATTCAATAATTCGTTCAGCCTCTAAACCTAATATTTTCAAATCCTGATTATGCTTGTAAATGTGTTTCTCAAGGACATTTTTAACAACTTTCCTCGAATTATTAGTCGTTTCTTCAACTTTATAGATATGTCTGTAATAACTATTACCACTATGCGATTTAGCTTTGCTATTGGATTCATTACTATCTATGTCCGATTTATTCAATTCATTATCGTGTAAGTTCTCTGCATTATGGCTGTCATTATTCACATTATCGCTGTCATTTTTATTATTGCTTTTATCTTGATAATAATCACTTTCACCACCATTATTATCGGTGTTACTGATGCCATCTTCGCTTACATTTTCTATTTCTTTATTGTAATTATTATCATTATCTATCCCTGTGCCATTACTATTATCAGAATAAATGTCATCGTCTTCACCCAGCTTATCATCTGTTCCAATAATTATATGACCATATTCACCAGGGTCAATTATTTCATCAGGATATTCTTTAATGCTTAGACTTTGTATTCCCAAATTCCTAATTCTGTTAATCAATTCTGAATTCAATACAACATCTGCATGTATAAGTACTGTGCCACTATCTGTCACTATAGGAAGGGCTGTTATCTCATTTCCCTTAAGATTTTTTACCTTAACCTGTTTCATACATACTCCATTTCCAGCATCTAAACTATCATAATAAACATCTAATATTATAAAGATAACACAAATTAATCTATATATCAAATAATATATAACAATTAAAAATATCCTGTATTGACGACAAATTATATGCACCTATATCATACTTTCCAGTACATATAATTCATCATCAACGCAGGATAACAATTATGTTAAATGTGTTTAACTAATTAACTTATTAAATTAAATACCTTGTGAAACCAAATATGTTATTAAATCAAATGTCTTGTCAGACTATATCTCTTGTTAAATTATATTTTGTTTCTTAATATTTAATTACTTGCTAAGTTCTGTCTTTCCACCCATATATGGCTGGAGTGCCTTTGGAATTCTAACGCTTCCATCAGCCTGAAGATTGTTCTCAAGGAATGCGATTAACATTCTTGGAGGTGCAACACAAGTGTTATTCAATGTGTGTGCAAAATACTTGTTCTTGTCTGGACCCTGTACTCTTATCTTTAATCTTCTTGCCTGAGCATCACCTAAGTTAGAGCATGAACCAACTTCGAAATACTTCTTCTGTCTTGGTGACCAAGCTTCTACGTCAATTGACTTAACCTTAAGATCAGCTAAATCACCTGAACAACATTCAAGTGTTCTAACCGGTATATCAAGGGAACGGAACATATCAACTGTATTCTGCCATAACTTATCAAACCACATTTTGCTGTCTTCTGGCTTACATACAACGATCATTTCCTGCTTCTCAAACTGATGAATTCTATATACACCTCTCTCTTCAATACCATGAGCACCTTTTTCTTTTCTGAAACAAGGTGAATAGCTTGTAAGTGTCTTTGGAAGCTCTTCCTCTGGTGTAATTGTATCAATAAATTTACCAATCATTGAATGTTCACTTGTACCTATAAGGTAAAGGTCTTCGCCTTCAATCTTGTACATCATTGCATCCATTTCATCAAAGCTCATAACGCCTGTAACAACATTACTTCTTATCATATATGGAGGAATACAATATGTGAAACCTCTGTCAATCATAAAATCTCTTGCATAAGAAATTACTGCTGAGTGAAGTCTTGCAATATCGCCCATAAGATAATAGAAACCATTACCTGCAACCTTTCCAGCCGCATCAAGGTCAATACCATTAAACTTCTGCATAATCTCTGTATGATAAGGTATTTCAAAATCTGGAACTACTGGTTCACCGAACTTTTCAATCTCTACATTTTCACTGTCATCTTTACCTATTGGTACTGATGGATCAATAATGTTAGGAATTGTCATCATAATCTTAGTAACTTTTTCATTAAGTTCTGTTTCTTTTGCTTCTAGTTCCTTTAATCTGTCAGCATCAGTATTAACCTGAGCCTTAACAGCCTCAGCTTCTTCCTTCTTGCCCTGTGCCATTAAAGCACCAATCTGCTTAGAAAGCTTGTTTCTGTTAGCTCTTAACTCATCAGCTTCTGTCTTTGTAGCACGAGCCTGTGCATCAAGTTCAATAACTTCATCAACTAAAGGTAACTTTCTATCCTGAAATTTATTCTTTATATTCTGTTTAACAATATCTGGATTTTCTCTTACAAATTTTAAATCTAACATTTTTTCCTCCATATAACGAATTTGATACTCTTTTAATTATGCACCTTTTTATATATATTTTCCAGCATTTTATATATTTATTTATGTATCTTTTAATGTACTTTATTATATTCGTTATTATTCTAGTATTGTCATTATTATTTTCATCATTTTAATTATTAACTATATCGTTGACTTCTCTGCTAAGCTCAACATCACCCATTCTTCCAGCAACTGCCTGCTTTAACGCATTGGCTTCCTCATCACCTAATTCAATAAATGACTCACCATTAATAATCTCTTTAATATACGCAAAACAGCCGTTATTGCTGTGCATTACATTAACAAGACAGCCATTATCATTTTTATCAAGCATACATATTGCAAAACTTAATTTGCCGCCCATTTCATGAAAAGCATCATACTTAACAACTCCAACCTTCTGAAATGTATACTGCATCTTATCATATATATCTTTAATCGAATTTGTATTGTCCTCATATGTTTCTTTTAAAAGTTTCACATCGTCAGTATACTCTTTAATTAATTTCTCGATACTCTTTCCTTCTGAGCCTTCCATCATAATGTTGTACTTCTTCTTCATTGCCGATGACTTCGCAATGGCTACAATAGAAAGAATAATTGCCACTATCAATAATGCGATTATTCCAATAAGCACATATAATGTTGGTACGCTAAACAATCCAAATACATCTAACATTGTTTTATTCCTTTCGTTAATTATTTATTGTTTTAATATTTAATATATTTGTATTATATCTTAAATATCGTACTGCCTTCCAGCACATATAAAGTTCCGCAAGGAACTTTTAAGATGAGCACTCTGTGCTCATTATATTTGAAAGTATTATTTAGTTAATCTTCTGCAATAATTCGTATATTCTCTCTAATTCTGCCTGAGAGTAATATTCTATTTCTATTTTTCCTTTATTGTTATTCTTATTCTTGATTACAACCTGAGTTCCCATAATTGCCTTCATCTTCTGCTCTAAATCTCTATAGACAAAATCATTCTTCGGAGCTTTCTTTTCTGGTTTCTCTGGTGCTTCAAGTGCTTTCATTAATTTTTCTACATCTCTCACACTTAACTTCTCGTCAAATATTTTCTGAGCAATCATATACTGCTTATCTTTATCTTCGATTGTTATAATTGTTCTTGCGTGTCCGCTGCTGATTTTACCTTCAATCACCATATCCTGGACTCTCTCATCAAGCTTTAATAATCTTAATGAGTTAGTAATTGCAGCTCTTGACTTAGAAACCTTTTCTGCAACCTCATCTTGTTTAAGTCTATAATCTTTAATAAGTCTTTGATATGCTTTAGCTTCTTCAATTGGGTTAAGATCTTCTCTCTGAATATTTTCAATAAGAGCAATTTCCACTATTTCCTGTGAAGAATAGTCTTTAATAATTACTGGTACTTCCTTAACACCTGCAAGCTTAGCAGCTCTCCATCTTCTCTCACCTGCTATAATCTCATAGTAATTATCTTTCTTCTGAACTAATAATGGCTGTAATACACCGTACTGTTTTATCGATTCTGATAATTCAATCAACGCATCTTCATCAAATGCTTTTCTTGGCTGATCTTTATTAGGCTCTATCAAAGATAATTTCACTTTAGTTTCTGCTGGTACTTCCTTTACAACTTCTTTGACTACCTCTTTAACAACTACATTTTCTTCTGTAGGTGCTTCAGGTATTAAATTAGAAATCCCTCTTCCCAATCCACTTGTCTTACTTCTTTTGGCAGAACTTTTAGTTCCAGTTGACTTTGTTGGCATATTATTTCTCCTTTATTTCTTTATCTCTTTCCATAACTTCCTGTGCCAATAATCTATAACTTTCTGCACCTGTTGATCTTGTATCATATATATTTATTGGCTGTCCATAACTTGGAGCTTCTGCTAATCTTATATTTCTAGGAATAATTGTCTTGTATATATTCTGTTTAAGATTATCCTTGACATTTTCAACAACCTGCAATGAAAGATTAGTTCTTGAGTCATACATTGTAAACACAACACCTTCTAATTCAAGATTTTTATTTAACTTTTTCTTAGCAAGATTAATTGTATAGATTAACTGTGACAAACCTTCAAGTGCATAGTATTCGCATTGTATTGGTACTAACACTGTATCTGCAGCTGTCATTGCATTAACTGTTAGCATACTTAAAGATGGAGGACAGTCCATTATTATATAATCGTAATTTCTTCTTATCTTTGCAACTTCTTCTTTAAGTACATATTCTCTATCTTCAACATCTATAAGGTCAATCTCTGCTCCAGCTAAATTCATATTTGATGGAAGTAAGTCCATATTATCATATACATCTTTAATTATTGCCTCGGATATATCACACTCTCTAAGAATTACATCATATACAGTTTTGTCTGCTTCATTCTTATCCACTCCAACTCCACTTGTTGCGTTACCCTGTGGGTCAATATCTATAAGTAAAACTTTTTGTCCTGCCTCTGCAAGGCAAGCTGTTAAATTAATTGCCGTTGTTGTCTTACCAACACCACCCTTCTGGTTAGCAATTGCTATTACTCTCCCCATAATCAGCCTCCGATTAATAATATAGTGCTTATAATTAATTGATATGTATTCATTACACGTGAAATGCAAGTGTAAAATGTTTCACGTGAAACATAATAAACATTTTGATGTGAAACATTCATTTTAATTAATAGTCACACATCTATAGTTTAATACTCAAACCTATTTTTTTCAATAGATTAACCTCAATATAATCTGCTAATTTATGTATTTTTAATTATGCAACTAATATTGTTTTATAATATTCATACTATAATCAATAAAATGGTACAATATAATATATAAATAGAAAGTATCTAGCTTTCAATCTATATTTTCTTGCACACATTTTCTTGAATACCATTAAAGTTTTTGAATTTTATTTGACAAATATTTTTATTTATTATTTATTATATTACACGTTTTATTACGGTTTACATTATTATTTTCACCAACATGCAATATTTATATAACCATTTAATACAACTCTCCACTCTACTTTACGTCTTGATTTTTTGCAGCTAATACTTTCAAATTCTATATTTCAAGCAATACTTTTATATTTTATAGCTTATACTTTCACAACCTAAACAACAAAAAGCAGGTGATATGTTTCACGTGAAACATATCACCCACTCCATTAATTAAATCTATCTACTATATTCAATTCATTACGTTATCCTATAATTATTATTATTGTTACTAATGAATTCAACTCCAACAACAAATAATAAGCACTTATCTTTTATATTCAGCACCAATCTATCACTTTAACTTAATAATATCATTTTTAATTGCAAACACTGCCGCCTGCGTTCTATCAGATACATCAATCTTTTTAAATATATTAGAAACGTGATTTTTAACAGTTCTCTCACTAATGCTTAATGTACTTGCTATTTCTTTATTTGATGAACCAGAAGCAATCATTTTAAGTACTTCCACTTCTCGTCTTGTAAGTTCTTTTGATTTGTCTTTCATCAAATCTCTCTCTGCCAAACGTACATTTAGTAATGGAACAAGTGTTGGCTCTATGTATGTCTGTCCTTCGTATACTGTCATAATTGCATTTTTCAATGTATCAAAATCTGAGTCTTTAAGTATATACCCATCACAATTAAAGTCTATAGCCTTAATCAAATATTCAATTTCATTATGAATTGTAAGAACTATAACCTTGCAATCCATTTTCTGAGTTTTAATTATGTTAAGCACCTGAAGTCCGTCAAGATTAGGCATATTAATATCCAGAAGTATTACATCAGGATGTGTCTTATCTGCAAGATTAAGACATTCAAATCCATCTCCAGCCTCTCCTACAACTTTAATATCATCATACATTTCAATAAGCTGTTTCAAACCTTCTCTAATCATCTTATGATCATCTGCAAGTAAAATATTAACAGACATATTATTTTCTCTCTCCTCAAAAATTATTATTTCAAAGGTATATTAATAACAAACTCTTTCTCATCTTTGTTATAGTTAATACTACCTCTTAGCAGATTAACCCTTTCAACAAGCATTCTTATTCCATAACCTGTATTATTAGATTTAACCTTGCCAATCTGTTCAAAATCGAAACCACATCCATCATCTTTATAACTAATAGTAAGTTTATTATCATCTGTTGCAATATCAATATATATATTATTGCAGTCAGCGTGTTTAAACGAGTTACTGGTTAATTCATTAATTATCCTTAAAGTTGACATACACACAACGTGCGATATATCATCTGTGCAATCTATTGTATAGTGCATAATAATATCCTTATGACTATCATCTAATTTATCAAGAAGATTCATTAATGCCTCGTTAAATCCCAGGTCATCAAGTTCCATAGGTCTTAACTGGTATATAATATTACGTAGCTCATTAATACTTTCTTTGACAATACCCTTTACATTATTCATTTCTATTTTAGCTCTATTCAAATCCCTATCAGCAATCTGAATAGCAAATTCCTGTTTATGAATAAGTGCTGTCAAATTCTGTACGACTGTATCGTGAATATCCCTTGATATTCTCTTTCTGTCAGCCTCCAATAACCACAATATATTGGTACTATCACTGTTATTATCCACATTTTCCATGGTTTCAATATCATTATTGTTGATAACATCCTGCATTTCTTCCATTTTTACGGATAATTGGTTATAATTTTCTTGATATATCTCTTTTTGTTTTAATAAATCATCAATTTTACTCTTTAATAATTTATTCTGATTTCTCTCAAATACCTCATTGCCAAATGATATAAACATATCCTCTGTCTTATCAGTATTGTTGTCTATTAATGTTATTTTATCATTAATAGTATTAATCTCTATATCAACGCAATGAATATCATCAGATATTTCTTTTAATTTATTATTTATATTTTCAATCTGTTTACTTAAGTATTCAACAGCCTTCTCTGACATATGTAACACCCGCCTATCAGTTAAATCGGTTAATTTCGAGCTTTTATACAAATTTTAACTTATTTGTCACTAAAAATAAAGCTTTTTATATAATATTCTAGTCCTAAATGGTCATTAATTTGCCTTAATAGGCATATTGTCACATAATTATATATGGATTATAATTATAATATCATAAAATATTAATATGAATGGAGATTAATATATGAATAAATGGCAGAAACTGGGGCTTGCGGTTGGTATGGGAACAGCCGTTGTAACAACCTCACACATTATTAATAAATTTATATTTGAATCAGCAACAATTAATAATTATACCGGCAAAACTGTTAAACACACCTATAGCTGGAAATTTGGCAATATTGCATATTCCACATATGGCAATTACGACAATCCTCCACTCCTCTTAATTCACGATTTGAAGTCTTATAGCTCTGGCTACGAATGGGATAATACAGTCCATTATTTATCCAAGAAACATCATCTGTATGTTGTTGATTTATTAGGTTGTGGACATTCTGATAAACCACAGATAACATATACAACTTATATGTATACACAGCTTTTAAATGATTTTATAACAAATGTAATTGGCAAAAAGACAGATATAATAGCAACCGGCGACTCCGCTCCTATGGTCATAAGTTCAGTATATATCAAGAAAGATTTATATAATAAAATAATTCTTGTAAGTCCTAAGGCTGTATCTAAAGCCAAAGCCGTACCTGGCAGACGTGCTGGCATAAGACGCAGACTTCTTGATATACCTGTAATTGGGACTACTATATACAATATATGTATGCGAAAAGACCGCCTGAATAATATTCTTTCCAAAAATGTATTCGACAACGGAATAGTTCCTGTTGATTACCTTAATGCTTATTATGAAAATGCACATCTTTCTGGTGCTTCAAGCAAATTTCTTTTTGCAAGCACAGAATGCAATTTTACTACTGCCTCAATTGCCAAAGCCGTATCTGATATTGATAACTGCATATATATAATAACTGGCGAGAACAGCAAGGATACTTCTGTATCAGAGTATCTTTATCTTAACCCTGCAATAGAAGTTGTTGAGATTAAGAACAGCAAGAATCTTCCACAGATAGAACAACCTGTAGAATTTGCCAAACAGGCTGATATTTTCCTGGATATGTAAATTGGTGCGTGACACCTATTTTGATATTTAAGATAATTTCTACTATTGTAGATAACTTAATATGTTCTATTCCTGTTTCTTTAAGTAACCTAAATAATTTCTACTATTGTAGATATGTTTGGCAAGAAAATTAAATTTATCTTTAAGTAACTTAAATAATTTCTGCCATAGATATATAAAAACACCTGCTAAAACAGATATACATTAGAACTAATTTCTAACACGCCTAACTGTTTTAACAGGTATTTTCATATATAATATTTTATATATAATGTTACAATGTCACCAGAAAAACTCTTAAAAATTTGACAAGGACATAAATTGACAAATATAGATAGGGGGCGTATTATATAGATAACTGTTTTATTTCAAGATATGTTAGTTCCCCAAAATGACATATTGAAAATCCCCAAAACAGTAAGAGAGTCTTCCGAAGAAGTGATCGCTTTCGGAAGATTTTTTTTATGCAGAAGAAAGTGCACATTACTTGCATTTTTTAAGTCAGGACTGTATAATATAAGATTGATTAACTTAGTTTACTATTTCATCGAGAAGTGAAGTATCAATGAGATAGCAGATGGTAGAATTTCATTTTATTTTTTATGAAGAAAGGAATGGAACAATGACAAAAATAGATATTATTTCCGGTTTTCTTGGAGCCGGTAAGACGACATTGATCAAAAAGCTTCTTTCAGAAGGTTTTAAGGGAGAGCAGGTTGTATTGATCGAGAATGAATTTGGAGAGATCGGTATTGATGGTGGATTTTTGAAGGAAGCAGGAATTGAGATTCGTGAGATGAATTCAGGATGTATCTGTTGTTCACTGGTTGGAGATTTTGGAAAATCTCTTCATGAGGTCGTAGATACTTATCATCCGGATCGTATTCTGATTGAGCCATCAGGAGTTGGAAAGCTTTCTGATGTAATCAAGGCTGTACAGGATGTTCAGGGTGAGATTGATGCAGAGCTCAATAGCTTTACAACAGTTGTAGATGTAACAAAGTGCAAGATTTACCGTAAGAACTTTGGCGAATTTTTCAGCAATCAGATTGAATATGCAGGTGCAGTTATTTTAAGCCGTACAGATAAAGCGAAACCGG
>OJMN01001617.1_pt1 | contig 12661 bp, 7 predicted proteins | sample 1597261 | NCBI WGS metagenome assembly OJMN01 (sample SAMEA2452130, study PRJEB22498) | human gut metagenome | biome: human feces; feature: human gut; material: feces | place: Australia | collected 2012 | reverse complement strand
TGGCTGCCAATATGCTTGCGGCATATTATAGCAGAGGCTGTGAATCAAAGGAGCTGTTTGATGAACTTAAAATAGCAGAAGAACAGGATTACAGAGAACATCTTAATAAATACAATGTAATTCACATTAATATGATTGATTTCCTTAGCAGGGCAGCCTCGGTTGATGATCTGATAGATTATCTGCAAAGAAGATTATTGTGGGATATTAAGAAGGAATATTCAGATGTAGACTGCTTTGACTGGAATGATCTTGTTGATGTTCTAGAAACTGTATATAGTGAAAAGAAACTGCCATTTGTTATAATCATAGATGAATGGGATTGTATATTCAGAAAATATCCGGATAATGTCGAGGAACAGAAGAAATATCTGGACTTTTTAAGATTTTTTATAAAAGGTAAATCGTATGTTGCATTAGCATATATGACAGGTATTCTTCCTATTAAGAAATATGGGGAACATTCTGCTTTGAATATGTTTGATGAGTATTCAATGACTAATCAGAGGGAACTTGCAGAGTTTACTGGATTTACTGAAGAAGAGGTTAAAGAATTATGTATCCAGTATGATATGCCATATGAAAAAATGAAACAATGGTATGATGGATACGAACTTAAAGGTGTGCAGATATATAACCCAAGGTCGGTTGTTATGTCGCTTCTTGGGCGTGATTTCGACAGTTATTGGACTAAGACAGAGACTTATGAAGCACTGAAGAAGTATATACAGCTTGATATGTATAATCTTAAGTCGCTTGTAACAAGGCTTATAGCAGGAGAGAGTGTTCCGGTTAATCCTGATAAATTTCAAAATGATATGACCACGCTTGAGAGTTCTGATGATGTGTTAACATTACTTGTACATCTTGGATATCTGACTTATGACTTTGATAATAAGAAGGTGGCAATACCTAATCAGGAGGTGCAGAAGGAATTTATCAATTGTATTGAAGATGGAGGCTGGGAGCCTGTTATGGATGCGATTAGAAGTTCGGACGAGTTACTATCTGCTACGTTACAGGGTGATGAGGAGAAGGTTTCATCAATGATAGAACAGGCACATCAGGAAAATACATCAATTTTAAAATATAATGATGAAAATGCACTTGCCTGTGTTATATCACTTGCATATTATTCTGCTAAAAAGGATTATTCAATCTATCGTGAACTTGCAGGCGGCAAGGGATATGCAGATATGGTTTTTGTCCCAAGGAATAATGTTAATAAACCGGCAATAGTAGTGGAACTGAAATGGAATAAATCCGTCAGTGCGGCTATAGAGCAGATTAAGGAAAAACAGTATGTACAGAGCCTTAAAGGGTATTCGGGAGAAGTTGTGCTTGTTGGAATTAATTATGCCGTCGGTAAAGAGGATAATGGAGGGTTTAAGAAGCATAAGTGTGGGATTGAGAGGATAAGTATATAGATATAAGTTAATATAGAAGGTTATAAAAATATAATATTGAAATGATAGGTTCCCTTCTGAGTGTGCAGAATTATTGCGTGCATACTTAGAAGGGAATTTTGCACTTTAGTTGATATTATTTGAGGAAAAATTTATTAAATTTGATTTTGTTTATCGGAAATAACATTGAATAATATGAATATATTTGCTGTAAAAAATAGAGTATCAATAATAACATATTACATAATCTTTGACATCTATATATTTTATAGTATGTATAAATTAAAATAAGTAAAAAATATGTGCTTAGTGATTTAGTTGTTTTATTGCTAAAATATATTCTTATTTCCAATTGTACATAGGAAATAAGTATCTGGTACATATTTTAATAATGGAGATATTAATATAAAATAAGAATAGTAATATAAATGGTGCTCTTGTTTAATATAATTTTAGTTAATTGTGCGGTGTAATTTTTAAAAATCTTTATATGTTAATAATTTGTGTTAAATCAATATTAGTATTATATATTAATATATAAGAAAAATTTGTATTATAAATAATAAATTTTATGCTTTATAAAATTTATAAGGTTTAGATGCTTATTATAATTATTGTTATATAAGAAAAATGAATATATAATATATATAGGATAATGTCGTTTTAAAATTACATAATAGGAACATTCAATATTTATTAAAATATTATAAAACATAGTAAAATACTTATTGAATTATTAAGTGTGTATAGGGGGAAAGCTTATGATAAAACAAACAATAAAATTACTGGGAATAGATATAAGTGCCATTATTCCACCTGAATATATAGGGCAGAAGATAATTGAAATTGGAACAGGAATAGTTTGGGAAAAATTAAAAATAGGCTTGAAGGTGAGAATAATGCAGTAGGAGCAGGCTTATATGATGCTATAGAGCATAGTGTGGAGGCGTATGCCTATACACATAATAAAGATGACATAGCAATATGCTGTGAAAAGTTATATTTTGAATGGATGCAGAATAACAGTCTTAAAGATGATTCAATCAAAAAAGCCTTATCTAAGCTTAGTGCGGAACCAATAGGAGAAGTTCAGGTCGAAACTTGGAAAAGTTTTCTGGATATGGAAATTATAAAAAATGATGAACTTAGAAATTGGATAGATCATAAAAGTATAGCGAATATTAATCCAAAGTTGGATTATATTATTCAAAAATTAGATAGAATGCCTGAAACATTGAAAAAATGTGAAATAGTAGAGAATAGATATGATATATTTAATGATAGTTCGTATAAGATTTACATTAAAAATATGTATGATGCATATAGAGAATCTGTAATGGGTGAAAGCTTTGGATTGAATAAAATATATACAGATCTACATTCCATTATATGCGATAACATAGAACATACAGAAAAAAAGGTTAAGAATGTTGCAGAATATATATGTAAATGGCTGAAAGATAAGCGATGCAGTAATAGTATGAGTATGTTGCTTGTGTATGGAGAGCCTGGCAGTGGTAAGTCTTCAGTGTTAAAGAAAGTAGTCGATGAATTAACAAATAGTGATGAGGATAAAAAAACAATAGTTCTTGCACTTAATTTATTTGAAGTAACATTTGTTGATGCAAAGACAGCATTAGATGTTGTAAAACAATATATTAAGAATGAATATCCTTGGTTTTATGAAGCTGATAAAAGATTAGGCAGGATTCTTATATTAGATGGATTGGATGAAATAAAATATAAAGTTTATGAAAAGTCGCAGGAGTTGTTAAGAGAACTTGAAGGAGAAAAATGGAAATTTGATTGTAAGGTTGTAGTGAGTGGAAGAACACAGGCAGTCAGAAAAGCAAAAGAAAAGATAGATAATTACATAGATGTAGAAATATTACCGCTTTATATAGATGAGGATGAAAGGGAGAAATATATAAGTAAAGTTGTTGATGAAAAAAATTTATTAGAAATAGACCTGCGATTAGAATATTGGGACAAGCTTCAGAAAGAATTTAATATTGCCCAGAATATGCCTTTACAGAACAGCAGATTTGATGAGCTAAGCAGACAGCCATTGTTATTATTTCTTATTATGTGGACCGCCAAGTATTCAAATATTGATTTGATGGAATTAAAGAATACAGCAGAATTGTATGATAAAATATTTGAATGTATATATACAAGGGAATATAGTAGAAAAAAAGCTGGTGGTTTAAAATACAAAGCTGAATATTTAGAGTATCAGATAATGCTTGAACATCTTGGTGGATGTGCATATAGGAATAATAGTAGAAGTGTATCGGCAAAGACAATATATGAATATTGTACAGTTATGGATGATAAAAAATTATGTGAAAACTGGATTAAATTACATCAAGATGATAATCCATCAAAGCTTGTACTGCTTTTTTTCTTAAGAGAGAACTATAAAAATAGTGATGATAGTAAAAGTACAATAGATGAGCAGAATACAGAGATAGAGTTTATGCATAAGACATTCTATGAATATCTTGCAGCTATTGAGATAATACGCTTAATGTATGAATATACTAAATCGGATGATTATGATAAAAAATTAAAACAAGTGTTTTATATGTTTAGCCAGAATAGAGTGGATGATGTAATAGTTGGTTTTATAAAGGAAATAATTCAGAATGAGAACCTGATGTTTGGAGATGAGGTAATAACATTAGCAAAATATGATAGCATATTAAGTGAAATAGTATGTGGAGCATATAATGTTAATTATCCAGTAATGATAGGAACAGGTGATTTATCACAATATATATATGTCAAGAATTATCAAAATTTAAAGAATATTGTGCTTACGTATGAAAAAAGTATATCAGAGCTAATAAAAGGAACAGCTGATTTTATAAATATAAGTGAAAATAATATATATAAGCTGCAACTTGAAAATATGGAATGGGATGATGTTAATATTGCATTATGGGTGTTGGATTATTGTAATATGGGTGGAAGTCGTATGGAAAATGCAATATTGAGTGGTGCCTCATTTAAATATAGTGACATACAAGATGCCGTATTAATGATGGTAACGGCTGATAGAACAGACTTTAGTAATGCAACATTAGATAGAACAGATTTTACTAATGCATATCTTGCAGTAGCCAATTTTTCAGATGTTGAAATGGAAGAAACTGTATTTGATATAACGAATATTGAAGGCGGATATTTTAATGATTCAATACTTACTGATGTGAGTTTTGCAGGTGCGGATTTGACAGCTGTTAATTTTGACTATGCAACTTTAACGGAAGTTGACTTCAGAAGTGCTGATCTTACACGGGCTAATATGACTGGTGTTACAATAAATGATTGCAAGTGGGAAGCCTGTATAATGGAAGATGCCATATTAGCAGATGTAGATATAAGTTCTTTTAATCTTGAAGATGAAGTAATAGTTAAAATGCTTGCACAAGCAGATTTGTCAGAGGCAATATGGGATAATGTTACGGAGGAACAGGAGAGAAGATTGTTTGAGGAGAAAAAACAGTATGACAGTAAAATGTTAGAATTTGATAGAAAACAATAAATTATTGATAAGAGTATGGGAGTATAGTTATGGAGAAGTTTGAATCATTTTTGGATTTTATAATGGGTATTTATAATAGTATAAAAGATACGGAATGGGAAGGTTATTCTCAGTACATACTTATATTTATGTTTATAATGATGGTTATGGGATACATATTAAAACCATTAATAAAAATAATAGGTGAATTATGTGCATTTATAAATAATATAAAAATAAGAAAAAAACTAATTTATCAGAAACTGAGTTTTATGAATTCATCAGATGTATATTATGCTATAAAAAATTATATTCCGACAAGGTTTTCTCAAGAAAATTTATCAGATTATGATGAAACGGATATTGAAAGTAAATCAGATGGACTTAATCGTTTATTAGAACAATTTTTAAAGCACGAATATAAAGAAAAAACAGGAAATAAATATTATTTGTGTTTGGGCGATTGTGGAATGGGTAAAACCACTTTTTTAATTAATTTGTATTATCAAACATTAAAATTAAGAGAATATAAATGTCAATTTATTTCTTTACAAAAAGATGATTGTATTGAAGCAATAAATAAAATAGACGATAAATCTAATACTATATTATTATTAGATGGACTAGATGAAAATAAAAAAGCAATAACAGATTATGAATCTTTTGGGAGTTCATTAGAAAAAGTAACTTGTAATTTTTATAGAGTTATTATTACAGCAAGAACTAATTTTTTTGAGAATGAAAGTAAAGAGAGAATATCTAATGATAAAAGCAATATATCAACATTAGATAAGTTATTAACATCTAAAAAGTATTATATTACTCCATTTACAAACGATGATATAATAAAACACTTACAAAAGAAATATCACTACAATGTAAAAAAAATAAATAAAGCATTAAATATCATAAACAAAAATAAAAATTTGTCTAAAACACCATTGTTATTAAGATATATAGATGATTTGCTGGATGATGATTATCAATTTAAATATGATTATCAGTTTTATGAGTATTTATTTGATAAATGGATAAAACGTGAAAGTCTGAATGAAAAAATGGAATTGGATATGCATAAGGAATGTTTGCTTATGGCTAAAAGAATATATTATGAATGGCTAAAAAATGGAGCGGTAGAAATATATTATAAAGATATAAAAAATAATGAAGAATTTACAGAATTAGAAAATATTCAATTAAAAGGACATGCTTTAATTAATAGAACTAGTGATGGAATGTACAAATTTTCTCATATATCATATTGGGAGTTTTTGTTAGCCAAATTAGCATTATCAGACATATGGTTTTCAGATTTAGTGATGATAAAAAACTTTGATGGTGCAACTCATTTTTTAGAAGAAATGAAAGATTCACTAAATAATAATTATGATCAAAATATTAATTTGGGTATTTGTAGTGCTAATTATTATTTAAAATATAAGAAACCAGAAGATGCTGAAAAATTATATAAGAATTTGATGGGAATAAAACAAAATAATGAAAATATTAGTATGTATATTTGGATAAAACTAGCGGAGTGTTATTGGCATTTATTAAAATATGAGTCGGCAAAAAAAGAATTAGATAAAATATATAATATATTAGATAAGAAAAGGATAACTAAATTTAATAAGAATATATATGCTAAATTTGCGAGTATATTTGCGGTTTATTGTAATGAATATAAATATTCAAAGGGACAAAATATAATATCAAAGATAATATATTTTTATGAAGATAATAATATTTACAATTATGAATTGTTGAATTGTTATGATGCTTATAGCAGTTGCTGTATAAATTATAGATTATATGAAGAAATGCAAAAAAAGGTTAATAATGCTATAGACAAATATTTTAAAGGAGATCAATATGCAGAATACTTGCAATTACGGTCACAACAAAGAAAATTGGATTATGGTTCAGAGAGTTTGTTAAAAATACTGAAAAAACAAATTAAATATAATAGTAGATTTATGGATGTGTATGATAATATTATATTTAATTCAGAGATGATAATATCAGCGGCTTTCTTATTTCCTAAAAAATTTCGTGAAGAAATATCAAATGAATTTTTTGAAAGATATATTAATGAGATTGGAAAAAGTACATATAATATTAATGCTGTTTATAAGTTTGTATATGAAGATGAAATAGAAGATGAAGGTTATAATTCTTATAAAATGATTAATAAAATAACAAATTTATATACACAATATGCAATGAAATTATTTGACATAGAAATTGATTCAGTAATAAAATATTTGAAAAAAAATAATATGCAGAATGAAATGAAAGTAGTATATGCTGAAATGCTTAGTATGAAAGTGGAAAAATCTTTATTTATAAGAACAGAAAATGAAGATAATATATCAAATGCATTAATATTAATGAAAGGAAATGATTATAAAGTAGCAGAATTGAATTTAAGGATGTATTATGTATATAAAGAAAATAATAAAATTTTACTTGCACAAAAGAAATTAAGTGAATTATATAATATGGCTATTAATAAAAAAGAATTAAATATGACTATGCTTTATTGTGATATTTTAGTATTAGTATTACTAGATTACGATGGAAATTTGGATAGAAATGATTTGATTAATAAATTAATTGAAACAGCGCCAAAGGTATATGGAAATAATAAGAAGATTGATTCTGTTTATAAAGTATTAAAAAATGAAATTAAGGATGATAGATTATTGGATATATATTGAATTATTAAAAATAGAAATCAGTAAAGAAAAATATATCTGATTTAAAGCGTTATTGTGATAAAAATAATACAAAAAAGGAGTTTTATTATTATATGCTACGTATATTAGATGAAAAGATAGGTATTTCATCAAAAGAATTAGATGTTATTGAAACTTTTTTAGAAGGATGTAAAAAGACAAATAATGAGGAGCTTATTAGTGAGGTAATTAATTTGTAAAAAATGTACTATGCAATATAAATTATATATGATATTTAATATTATATATGTGTGTAAGTAAAATTACTTAGCAAATATATTGGAATATTTTAATAATATACTTATTAAACTTGATAGTTAGTGTATTAAGCCCTGCATTATATGTAGGGCTTAAATCAAAATTAATAATTAGAATAAAATAGATTGAAGTTATTAATATAATAATACGTTTTATAATGCAGCGTATTATTTAAGCCCAAATGCAATTTCCAGCATCTGAGTAAGCCTGATATCATAAGTATGGTACTTTTTAACCTTTTCAAAACCATTGTGAGCAATTTCCTGTCGTTCTTTATCGTGTGAAAGGTAGTATTCACATTTTCCCATTAAGTCATCAAGACTTGTATATGCTTCCAGATCTTCACCTATATTAAAATGTTCTGGCAGTTCTGCCTGATAGTTAGTTATAAGAAAACCTTCACAGCCAAGTACGTCAAATATGCGAAGAGACAGACCACTTCGTATTGATTTGGCTGTTAAGTTAAGGTTGATTTTGCTTTGGTGGAATATAATAGGCATTTCTGTGTTTGTCTTAGCAAAACCACGATTATGAATTAGCGGCATTGAGTATGTATCACTGCCTGTATAGAGGTCTACATTAAAATGTTCAGATAAGACTTTTAAGTAACGAAGCCGCTCCTGTTCAGCCACCTTTACACTTATAATGTGCTGTGCAATTACAGCTTTTGTATCAACCTTCATACTGTCAGGAAAGTTGATAAGCTCAGGTCTGACTTTGCAAAATGCTTCTATTAGTTCAGGGGTTACACATTCCTCGATGAAGTTATATCCATACACAAGAAGCTGAGCTTCTATAAGACCATCGACATAGCCGCGCATTTCTTCGGGAAGCGTAATCTTGTTATACAGACATTTTTCGGAATATAAAGAGCCGATAAATGATATATCTGATGAAAATCTGGCTCTGTCAGCAGCACTTGCCATAGTTGCAGTAGCATAATTGTCACGCACGTTAGTGGCAAGCGGAATATGAAATATTCCATCAGGGTTGATGTGGTGGAAATCGTTGTACAACTGTCTGTCGAATAAGAATACCTTATTGCAGGGATTAGCTAATGAAGTTGAGAATAATTCAAGTACAGGGCTGTCCACGATAAGGCACAGATACGGAATACCCCATATATTACATACATCAGATACTGAAGGAAAAAAGTTAATTGAGAATATAAAAGAATAAGTGTCCTGCTTTAAAAGCTCGTTAAGCCCCTTAATGCAGTCTGATGGAAGAAGCTGTTTGTTGTATACTTCTCTTGTATCTTCTGTTATATTGAAACCAAGGTGTTTAAAGGAAGCGATAATGTCGGGTTCGCATATACTTCCATATCTATAAAAAAGTATGTTCATAATTCTCCTTTGCATATATACTATATAAGTAATTGGGAATTATATTTTATCATAAACAAAGACGTGTTGCCAGTAAGAAAGCGTAAAGCAGCTGGCGAAGTTATATACATAAATATAAGAATTCTTATAGGAAAGATAAGAAAGTGAGATGGATAATATGGAAAACAGCAGTTATCACAATGATATAATTAAAGGGTTTGATTTTAATAGAGAGGATTTTAAAAGTCCGGCTAAAAGAAATCTTATGATTGGGGCAGAAGAGGCAGATTATGTGATACTGGCTGATGAAAATGTAACAAGTGAGGAAGAGATAAGACAGATAATCACGGAAAATGATTTCCTGCTGGATTATGGTATGGTTGTATTTGGAGAAAATGTGCAAGACGGAGAAATAGATTTTAATAACATAATTGATTATTTTAAAATGAATGTATATGGTGTGGTCATTAAGAAAAGCATACTCGTGTATACAGGCTGTTATAATGAAGAATTAACGGCTGGCATAGATTATGAGCTTGCGGTAAGAGTGGCATATTATGCAGAAAAGTATAATTACAATGGAATATATGGCGTGCTGTGTTCAAGCGAAGAGAACTTATTTTCACAGGAAGCAGGCTCATCAGACATACAGGAAGCAGATAATGCATCGGGTTCATCAGACGTACAGGAAGCAGATAATGCAGCGGGTTCATCAGACGTACAGGAAGCGTATAATGTGACAGGCATATCAGATGAACAGACAGCTGCCCAATTCCTTACATATGCTTATGTTTTAAAGCTTTATATGAAAGAATTGACACACAAAGGACTGCTTGAAAATGCAATATATGCAATGAAGGCATATGCTGACAGTAAAGGGTGTGCAGATTTATACAACGGACAGTTATTGGAAATACTTAATAATGATGAGCTGTTTGCAAAGATTAAGATTAATACAGCACCATTTTATGTAATTATGGGCGATAATACGTGCCATGGAGTATTAAGAAGATTTGCAGGTGATATAACCAGGTCTCTTATCAAAAAAGGACAGGCTGTAATAACATCTGATGGAAGTTATGGAATGACTGTAAATCTATCTGATATTGAGGATAATTCATTAAAGGGTTTTATAGGTTTTCAGTCTATTGTGTTATTTAAAGACTATTTTAGAAAGATGAAATGTCCTAAGTACATTTTCTGGTTTGATAATCCAATGTATTTTGGAAATCTGTTTGAAGGAATAGATGATAAATATTATCTTTTGTGCCAGGATAGATATTATGCTGAATTTATAGAGGAGCATTTTGGCGCGGTCAATGCTTTGCAGCTTCCGCCGGCAGGAGAAGATGCTGGATGGGCGGCGAACAAAGACAGACCATTTGATATAGTGTTTATCGGGGCGTGCAATTATGTAGATGAGAGTGTTATTAAAGATGAGTTTCAGAGGGAATATTATGAATATATGAAAACACATCCTAATATAACATTTGAACAGGGACTTAAAGAGCTTCTTGTATACAAAGATTTTAATATTGATGAGCAAAAGTTTCTTTCACTGCTTGATTCTTTGCAGGATGTATGCCGCAATATAGTTAATTACTATAGGACGAAGGTGCTTGAGACACTTTTGGCAGCAGGTATTAAGATTGATGTATTTGGAGATACCTGGGACAGATATTCGGGACTTGGCAAAGATAATCTCATAAAGCATGATGCTGTAAATGTAGATGAGTCCCTTGAAATATGGGGCAGATCTAAGATAGGACTTAATGTGATGACCTGGCATAAGGCAGGAATGACGGAAAGAATAGCTAATATATGCCTGTCTGGTGCGGTATGCTTAAGTGAGAGAACAGAATATCTGGATAGAGAATTTAACAATTATGAGGATATTGTTACGTTTAATCTTGAACATCTTGAAAAGCTGCCAGATGTAGTAAGAGAATTACTTGCAAATGACAGCTTAAGAGAGAGTATAGCACAGAACGCATATATAAAAGCCTCTAAAGAACATATTTGGGATAATAGGGCAGAGAGTATCTTAAGAGGCTTATAAATTACAATTATGATATTAAATCAACCCAGCAATTTTGAATATATCATTTAACCTGACCTTATAATTGTGGAATTCTTTAACTTTATTGTAACCATTTAGCGCGATAGCCTTACGTTCATCTTCGTGCTTTATGTAGTAATCACATTTTCTGATAAGGTCATCAATTGATTCGTAATATACAAAGTCCTTATCAGGTGTGAAGTATTCAAGGAAATCTGCCTGATAATTAGTGAGCAGAAATCCACCGGCACCCATAATATCCATACAGCGGAGCGGAATACCTGATTTAATGCTTCTCAGAGTGATATTCAGGTTGATTTTGCTGCATTTGAATACATAAGGCATATTGTCGTAGAAATCAATAGGTCCTTTGTTAATCACATCAGGAAGCTCTGGAGTTGGGTTGTGTGTATAAAGTTTGGTTGTAAAATGGTCAGATACAGCCTTTAATATCTCAAAGCGTTCATTCTGTGTGACCTTTCTTGCAAGAAAATAATTCGCATATACATAAGAAGGAGTTTCAATGCCATCTTTATTAGGTGTGTAAGGTGTTATTTCCTGTATGGCTTTAATTATGTCAGGAGAAAGTACATCTTCAAGGAAATTAGCACCATATATATGCTGTTGTGCATTTATTACAGCATCGAGGTAGCCCTTAACATATGGAGATATATTCTCTAGTCTTTCATAGAAATTGCCTTTTTCGTTGTACATAGAGCCGACAAATGATACATCACTGTCAAATACCTGATGAACCCTGGTGTTCATTGGCATACGGTCAAGACGTGCAGTGTTGACAGCAAGAGGCATATAATATACTGTATTTATTCCCCCATTCTTAAGCTGTAGATATTGTTCACTGTCGAATAAGAATATGTAATTGCAGGGGTTGGTTATAGTGTATGAATACAGTGTAAGAAGCGGGCTGTCGTATATCCATGATATGTATGGAATGTTGTGGCGGTTGCAGTTAGTAGATACGGCGGCACTGTAATTAAAGCTGAATACGGCATCGTAGTGCTGTCCTGTAATCTGTTCTTCAAAAAGCTTATCAAACTCTTCGCTTGCTCTTTCCAGAAAAAGTGGTGTTGATACAACTGTTAATTCATGCCCCATCTCAGTAAGGGCTTCTTTAATATCTTCAACACCAAAGTGGTGGTTCTCAAATTCAAGAATTCTCATAGTATTCCTCGTATTATTTTTATTTTATCTCTGATATTATATCATAAATTTTGTGCAGTTTTTCAGCGAATATAAAGTTTCGTAAGGAACTTTTAAGATGAGCACATTAGTGCTCATTATATCATATGCCCTGCGTTGCTTTTCCACGCATCCGAAGTTTCGAA
>OJMN01001598.1_pt1 | contig 12767 bp, 10 predicted proteins | sample 1597261 | NCBI WGS metagenome assembly OJMN01 (sample SAMEA2452130, study PRJEB22498) | human gut metagenome | biome: human feces; feature: human gut; material: feces | place: Australia | collected 2012 | reverse complement strand
CTCAGTCGGTAGAGCATGCGGCTGTTAACCGCAGGGTCGTTGGTTCGAGTCCAACAGGGGGAGCCATCTCAGAAGCCTTGAGCCTCAACGGGTTCAGGGCTTTTCCCTTTTCTAAAATAGCTCGAAATTCCCATGTGTCTAACGTTTTGTCTAACACGCCTGAGCTAAAGTTTCGCGAATAATTTCAGAGGTCATCTTTTTCCTCGACAAATCAAGGTGTCCATATATATTACAAGTCATCTTTATATCGGCGTGACCCATCCAATCTTGGACGTCCTTGAGCGAACAACCTTTGGCGAGAAGAAGGCTCGCACAACTATGTCTTAGATCGTGGAATCTTATATGCGGGAGATTATATTTTCTCAATAGGTCTCCGAATTTGTGCGATATATATGACGGGTCATACATTGCGCCATTCGCCCATTTGAAGATATAATCATTCTCCACATAGGTGTCTCCAAAGAACTCTCTGTTCTTCTGTTCCTCTTCTTTGAGCTGAAGCAGTAGCTCTCTAATTTCGGGAAACAGCGGAAACGACCGATAACTTGATTTGTTTTTGGTTTTGTCTTTTTCAACAACCTTGGTTGACATAGAGACCGTGTGACGTATAAGGATAGTATTTGTGTCAAAATCAATGCTTTGCCACTGTAGACCCAAAACCTCACTGCGCCGCAGTCCATACATGACTGTAGTTTGGATGAGCGGATGCAAAGGCTCGTCCTTTATGGTCTCAAGCAGAGTGTTAATTTCACTGGCGTTATACCACTCATACTCCCGTCTCTCAAGTTTTGGGAGCCTCACGAGTTCACAGGGATTAGACCTTATGAGCTTATGCCGCATAGCCTCCTTAAAGGCAAGCTGAAGAACATTCTTGTGCAGACGAAGGGTTTTAGGTGATAGACCGCCATTCCCATCTTTTCTGCCGTGGGTCGCCTTATAGTCAAAATATTGCTGTATATTGTCAAGGTTGGCATCCACTAATTTTATTTTGTGTTCCTCAAAATACGGTTGAACATGAGAATCGACTATAACCTTATAACCGTCCCACGTTACAGTGTCTATGAAGGGTTTCGTCTCCGTGAGCCACTGGTCTAAGTAGTCCGAGATAAGTATATTGGGTTCATAAATCAGCTGAGCACTTTCATACTCGCTAATTATTGACCGCATAGCCGCCTCAGCTTTACGCAGATTATTCTTTACTTCATAACCTGTGTAAACCCACTTCTGCTTACGCTTTCCGGTGTTGTCTACGAAATTCAGAACGGCATAATATTTGCCGCGTTTTGCTTGCAAGCTTCCTGTCAATTAAATAATCTCCTTTCTGTAGTCCGCTTGCTGTTGTACGGTCATTTTAGCACAACAGCGCAAAATGTCAACTACCGGCAGAAAGAAAATTTTCAATACTCTTTTTAGTAATTAAGTAGCTTGTACCTATACGAACAGAGGGAATAGTGCCGTTATGTACAAGGTCATACGCAGCCTTTCTTCCTATTCGCAACATTGTCTGCATCTCTTTAACAGTTACCACATCAGGATAATTGTCAAACAATCAAATCATTCCATTCCTATATTTTTTATCAGTGCCCTGCGGAAACTGTCTACTCCTCATCAGTGGAGCGACTTTCTATCCGCAGGGTCTTTTAGTTCCCGCCGCGAGTTCACGGCTTCGTAAACCCTACGACTCGTCTACCGCTTATGGTGCGGCGCATCCTCGTAGAATGTAATCAATAACTGCATAACCGCCATTATTGCAGTTTGCAAAAATATGTAAATTTTCCATTTAAACTCCTGCACCCATAGTTAATGGCGAGATGGACAGTCTATCTCGCCATTTTTAAGTCCCTACTTACGGCAAGAGATTTCCGCTTTTTTTAAGTCCCAACTTACGGTATGGGATAACCGCTTTTTTAAGTCCTGCTTTTACGGCGCAGGATCTCCGCTTAGACGTGGGTGACAGAAGTATCGTTATATCACGCCGAGGCTCGCGAGCAGCTGGATAATTGCCACAATAGCAATACCACCAGTGAGAGCAAAGACGTTTAAAAAGTTGTAGATCAATGCAATCAGCATAATATCTCTCCTTTACAGGTCGGCGTAGTCGGGCTCAGTGCTCGGGAAGAACGCTATACCCGGCACGAACTTAATAACATCCGACGGCTCCGGCACACACATCTCTCCCGTTACCGGGTGTCGGTAAGGCTTCGGCTTACGCCTGACCTTCTGAAATGTACCAAAACCATATATTGACAGCTTATCTCCGTCATTAACGACCTTGGAGATAGCGTTGCACACTGCATTAATGCAGAACTCTGAATCACCGAGGGTGAGAGAGTTATCTTTCGCCACAAGTCTTATAAGTTCCTTGCGATTCAAATTATCTTCCTTTCTTTCCTCAAAAGGCGACAAGCTTCGTCGCCGACTCAATGTTATAACCATCTTTATCGAGACACACATAAATACAGCCCTGCTGCTGAGAGTTAACCAACGCGCCGTCACCATATCTCATTTTCTGTGTCTCACACGCCGCACCCTGCTCATACATAGTGGTGTTTCCGATTTTATATGAACCGAGTCTGTGCGTATGCGCCATTACAAGGCAGTTGAAATCATACCCCTCATTGCGGAACCACAGCACAGCTTTCTCCGCCGTCTTCATAGGTGAACTGCTAAAAGCCTTCGGGTGAACAAACATTACATGACCTATCTGTGAAAACCACTCGCCAGTATAAACGACTTCGATATCATCGAATGTCTCACGAAGCGGCTCAAACCACGTCTTAATATGATTGCGACGGTCGTAATGATAGAAGCCATCAACGAAGATGTAGTCCAGTGCCGTCTCAGGCATAAGCTCCTGAAGGTCTGAATCGAGGTGGTTGGCGAGATATGCTCCGAGGCGAAGCTCATGGTTGCCGTAGTTTGCGATGACCTTCTTCGGTTTTATGTAGTCAATAAGGTCTATAATGTACTGCCGACCCTCAACCAGTTCCTCGATACACGGTATGCGATACGACTTCGAGAATTTGGATATCGACTGACAATCAAATATATCTCCGTTGAGCTGTAGGATGTCTACACGCCCGACATACTTTGAAAATGTCTCTATAGGCTTTGCGAACGGGAAGTGCAGGTCTGATATAGACAGAACCCTCGTCGCCACGCCGCGCTCAGCTATCTCACGTTCATAGTTGCGACCGCGATTGAAAGCGGCAAATTCTTTTCGATAAGCACTCTCGCCGAGCGTCTGACCGCTTTCTGTATTGAGCAACTCGGCTATCTGGTCGCAAGTGAGACCATAAATTTTCTTGTTGTCGAAGAGCCGAACGAAGTAGTCAACATAGGACTCTCCGCTCTGCTTCTTAGCGAAGTCTTCCATCAGCGGCTCACCTCCACGGTTCGTGGCGAAGCTTCTTTAGGTAGCGCATCACCTTAAAGCCCTCGGTGCAGTAGTATGTTTTCTTTCGACTGGGAGCGTAGCGGTTCGTTACCGTTATATGCGTTCCCGGAAACTTCTTTCTAATCTTAAAAGCTTCCTCCTGCGAGATTTTAACTATATAAACCATTCCTTTTTATCAATTTGGAGCGAGTTTTCTTACCCCTCTCCTATTGTAACCGCACGGGACACCCCTAAAATTTGTCGCATAATACGGCTATTTTAAGGGGTCGTTTATCCCGGTTGGGTCGGATTTTAGCCTATTTTTTGTAAATTTTTGCGTGATTTGTTGTCAATTTACGTGAAATATTTATATCGAGTGTATCTCTTTCCATATAGCTCAACATCACCCTCGTCGTCTTCTGCGAGCAGTCCGATAGGTTCTGCACCCGCTTCGAGAACCTCATAGAACGAGGTGTTGGGGTAGCCAAAGAGTATGTTAAATATCTTACGCTGAATCTGAGAATAACGAGGTTCTTCTATCTGGCGCAAGAGGTAGACCATATCGCTCTTGGTGAACGACATATTGCCCACATACTCTACGCACTCCTGCCTGATATCGCAACACTGCATCTGTTTGACGGAAGATTCTATGTCCGAAGCATATACACTCTTTATCTCATTTGTCATGTCTGTTACGGCATTGATGACGCGGGTGACTTTCTCGTACTGTCTACGATGAACATCTATGCCATTACCCACAAGAGCGGAGAAGGGGAGGTACTCCTGTTTCTTTCCTATCTCTTCTCTCTGAGCCCTGTACGAATTAATACAAGTCTGCACATGATCCATGGTCGTCAAATGCTTCTTGTAATTCTTTCGCTTGCGGTCATAGTAACCTTTGCCGATATCCTTCGCCTTGAAGAAGTTAGGTTTAATGGCTCTTCCGTCGTCGCCCTCAATCTTATATTTATCACGCAGTCGGCGAAGCTCCTTAGCATTATTGATATTGAACTCTTTCTTTGCTTTGTCGATTTCAATGCCGCTCATAATATTCAAGATACATACATCTTTATATATTTCCTCAATATCACTATAACTGCCACCACGATTAAGGACATCCCATATGCGGGTATTGAGCTCCTGACTGAGGTTGATGATATCGCCTATAAGATTGTTGCTCGTTTTAACATCAAGGTCAACCTGCTCGTCGTGAGTATATCTGCGTTTTTTCTTAACGGACGAGACATCCGGAACTGCTATCAAAAACTTACCTTCGTTCTTAAGCGCGGCGTTAATAAGGTGAAGATTATCCGTAACAAGCGAGGTATCTGAATCAAAGTCGCAACCCGATAATTCGTTTAAGACATTTTCACCAATACTGTTTATACAGACTATCTCGTTCGTTAGATTAAAGTAGCGGTCGATCTCGCTACACTCCACATTCGTCGGAACCCACACATTGCTCATTGAGATATGGGGGCTGCGCGAACCTACGAGCCTCTGCCCGTACCCGAACCTCTTCGTGTGTATGTTGCCAACACCCAGCACCGACACGCCGTCGAACTTGCCGATGCTCGCCTGTAACATCTCGATTGGATTGCCAAACAAGGTTTCGTAATTGCCCTCGACAAGCACATGACCGAGCCTAAGATTTTTTGTAAAAGACTTAAGAATATCTATCTTGAAGTCATGATAAAGCTTCGTCTGCGCAAATCTGTCATTGAGACCGAGAAGCTTGTATACAACATCATTCTTCGACTCGGCAGGGGAGATGTCGAATTCATCTTCTATCGGATATTTGATATGGTAGCGCAGAACTGCGGGATCTGTTCTGATAGCTGTCATATAGTCAAATGTCTCCTTGAGGAATGCCGCCGTCTCAGCCTTGTCCATCTGCAAGCTGTTGAGAAGCTGATAATGCGTCTGCACCATGCGCCCGTCAAAAAAGTGAGTCGGCTTATCATACTTAACAACGCCAAAAGTATTGTCGATGTGCTTCATCCAATCGTTTATCGTCCCGAACTTCAGATACTTGATACTGCTCGGCGTGGTTACTATCTTTATATCTTCCACACGCTTCGCTTTAGTGTAGCCCTTTAGCTGACTCACCTCTGTTATGCCGTGGTCGGCAAACCACTGCTGCAAGTTTGTATTGAAGCAACAGCATTTGAAGAAGAGGTTGCGGAGTAGTATCATGCCCTTATCGCTGTATTTGCCCATAGCTGATATATCTATAAGCCCCTGTCCGTCCCAGATAGAGTTGGTTATCTGCTCGTCTTTTTCTTCGGCGATTAGGTGGTCGCCATCTTCGCTGACGGACATAACCCTATCGAAGAATTTGCTCTCGTAGTCGTCTATCACGAGAATGTTCTCGGGGTTTATTTCCAGTATATCAATAATAGAGCTTGACGGCAGAGAGATATACGACTCAAGCGCAGCAAGGTCTACCTCTTCACCCTCGGCGACTTTCAGTCCACACATCTCCCACTTGTGCATACGAGCATACAGCTTCTCGTCAATAAAGAGACACTTGCCAACGCGAGAACTGCCGCTTGACCTCTTCCACCTGACATACCTTACTCCATTACACACAAAGCCATCATTATACAGTGTCCTGCGCAGCTCCGCTGTGCTCTTCAGCGTCTTAGGTGTTTTGATAAGCTTGTATACGCCACCTTCAAAACCGAAGTATTTGCCGAGCACCTCGTCAGATACCGGATATTCCACAGGCTGTCCAAGTATTATTCCCACCAGCTCGCCGTCTTTTATAGCCACGCAGTCATTGAAGTTAAGGTCTGAGTCTTTATATCCAAAGCGAATATACCTATTTCTGCCGGCTTTATTAAACTCCGCCACCGAGTATTTAAAGGTTACATTTATTACGCGCGAGGTATACTCTTTCTTTCTTCCGTAAAAGCTGAAGTTAGTGCGGCGGTACACTTTCTCATAAACCTCGCGCAGTTTTATCTGATCTAAACTGTAATCGAGTGTGTTGGCATATCGTCTATAATTGACCTTGCCGTCTTTATCCACCAACGAATAACCTGTGTCGGGGTACAGCTCATTTGTTATGTATATATCCTTAGCGTCGATACCCGGTATATATTGTATTACCTATAGTTAATTCTCCTCATCCATATCCGTATTTATGGCTTGATTTCCATAGTCTATGTAAGCGACCTCATCCCAACTGCCGTGGCAGGGGTAGTCGTTGTCGTCGTTGCCGCAGCGGTTAATCCACGGGCAACCCTCACAAAACCCTCTATTCAACTTCTTTCTCTAATCCTTTCTGTAAAATGCCGTTCACACCTCTTCCCTAAAATATCAGCCATGTCTCATTTCGTCCGAGTTTTGCTGTCTATATATTACAAACTTCGGTTTAAAGTGTCCCGGTAGGGTAGTTTATGCCCCAAGTCTAACATCTTATCTTTACTGGTTCTTTCACGCGCATACCATAGGTGCGCCGATAAACCCCTTTTCTACAAGCTTCTTATGAAAGAATTGTTTGCCCTGCGGGGTGAAGAACACCCTTATCTTCACAATATCAGATTTCGTGTACCAGTCCTTGGTCTCGAATAAACCCTCGTTGCTCTTCTTGGCGTAAGGGCGAAGCTGCTGAGCGGGAGTACGGTATAGATATTTTTCATCTATCAGAAAGTTAACAAACTTGCGTTCTGAGATGCCGAGCTCTTTAGCGGTGTCGCGAAGCCCCGTGCATTTATTAGGGCTAACAAACGTGTCGTAGAAATCCGCCTTTGGCTGGGCGACATCGAGCTCGCTTTGCAGACCAGAAATTTTGGCTTCCGCTAATCTAAGTTTGCCTTCGGCAAATTTAAGTGCTCTCGCCATTATCATATCTGGATCGTTCCATGCTTTTTCGATTTGTAAAAAATACTGCCTCGCCTGCTTGCCTTTTTCGTTGCGCTGAAGCATGCAGATTTCTTTTGCCATGTCGATGGTGAGCTGTGCATCGTCTACTGTTCTTGATACAGTTCTCGAACCTTCGATCTGAACCCGCTCATTTTTGAGCAGGTTGAAATCCTCACCTGCCGCAAAGCCGTATTCGCACATTCTCGGGAACCAATCCTTGTAGGCGGTTTTGACTTCAAGAAATTCGTGCAGGTCTCTCGCTAAGACCGTCGGTCTGTCGCTTTCATAGTTGATTTTGATTAATTCATTCATTTCATTTTCTCCTTATTTATAATGTTAAAATTTGCAGGGGGTCACATTTGCGTACCCCCCTATATTTTTGTATGACTTTTGCTCATTTTTGAGCTAAAGTACTGTATCGGCAGTTGAGGGGGTGACAGATTTGGACACCCCTTGCCATAGTGGCATACCGTCGCGATTTACGACGGTATTTTTTTGACCCATTGTCGCCCTAAGTTGAACTTAGCCCGCTCGTCCTCGTCGAGACGGCTTGTCGCTATTGTAGGGTTGCTTAAGTCGAGAGCTCTACAGTCGGCGAAATGCCGAGTCAGCTTATTTTCGTAGCCCACGCAACCCCGAAAAATAACCTCGCCCTGTGTTCTGATGAGTCCTCATTATAGGGAGTCGCATTTTGTTACACCCTTACTAATAAATCACGGCTTTAACATAAGTCGTCGTTTTGCTCTTGTAGTTGAGACCACTACCCTAATTCAAGGGGATGGTGTTACCCACATTTTTGCCGGGAAGCTATTTGACATTTTTGTCTAACAGCCCCACATCACTTCTCCGCCCTGTACTTCGCTAACGCCGCCGTCGCCTTGCGTTTCTGTTCCTCAGAGACGCTTCGAGCGGCGTTCTTTCTTATAGTAACTGCGGAAGGGATAGCCTTTAGAATCATCCCGCACACAGCGCCGTCGTCGTAAACCGTCTGCTCTATAGGACTCCAACCCTTACGCAGCGCGGCATTGAAGTCTTTCGGAATGGTACTATCCATTACCCAGCCGTCGCCACTTCTATATATGTGCGTCTCTCGCTCACTCACAGATATCTTACTCGTAATCGTCTTCGTCTTTATCGCCATTCTGAACCCTCTCCATCCAATCTTTTAAAAGTGTCCTCATTCTTCTGCTCGGCACATACAACCATATCTCTTCTCCACGCCTTATAGCCGACCTCCATATCCACTGCAACATAGTTGAAAGAGCGTACATATCTTGGTCTACCTCTACACCAAATTTCTCATACACACGCCTCTCCGCGACATTCATAAACAGGTTAACGGCGTAGGCAAGATACCTCTTGTTGATATATGAGTTAGTAGCCCTCTCGTTGAAGACGACGTAACTCTTGGTGTAACCTCTGCCTTTCACCTTGTTGCAAGCGCTCTTATAGGTTCCCCACATACGCTCGTCCGCCTTGCACCCGCGCCATATATTGTTATAGCAGTTAAATATATGGTCTTTTACTGTCTTGAGTTCGCCGTCCTCACCAGCCTTGCGTCTCTGATACCAATTCATAGACAGCGCATGGGGCGGGTCGCCTATACGGTTGAGCTTTGGCGACTCTACTATATGTATAAGGTCTTTAATATGTTTTGTGTATTCCGGTACATAATCGGTATTATCCGAAAAACGGTAAACGCCGTCCTTTAGCGACACACCTATATATGTATAGGGGATTTTGTAAATCTTCATAAAGTAGCAAAGCGCCTGTCCGGTAAACAAATACGTTAGCACGAACACCTCATCGAACGAGGTCAACAGCTCCTGCGGCAGAGCCCAATAATAAAGCTTCTGCCCCTTTTGTCCATCAACACACAAAATATCGCGGGAGCGGAACATCTTCATCTCGTCCTCAAATTTGCCTGAGTCGTACAGCTTGTCTGTAGCCCGATATGTCGTGCCGTCTGATTCTAAAAAGCCTGTAGCGACAAGCCCGCCAATGTCATTGGTCTTCATTTGACTCTCGATAAGAATATCCAAGCTCTCGTCTATGATGAGGGTATAGCCAAGCTCTCTAATCATCGCCAGCGTATCACGGTTATAATTTCTGAAAGCGGCGTGGGTTGTCGTTATGTTGCACCCCTCGCTTATAAGAGCTGCTGTGTGCTCTGTCTTTCTGAAATGGTATTCGCTCAGCTTGTTGCTCGGCTCGACGAAGTGCAGCTCCGGACAACCCTCTTTAATACGATTGCTCTCCGCCAGATACGGCGTGATGTAAATAAATTTCTTTTCCTTGTGTTCGTTCATATAGGTAATGGCAGCTTCGGTTTTGCCGGTACCCATAATCGCATCGCACACCTTGACTTTAATAATAGTTCCTCCTTAGAATTTAATAGTTTTTGTAAAAAAAATGTCTTAAACTGGCTCACAGCCCTTGTGTATCAAGGCATCTGAGCACCCCCTCTCTTAAAAAACAATTTTGTGTTATGTGAAGGTCACAAGTCCACTAACGTGTCCTTGCTCGCCACATAATTCCGCCTACGGAGTAGGCGGGTGGAAGGCTTCGCCTTATTTCTAAAGGAAGACTGCATCCTCGGTTCACTCCATCTTGAGGCGAACTCAGCAAGCCTTTAACTGCGCTACGCTCCGTTTCCGTTCGCCTTATTAGTGTCGCTCACCTCGGATTTGCCTTGAAACGGCTTACGCCGTAGCCTGTACCACCATGTTATGTATATACCTTACACCCGAGGTTGGCTGATTTACCAAAATCTGAAGGTTAAATTTATGAATAAATTATTAACAGAAGTAGAGGGTAGAAGCTTGGCGCGTAGCGATAAACATAAATAAAAAAACGCGCCCTTCGGCGCGTAAGACGATCGTACATATATAGAACTTGTAGAAGCTTTCCTCAAAGACGTCAGCCTGTACATACCAACCCTATAGGCTTATACCACGAACGAAAGACCGCTCGTAAGGTAGACTTTAGGGATTTTAGCCTGTACCACATCTTTATCTCGGATGCTCGTAGGGGTAACTTTGTGCGTAGAGCGGGCTTTTACCAGTTTTTTTAAAATTTTAAAAAGCACCAATCTACCTGACCCGTAGAAGATACCCTCCACTATGGGCGGGATTTGTGTAGTTCTGAGGGTCTATTTTGACGACGTGTGAGTGGGGTTGATTAACTAAGCGGTTTTTCACGATTATTTTTCTGCTATAGGTTTAAAATGGCCCCCTTGCGGGGGATAATCCATAAAGGCATCACGGATGGAAATTTGAGCGGATTTGCGGCACGGCAGATTTTTCACCGCAAAGCGCACACAGTTCACTTACTCAAAAACCAATATCACGAAAATATGGAGGTAAAAAGTTGATGAAATCCAATCTGAGAAATGAGATCAAGTCGTACATCATTCGTCAGGGAATGACCATGCAGGAGGTGGTCGATCTGCTACGGGACGAACACGGTTGGTCTGACAGCGTTTCCAACCTGTCCAATAAGCTCCAGCGGGAATCCCTGCGCTATGTCGAAGCTGTCCAGCTTGCCGATGCGCTGGGGTACGAGATTGTCTGGCAGAGGCGGAAGTGAGGAGGATGTTCACATGACGGATACGGAAAAGAAGCTGTTGCAGGCGCAGCACCGATTGGAGGAAGCACAGGCGCGGGATCGCGTCAAGGAGCGAAAAGCGAGAACGCGCAGGCTCATTCAGGAGGGTGCGATTCTGGAAAAGGTGCTGCCGGAGATTCAAGCTATTGAGCTGTCTGAGCTGGAGGGGTACCTTTCACGGAAGCTGGGAAAACAAATCTAAATTTCAGATGGGAGGCCTCCGGGAAACCGGGGGCCTCCTCTTTTCCTCCCGTAAGGGCGCACTTACTCACCACCCTAAAGGGCAGTGGTATTTCCTGCGGAAATCGTGCGCTCTGCGAGGCGGATGCGGCTGCTGCGGCAGCCTCCAGACAATGCCGCAGCACTTGCGGGTGCTGCTGTCATCGTCTGTGCGATTGGGCAAATACCGTCGCTTCAACCGACGCTATTTCCCGACCGCCTGCGCAAACCTGCCACCGGCAGCTTTGCCGCAGAGATGGACAGGCGTTCAGCCCGTCCATTTTCTCTTTTGCGAAAGAGAAACAGAAAAAAGAAAACGAGGTGAACGAACAATGGCAATATACCATCTGGAGGCGAAGGTGGTCAGCCGGGGCGCAGGACGCTCCGCTGTGGCCGCCTCCGCTTATCTGAGCTGCTCCCGCTTGTATAACGATTACGACGGGATACAGCATGACTACACAAAAAAACAGGGACTTGTCTGGCAGGAAGTGTTTCTGCCGGAATACGCCCCGCAGGAATGGCAGGATCGGGAACAGCTATGGAACGCCGTAGAGGAAGTGGAGACTGCTAAGGACAGCCGGTTGGCGCGGGAGTTTGTGGTTGCCCTGCCCATAGAGCTGAGCCGTGAGGAACAGATCGAGCTGCTGCAAGAATTTATCCAAGAGCAGTTTTTGTCAGACGGGATGTGCGCCGATGCTGCCATCCATGATACCGACGGCCACAATCCTCATGCCCACATTCTGCTGACGGTGCGCCCGCTGGATGAACGGGGTAAGTGGCAGTACGAGACCGAGAAAGAATATCTCTGTATGAAAAACGGCGAGGAACGCGGCTTCACCGCCGCCGAGTTTAAGGCGGCACAAACCGATGGTTGGGAGAAACAGTATCAGTACAAAGTCGGTAAGAAAAAGGTGTATATGGCTCCGTCTGCTGCCGAGGCACAAGGGCTTGTTCGAGCAGATAAACATCCCAAAAGCACCCGCTACGGCAGACAGAACCCCATCTCCGAACGTTGGAATAGTGAGGAGCAACTTGTGACATGGCGGGCTGCATGGGCGGATGTGACCAATCTTCATTTGGAGCGCACTGGGCACGAAGAACGCATCGACCACCGCAGCCATGCTGAGCGTGGCCTGCTGGAGCGGCCTACGGTCCATGAGGGTGTGGTTGCCAGAGCTATGGATAAAAAGGGTATCATCTCTGACCGGTGCGAACTGAACCGGCAGATCAAGGCGGACAATGCCCTGCTCCGGGAACTGAGAGGACAGGTCAAAAAGCTGGCGCAGGCAGTCAAAAATACCATCCCGGCACTTGCCGATGCCATGGAGAATCTGCGTAAAAATCTACTGCTGTTCTGCTATCAGCTGGGGTATCTCCGCAAGGGTAAGGAACGCCTGAACACTTCGCTGAATACGCTGCGCCCAGCCCTCGCACAGTACAATCAGGTTGCAAAGGACATTCGAGATAAGACGAAAGAGCGCCGCAGCCTGCTTTCCGAGAAAAAGGCGCTCTCTGCTGTCCATGTGTTCCGGCACCGGGAACTGGCGGCTAAGATAGCGGCTCTGACGGAGGATTTGGAAGAACTGCGTTCGGAAAAGAATCTGCTTCTGGCGTCGTTGGCATATACCGAGGAAGATGCTGCCGAACAATTCCCTAAAGACATTGCCGCCATGGAGCAGAGCCTGAAACGGCTGGA
>OJMN01001594.1_pt1 | contig 12786 bp, 9 predicted proteins | sample 1597261 | NCBI WGS metagenome assembly OJMN01 (sample SAMEA2452130, study PRJEB22498) | human gut metagenome | biome: human feces; feature: human gut; material: feces | place: Australia | collected 2012 | reverse complement strand
GCCATGCCTGATCCACCTTGTGATTCACATTGTCCCCTCTGCCGTTATTTTGCAGACCGGAAGATCCATAGCTGCATGAGATGTTGACAGTGCTATATATCAGATATAGATTTTCCAGTCGCAAAAGGCACATCATATTTACATAAAAGAAGCTGCAAACTCTGTTTTTTCACTGTTCTGCAGCTTCTTTGTGTTATTCCGTCCGACTATATCTTCTGCTGTCTATCCTTCGTAAATCTGATCAAAAATCCCTCCATCTGAGAAATGTGTTTCCTGTGCCTTTTTCCATCCGCCGAAATCATCAATGGTGACAAGATTGATGTCCAGATTAAACACATCGGAGTATTCCTTCAGAATATCCTGGTTTGACGGACGGTAATAATTATCACCGGCGATCCTCTGTGCTTCATCGGAATAGAGATAATTCAGATATTCCTCTGCCACATCTCTGGTGCCTCTTTTGTCTACGACTTTATCGACTACTGCTACAGATGGCTGTGCAAGGATGCTGATGCTTGGTGTTACGATCTCGTAGTCGTCCGGATAATCCTTTACGGAAAGATAGGCTTCATTTTCCCAGGCGATCAGTACATCACCCTGTCCGTTTTCCACGAAAGAGGTTGTGGCACCTCTTGCACCGGAATCCAGAACCAGGACATTTTTGTAAAGCTTCTTGATAAAGGCTTTCATCTCTGTCTCGTTGCCGTTATATTTCTCATTGGCATAAGCCCAGGCTGCCATGTAATTCCAGCGGGCACCACCGGAGGTTTTCGGATTGGGAGTGATCACCCCCACACCATCCTTTGTCAGATCATCCCAGTCATGGATATTTTTCGGATTTCCCTTCCGAACAAGAAATACAATGGTGGAAGTATAAGGAGCACTGTCATCCGGATATTCATCAATCCAACCCTTGTCGATCAGACCGGCATTCCGGATCGCATCGATATCATATTCCAGTGCAAGTGTCGCCACATCTGCAGGAAGTCCGTTGGAAATCTCAAGGGCTTGCTTTCCGGAACCGCCATGAGACTGGATCACATCCGCACTCTGACCTGTTTCCTCTTTCCAATATTTTGAAAAAATCTTATTATATGCTTCATAAAATTCTCTGGTCGGATCATAGGACACATTGATGATCTCCACATGATTTTTATCCTTTGTATTGTTTCCCGATACTGCAAAAGTTCCTGCCAGTATCACTGCTGCCAGTGTGATACAGACACCTGCGATGCGTTTTCTTTTCATGATCTGTGTACTCCTTTACAACCACATTTTTATTTAGAAATTTTTTTCCCAACAATGTAAATGCTTCATTTCGCTGTCAAATCATACCTGTTCTTTCCGTTTACTGTGGTTCTGTAATTTTTTTATTTGAATTGAATACATTAAACCATATTATTCCCATTAATTAAATAGGAATATCTGAAAACGTTTTCACGCAATACTCTGGTCATAGCGTAACCGCATCCTGTCTGTCACTATATCTGCGCATCCGCAACACTCAGATACAATAATCGCTCCACATACTGTCCTCCACACTGCTGCAGCTGTTCCGTATCATCAGTCTGCCTTCCAGCTCCATTCGCACAATACCGGAATGCCCGCCCTTCAGCCGGTCCAGCAGCAGGTATAATGCAAATTTTCCCATATCCTCCTTGGGCAGGCTCACCGTTGTCAGCATCGGTCTGGTAAACTGTGCCTCCTGTATATCATCGCTGGATATGATCGAAGGCATATAATACCGGTTCCGAAATTTATTCAGGCACTTCAGCATTCCGATCGCCGAAATATCATTGGCACAGTAGATTCCGGTTGGCATGTCGTCCGACTGAAAGAACTTTTCCATGGCCTCGTAGCCCTCGGCCTCAGTCTGCTTTGTTTCGATAACATACTCCGGTATCACATCCAGATCATGCTTCTTCAGTGTTTCCAGATACCCGTTATACCGGTCCTCGCTGTGGCACTGGCCAATATATCCGATATTTTTGTGCCCCAGGGAGATCAGATATTCCACTGCCGCTGCTGCGATCTTTTTCCCATCGCAAAGGACCTCATCCACTTCATAATTGGTAGAATTCCGGTTCACCGATACCACACTCTTATACTTCTTATTCAGCTTCTTCAAAGCCTCTTTATTACATCTGCCGATGATGATCAGTCCGTCCCTTTTCCCTTCCACCTCATCATACATTCCGTCGATCAGCCGGTCCAGATTCTCCCTTCGGCACTTCCGGTCATCGGAAAACACAGACATATACCATACTTTGGAAAGAATGCAGTTTTTATCATGGATCTCACTTTCGATCACCCGAAGGAGCTCCGCAAAAAACGGATCCGTTGTGGAAGAATCGGTTCTTGTCATCAGGATATTGATGTACCAGGTTTTCTCCTGCTTTGCGGAAACGCCTTTTTTCAGATTCCGGGCCGCCTCGTTGGGCACATAATTCATCTCGATAGCTGTTTTCCATATCTTATCCCTGAGTCCGGAAACAGAACATTTATAATTGGGATTATTCAAAACTCTGGAAACCGTCGCCGGTGAAACCCCTGCCTTTTCTGCGATCTTCTTGATGGACATGTACCCGTCCCCTCCCTCTGAAAAAAGTCTACCCGCTACCAGTCCTGTAAGCTGCTCAACGTCATCTATGTAACTCAGCATCATCAGTGTAACAGAACTTTTTATCATTCCTTATTTCATAGTAATTAAATATGTTTTATATGATAATAAGAGTTTTGAAAAAAGTCAATCTTATTTTGTGAAAACGTGTTCTTTTTTTGCCTGCATCTTCCAGTAGACCACCCGGATTCTGCGCCTTGCCCATCTCATTTAGCATTACATTACCAGGCAAGGCACACTACAAAAAAATACCTTACACAGAGTTACTGTGGAAGGTATTTTTTGCGATCATCACTTATTATTGTCCTTTAATTTTCTTTTGATATATTCTTCTATCAATTCCAATAATTGTTTACCCGTTTCTATCTGTTCTTCTGCTTCTTCTCTTGTTGCAATATAAAAATCATCATAATCGCTGGCATGTCTGATTTCTTCTGCTTCTACGATTTTTCGTCCAAGTTTTCTGGGAAAAATCTCTGTTTTAATATAATTCTTATTGAAATTTGCTAATGCATCTTTATGACGTTTATATGCATTTCCATCTAGTGCATGTATTGCTGAAATTGCATGATAAATACCATAATATGCCCGATTATTAGCACCTCGAAATTCTTTTGCATTCAAAAGAATTTCCGCAGCTTTAATATCACTTTGGGCAGTTTCAATCCGATAAAAAATAAGATCTTTCTGCGTTCCTTTTTCATCAGGCTGCATCAAATAATTTTACCCCCTCTTTCTTTACATTTGCATAAAATGGATAAACATCAACCCAATTCAGAAAATGTTTTTCACTTTTTGCAATTGGCTTAATATCAAGATCATGATCCATATTAAAATCAAAAGTTTCTCCTGCCAATTCATGACGATACTGCTTAATATCTATATCAGACAGATCAAGGAGAATCATAATATCGATATCAGAATCTTCTCTATAATCTCCTCTGGCATATGAGCCGTATAAAATAACACTTTTCAAATGTTTCCCATATATTTTCTGTAATATTTTTGTGTATTGTTCCAACAATGTCTTCATCGATACCGGCATAATCCCGCCCCCTTCTATCTGATAAAACATCTTTATTCGATAACCACTATTTCTTCCATTTAATTATACGCTTTTATATCATTATTCCGCAATGAAATTTTTTCGACATAATTCTCCAGACATACAAAAACAGACTGAGAACCTGATATATATTCTTATCAAGCTCCAGTCTGTTTTGCGTGCTCAAATATATAAGATATAACTATGAGCAAATAACAAATGCGGATTGCTAATATCCCTTGAATTATTTAACCGTTACCTTACAGGTCAGTTTTTTAGAACCACTCTGAACGGTGATAGTTGCAGTTCCTTTTCTGATGCCTTTTACAACTCCTTTGGATGTGACAGTTGCGATTTTTTTGTTGGATGATCTATAAGTGACCTTCTCATCAGTATTTCTTGGTGTTGCAACGGCTTTGATGGTGAAGGTTTTTCCTCTGTTCACGGTCTTTGTTTTTGGTACACCGGTGAGTTTTGTTGTTTTGACTTTTGGCATTACCTTGATGGTAACAACTGATTTTTTGCTTCCGGCTTTTACTGTAATCTTTGCAGTTCCTACCTGTTTTCCTGTGACAACACCTTTGGAATTTACAGTTGCGATGTTCTTGTTTGAAGTGCTGTATGTAACCTTATCCTGACTTGTGATCGGGTCAAGAACTGGTTTCAGAGTTACTGTTTTTCCTTTGTAGATGCGGGTGGATTTCAGGTTTGTGATGTAGCGGGTAGATACCTTGCCTTTCTGAACGGTTATCATTACAGCAACTGATACTCCACTTTTTAAATTAATATCCACATACGTTTTTCCGGATTTGTTTTTTGCAGTAAGTTTGAATGTACCATTTTTGCTGACATTGGACACTGTTACAAGATTCTTATTTCTTGCTGTTACACTCTTTACATAATCTCCTTTTGTAAAACCGGAAGCACGGACTGCAGTTGTGGACTGGCCATATTTCATGGTAGTCTGATCTACATTAACATGGACCGTATAAGTCAGAATTTCTCCAAATTCTATCTGTCCGCACCGCTTACAAGTTCTCTCATTCTGATAAGCCTCTGATGCATCTATCGGGTAGCTTTTTCCAATCTGGTATCCATGAGCACCTGTTGCAATCTCCCGCAATTTCCATTCTGACCATTCATGCCCCAGTATAGGAGTAATCAACTCATCATTCGGATCAGAAATCTCCTTTTTTGCCTCTTTGTCCAAAAAACACTTTCCGCATTTCATGCACTGATAGTATTCACGTCTGCCTGAGTTCCAGCAATTGGCAGCTAATCCCGGAACTAATTCCAGTTCATGGCCTGTTGCAGGATATACTACAGATTCTAATTCATTTCCATTGTATGTATCATCATAATTTTTTCCGCAGGATTCACAATGCCAGTAACCTCTGTTTCCATCTTCCGTACAGGTTGCTTCTTTCCAGTCAACCCAGGTAAATTTATGTTCAAGCTTCTCGATTTTTGTCTCACCGGAAACTACAGTTCCTGCCTCATTACTGAAATCTTTTCCACATACATTGCAATGCCAGTATTCGATATTTCCCTCGTTTATACAGGTTGGCTCAACACTTGCATAATGTGTTAACGGATCTGCAACATTATGGAAGGCAAAGCTTTCTCCCGCTGCATAGGTTTCGGCTGTGGAACCTTTATGGCCTATGATCACAAGTGTACTGTTCTTCTCAGTATCTGAATTGTAGCCGATCGCACGTTTCTCGATTTTTACAGAATTTCCTGGAATGTAAACACTTCTGAGCGCCTGGCAGCCTTTAAATGCATCGGTGTCAATCTTGGTTACATTTTCTGGGATGGTGATGTCTTTAAGTTTACTGCAGTCTACAAATGTACCATATACAACACTTGTCAGTCCTTTTGATAAATGAATTGCTTCGAGACCATAACAGATTGAAAATGCATATTCCCCAATTTCTGTTACACTATCTGGAAGTTCTAGACTCTTAATGCTACGACACCAGGTAAATGCATGCTCTCCAATTGTTTTCAGATTCTTCGGGAATTTTATGCTTTCAAGATTGTCATCATCATCAAATGTACCGTCTTTGATCTCGGTGATACTGTCCGGAAGTTCAACTGTTTTTAAATTGTCATTACTTGCAAATGCATATTTTCCTATATCTGTTACGGATCCCGGAACTATCATCGTACTGTATTGACCACTTGAAAATGCACTGTCTCCGATTGTTTTCAGTCCATTTGGTAATTTGAACTCTGTTACCCCAGTGTTCCTAAATGCGCCAGCTTCAATCGTTGTCATTCCAGCTGGCAGATTAATTTCCGTCAGTCTTCCACAGCCTGAAAAAGCCGCTTCTCCAATTTCTGTGACACCGTCTGGAATTACAATACTGTTCAATCTTCCGCACCCTGAAAACATAGAATTATTTATACGTTTAAGTCCGTATGGAAGTTTAACACTTCTCAAATCTGAACAACCGGAAAATACTCCTGTTCCTATATCTGTCAGATTATCCGGAATTTCAATAGCTGTTAGGCTACTGCAATTATAAAAAGTATTCGCTTCTATACTTTTCAGATTTTTGGAAAGTGTTACATTGCTGAGCTTCTCACAATTTCCAAATGCGTTCTCTCCTAAAGTTGTCAGGCTATCCGGCAAAACAATATTGCTTAAGCTGCTGCAGTTCTCAAACGCAGCCTTTCCAATTGATGTCACACTGTTGGGAATATTAATACTGCTCAGACTATTGCAATTATAGAACATACTTTCTTCAATAGTTGTAAGTCCCTCTGGTAATACAATATTATTCAGCTTTCCACATTGGCTAAATGCTCTCTGTTTTATTGATGTTACACTTTTAGGAATATTAATATTGCTCAGACTGCTGCAATACTGAAATGCACCTTCACCTATAGTCGTTACTCCATCCTTTAATACAACATCTTTCAGATTGCTGCATCCATAAAATGTCTCTCTTTCTATTGTTGACACACTCTTAGGAATATTAATACTGCTTAAACTATCGCAATTGCTGAATGCGCATTCTCCAATACTTGTCAGGTTTTCCGACAATATAATTGTACTTAAATTACTACAACCTGAAAATGTATAATTTCCCAAACTTGTTAAACTTTTTGGTAATGTAACACTGGTTAAATTCTTACAATCCTGAAATATACCATCCCATGACCCACAATTAAGAGAAGTAATTCCTTCTCCAATTTCTATGCTTTTAATCCTTTCATCATTTCTAAACTGCCAGGAAAATGCCACACCACTACCTTCAATCACAAGCCGTCCATCCCCATACAGCTTATAAGTAGCATTACTTCCACAGCTTCCACTGTCAACAACTTCCGAACTGTCGCCCGCACCAGCTATCACAGCTTCTCCATCTGAAAAACCATTTTCCACTTCTGCTTCCAGTTCTACATTCTCAGAGCTGTCTGCTTCTGTCTCTACATTCAGTTCCTCTGCACTGTCGTCAAACATCTCCAGATTACTGGCATCGTCAGCCTGCGCATTCTCCTCGGATCCTTCACTTTCAGTTTCTTCCTCGCCTTCTGCGTCTGACGCTGCAGCGACAGTTTCCTCACTTTCATCCGCTCCTGCAGTTTCATTTTCCGCTGCATCTACTGCAATTTCCGCTGTTGTCTCTGTCGCTGTATCTCCGTTTTCTGCTCCTGCTATTTTTGTTTCATCCGCCTGAAATTCCTCAGCCGCATACACAGACACTGTCTCCACCGGAGCCACCGCTGTTGTCAGGATCATAGCCGCAGACAGCAGCCATGCAATGTTCTTTTTCTTCATAGATTTCCCCCATTTTCCAATTCACATTTATAATAAAATTATAAATTTCCCATCACATTTAATCAAGCTTTGTTTAGAATATTTTCGTCATATTTTGTCTGTTTACAGACATTTTTGAACATTTTTTTACTGTAAAAAACCGGCAGCTCCACATGTGAAAACTTTTGTACCTGCTTTATTACCAAAATACCAAAAATACGACGTGCAGTTATTCAAAATAAATATCTGTACTTTCTTCTCCTGCTCATAATAATCTCAAATACTCTTTCTTTATATTCCTGCGGATAATAACTTTCCATATCCAATATTTCTTTTACATCTTTTTCATTAAATTTCAGCCTTATCTGCTGACCATACAATTCTTCTGCAATCTCGATCTGCTCATCAAAATCTTCACACAGAGTTTTTGATCGTGCCTCCTCCATCAGATTATTTATGTTTTCTTCCATCGGATAATCCATCTGTATATCTGATAGCAGTCCTGCACCATTATCAAATATTGGACATAAATGATATTTTTCTTCTGCATCCATTAAGACTCCAATATTATGCATATGCCGATCTTCATTCATAAAAAATGTATCAATTGCCAGGATCTTACTCATATACTTTCCAAAATCGCTAATTCCCGTAATGCGTTCCGTCTGATCTACTATAAATTCCAGTCTTTCCGAATGTTCTGGAATCGTGAATAATTTTTTATAAAGACTTTCATTATAAAATCCATAAAAAAGTCTTTCTAATGTAATAAGTTGCCATCCCTCAGGCAAAAAATTTTCACTTTTACATCCCAGATATTTTCTTCTCTTATAACTAATCTCTTCTGTTTTATATAAAACATACTCTTCCTGTTTCAGTGAAGATTTTTCCAACAAACGTGAAACAACATATTCCACCAATCCCTCATATCCCATATAATCAGCTTTATACCATACATTGTTCCTGCACCATTTCAATTGGTTTCCTTTTGACGATTGTCTGTCATTTGTTTTGATATCCTGTTCAAAAAGCTGTACCATTTTTACCTCTCAATCCTGATCCAGAAATCATCCTCTGCCATTCTTCCTTCGGTCTTTTCTATGATCATAAACGGATCATAAAATGGCAGATTCAAATCTTCTAATACCAATTTTATTTTGTCTCGTTGTCTCGGGAAACAACGAGATTCCAGAAATTCCTCGTATTCTTCAAAGGTTGGTTTTTCATTTCGGCCAAATGCTTTTTTAATAAAATTGTTTGTATAATTATATATTTTTACTTTTCTGCCTCTCTCATCCACATCAATAATCGTACATATTTCACTCTTAAACATGTACCATAAGCGTATCGGATATTCTTTTTCCGGCACGCGGAGGTTTTCCTCTATCTGAGGATACTCGTTTAAAATATGAACTAATGTCGTAACCGGTCCTGTAATATCCCGATTTTCACTTTCCCATCTTTCTATTGTTTTCTGAGATACATTTACTAACTTTGCAAAATCTTTTTGTGTAAGCTTCAATTTCTTCCTTAAAATTCGTATATCTTCTGCCCGTATCGAATGTTTCACAGCATATCCTGTCATTTTAGATTCCCCCTTTTTTATTAATATACCCTTATTTTAAGGGTATAACAAGCTATTTTATTCCTTATTTTAAGGGTTTTCTATATTTATAAAAAACCCGGCAGCTGCACATGTGAAAACTCTCCATGTTTCATCTGCCGGGCTTCTGTTTTTATTTTCTTTTGTATTCTTTCACTGTTATGGCGATTTTACGTACGCCTGCTTCATCGTTACTTCACCGTTATCTTACAGTTCAGTTTTTTCGCTCCGCTCTGCACGGTGATCACGGCCGTCCCTTTTCGGATTCCCTTTACAACACCTTTGGAATTTACCGTAGCGATCCTGCGATCCGAGGAACGGAAAAAAATCTTTTCGTCGCTGTAATACGGCACAGTCACTGCCTGGATCGTGTATGTTTTTCCACGAAGTATGGTTTTTGTTTTGGGCACGCCGGTCATCTTTGCAGTCCTTACTGCGGCAGTATTGTTCAAAAAACGGAACCCATTTTTTTTTGCGTAAGTCTGCGCAGTAGAACCCTTTTTTCCGGCAATGACAAAAGTTTTATTTTTTCCACTATTGAAATTATAGCCGATCGCTTCTTTTTCTATCACTGCTTTACTGTTGAGGATCGTAATCTTTTTCATTACCAGGCAATCATAAAAAGCATGGCTTCTGATCTTTTTCACACTGGCAGGTACTGTAATATTCCCCAGTTTTCGACAATTACTAAATACACCGTTCCCGATCTCTGTAAGCTTCTTCGGCAACGACACCTTTCTGAGATCTGTACAAAAAGAAAACGCACCTTCACCAATAATCGTAACACTGTCCGGAAAGCTTACTCCTGTCAAACCGCAATGCCGAAAGGCCGCTCTTTCTATCCTGGAAACGCCCTGTCCAAGCGTAACCTTTTTCAGCTTCATATCCGCTTCAAATAACGATTCCGGTAATATTTTCACACTTCCCGGAATGCTGACAGATTCCAGATTGTTACAGTAACTGAAAGCATATTCATCAATTTTTGTCACAGTTTTCGGTACATCCAGGCTCATAAGCTTACTCTGGTAAAAAGCATATGCACCAATGCTTTTCAGTCCATCAGGAAGCTTGATCCTGGTGATCGCAGTATCTCCAAATGCTCTTACTCCAATACTCCGCAGAGTTCCCGGCAACGAAATCCTCTTCATATTTCTGCAGCCTGAAAAGGTTCTGTCACCGATTCCCGTGATCCCAGATGCAACGGTTACTGTTTTTATCATTGCTGATCTGTATGAAAAATCATCGGTAACCTTAACCTCCCCTTTTCCCTGTATCTGCAGGTTTCCATTGGAGTACAACCGGTAAACAGCTTTGCTTCCACAGGAGCCCTTCGCAACAAGCTTTGCAGTGCTCTGCACACCTGCTGCCGATGCTTCCTGTGCATATTCAGCCGCATAACCAGTCTGTGCATGTACAGCCACAGAAGATACACAGGACCCTGTCAGGATCATTGCCGTTGATAACAGTATTGCGATTTTTTTCCCAAACATAAAAGCTCCCTCCCTGAGAATCGATCGGATATCCACGATCTTCTCCCATGCAGCAACAAAAGGACCGGCATACATCCGGTCCTCCTATTCATCATTTAGAATCTGTTGGTTAATCCAACCACATACATATCTTCTTTATATTCCGGGATCTTCACAAGAAGTCCTTCTGCAGTATCTTCAGTTTCTACCTTCACTGCCGGATCAAATGGTCTCAGCTGCCCGTGATAGCCCTTGATCAGGAATTCATTGGCACCTTCCTTCAGATGATCTGCAAACACATTCAGATTTCCGTCTTTCTGTGTATAATGGAGCTCGATTCCACTCTCAAGCAGCTCAGATTCACGGTCACTGCAGCGTGTTCCGTAAATACCGTCATGGTTTACCTTCAGCCATGCACCCAGGATCTTCAGTCTTCTTACCTGCTCCTCCGGGATAGTTCCGTCTGCCTTCGGGCCGATGTTCAGGAGAAGATTTCCGTTATTTGCCACTGTTCCGACAAGAAGTGAGATCAGATCCGGAACAGAGATCAGCTTATCATCGCCTTCGTTGGCATTATAACCGAAGGATAAGCCCATTCCACGGCACATCTCCCATTTCTCATTTCTGTTTACAGAACCGGCTTTATATTCCTTAGTAAGGAAATCGTGATAACGTCCGTTGAAACGGTCATTTACCACACCCTCCGGAACCTTATTGTAATAATGTGCAAAGAAATACGGCATCATCTCTTCACTCTGTGTCGGCCATCCGATATCATTCCAGAACACACTCGGTGCATAATCATCTACAAGCTCTTTCATCTGATTATAGGAATAATCTGCATATGCAAATGTCGGGCTGGCTGTTCCAAACAGATCATCATCCTCAAAAATAGGATCGTTTGCATACTGCCAGTCGATCAGTCCGGAATAATACAGGCCCATGCGGATTCCTGCGTCACGGACAGCTTCTGTCAGCTCACCGGTGATATTTCTCTTCGGTCCCATTTCTACGGAATTGAAATGTGTATATTTACTTGGGAACAGGCAGAATCCGTCATGATGCTTGGTTGTCAGAACAACATACTCCGCACCTGCTTCTTTGAAGATCTCTGCCCACTGCTTCGGATCCCAGTTTTCAGCTTTCCACATAGGAATAAAATCTTCGTATTTGAAATCTTTTCCGTATTTTTCTATATGATGCTTATATGTAGGGCCTTTTCCAATGTTCAGAGAATTGTAATACCATTCTGCATACGGATTATCCGCAAACCATTCCTTGGAATCAACCTCTCCCAGCTCCCATGTATGCGGTGCAAATGCCGGCACGGAATAAATTCCCCAATGGATAAAAATTCCAAATTTACAATCCTCATACCATTTTGGAACTGTGTGTGCATTTACAGAGTTCCAGTTTCCTGTGAATCTTACATCTCCCATAATTAAAATACCTTATCCTTTCTGTCCTTTCAAAAAGACATTATAATTTACTCGATTCCCCCAACAGCTATTCTACTGTGATCTTCAATACCACCGGCATATCTCCCGCCTCAATAACCCCTCTTCCGCAGGAAATATCCAGTTCTTTATTTCTCGCAAATGCCGGATGCAAATCTGTTCCGAGGATCTCAATATCCCGGATCGTGGATTTCAAAAGCTTCATATCATTGCCAAGAGCTTTGATATGAATCTCTCCATCCTCCGGCCAGTGCAGAACAGTCGCATAAATATGATTGCTCTTACTTGTAAAACGGATATCCTCAGAAGTAAAGTGCTTATCATAGGTATCCGTGAAATGTCCCTCCGGAACCACCGTCGGTCCCTCTCCGAATATCTTCCAGTATCTGGTTCCGTATATCGCCTCTCCGTTTACCTTCAGCCATTTTCCCATTTCTCTCAGGATATGTGCATCCTCTTCCGGAATTGTTCCATCCGGCTTCGGTCCAATATTAAGAAGAAGTGCACCATTTTTGCTGACTACATCGATCAGATCCAGCACTACATCGGAAGGCTTCTTATAATCATTTCCAATGGTATAGCCCCAGGAGTTCTTAGCTACAGACGTATCATTCTGCCACAGATCCGGTGTGATATGATCTAACTGACCTCTTTCCAGATCATTCACTGCGCTGCCATAAACATATGCGTCAAATTTGGCATCAATAGCTGTTTCTTTTCCCCACTGTGCAGAACGGTTGTAATAATATGCTGCAAATTTACGAAGATACGGTTTCCATGCATACTGCTGGATCCACCAGTCAAAATACACGATGGATGGCTG
>OJMN01001583.1_pt1 | contig 12872 bp, 9 predicted proteins | sample 1597261 | NCBI WGS metagenome assembly OJMN01 (sample SAMEA2452130, study PRJEB22498) | human gut metagenome | biome: human feces; feature: human gut; material: feces | place: Australia | collected 2012 | reverse complement strand
CCAAGGCTTAATAACCAGTCTCGGCAGAAAGCTCTCCAATACTGGAACCATTCAAGGTCTGTTCCTGGTTCACAGAAGAACTCTAATTCCATCTGTTCAAATTCTCTTGTTCTGAATGTAAAGTTACCAGGTGTAATTTCATTTCTAAATGATTTACCAACCTGACCAATTCCGAAAGGAATCTTCTTTCTTGATGTTCTCTGAACATTCTTAAAGTTAACGAAAATTCCCTGCGCTGTTTCAGGTCTTAAGTATACTGTATTCTTAGCATCCTCTGTAACACCCTGGAATGTTTTAAACATAAGGTTAAATTCACGGATTTCTGTAAAGTTGTGCTTTCCACATGTAGGACATGCAATCTTGTGCTCTTCTATGTAATCAGCCATCTGTTCATGTGTCCAACCATCAACTGAACCTTCAGCTTCAATACCATTATCAGCCATATAGTCTTCAATAATCTTGTCAGCTCTAAATCTTTCATGACACTCTTTACAGTCCATTAATGGATCTGAGAATCCGCCAAGATGTCCTGATGCTACCCAAGTCTGTGGATTCATTAAAATTGCACAGTCAACACCTACATTATAAGGGTTTTCCTGAATAAATTTCTTCCACCATGCCTTTTTTACATTGTTCTTTAATTCAACACCTAAGTTACCATAATCCCAAGTGTTTGCAAGTCCACCGTAAATTTCTGAACCCGGATATACAAATCCTCTGCTTTTTGCAAGTGCTACAATTTTTTCCATTGTCTTTTCCATGTCATTTCTTCCTTTTCTACTTTTTCTATTATGATTTTTCTTAATTTAACTTTTATTTTTTTATTTGTCAAATTATTTTATGCTAACTGGTAAAATATTTTCTAAAAAATATGATTATTATTCAAGTTCATACACAATATAACTTAGTTCATCATCTGACTTTGCTGTAGTCACAATGCCATCATCATCAATCTTACAATTATCACTTGTATATAAAACATTGCCTTCTACCTGAACCTTATACTGTTCATCCACTATTAAAATATTACTATCCGTCATACTTTTAATAGTTTTAGCCTTGATTTTATCCTTTTTGCCTGGTTCAACAAAATTACCACTTATTTTGCAATCGTCATTAGAATCAATTGTTCCAATATAGAATTTGTCTTTTTCCACTCTATTATCATTTAACATATAATTAAGTAAATCATATGTTGTTGTAAAATCAAGAGACAATGTTGCAACCTTTTTTGACACACTAAAGCTATCAAGTGTAATTGCATCATCTACTGAAGCATCACTACTAGCATTGTATGCCTTAATTTCAGCCTCTATCTCCTTCTTTAATTCATCTTTATCATAATAATCCTTATCAAACGATTCGCTTACAGCATATGAAACCATACCGTCCTTCTGTATGTAGATAGCACTTTGACCTGATTCCAAATCAACATCACCAACAGTATGACCGCAAGCCGTCAGCCCTAATGTCAAAACAACTGACATTAGCATTGCCATAATTCTCTTCATCTCTTAGTCTCCTATTTATTTTCTCTAGTTAGTAATTCTATACGTTTAAGCAATTAATTTCAATATTAAATTTCCAGAAATTCTAAAGAATTAAACTTCCTATCTATATGTTTCTTTATATATTTGTTAATTATCCCCTTCATCTGTTCCAGTACTTTATCTGTCACGTCAAAGGAGAATAATCTTGTTATAGGTGATGTAACTATATATTGAAGTGCGTAAATTGTTGAATTGTCAATTATATTTTTCTCTGATACTTTTCCATGACAGTTGCTACATATCATTGTATTATTTTTTTCATAATGTTCCGGAAGAAGCATTACCAATGCAGGAGTGTTTGTTTTTTCAGCAGTAGTAACCACTGAATACACCATATTATAATCTGTGCAAATAAAAGAAATAACCGCTGTATTACTTTCAGGCTCTTTCTGAGCTTTGGGTATTTCAAGAAAAGGTAGATATGAAAGTATCTGCTTTTTCTTTCAATTCATCACTTCTTATATTTGGGTATTTGTGATATGATGGAGTTATCAAAAGATGAAAGAAGATGAAAAGATTGAAGTATTTCCCGACACAAGATTATTCTTTTCTGTTAGATGAAAATCACTACGTTTATGACCATGTTGAAAATGAAGATAGCTTACATATCTATATCAAATCAAGAGAACATGGCTGTTGCTGCCCCGTTTGCGGAAAAATGAGTCACAAGCTTCATGCTACTTACATGAGAAAATTTCAGGATACCCCTATCCGATGTAAACAGACTTTCTTACATGCAAACGTATATAAATATGATTGTGAGAATCCTGAGTGTGAATGCAAGGTCTTTATGGAAGATCTCCCGTTTGCGAAAGCTTCTCAGGTGCGTACAGATGCATTAAATACATTGGTTCTCGCCGTTTCAATGTTTCTGAGTAATGAGGGGGCAAGCAAAGTTTTGTCGCTGCTCGGCGTCCAGATCAGTAATGACACGATACAACGTCTGTATGACAGGATCGAATTCATAGATAATCCAGATGTGGAAGAAATTGGAGTTGATGATGTGGCAATCCGAAAAGGGCAGACATATGCTACTGCCATTTACGATTTAAGGGATCACCATCTGATCGCATTACTGGATGGACGTGATGGCGAGCCTCTAAAAGAATGGTTGAAATCACATAATAAAGTGCGCCTTGTTGCCAGAGACCGGGCAAGTGCATATGCTTCTGCTATCAACGAAATACTGCCGGATTGTATGCAAGTAGCTGACCGGTTTCATTTATTGCAAAACCTTCTTGAATATATGAAAGACATTTTCAAAGAAGAAATGCCCACTAAACTATACATTCAAAATGGAAAAGTGTCTGAGAGCGCACCAGATAAGATATTGAAAGAAAAGACACCAGATAATGCTATACTTGACAGTCTGCACTATGATAATACTTCTCCGAGAAATTCGGATGGTAACGAGTTGTTTTATGATAATAAGAAACACAATTTAAACTCAGCACAATACCAGCATCACAAAGAGATGCGGGAAAAAAACAGCAATTGATCCGGAAAATACAGGAGTATTGGGCGAAACAAAAGAAGCCTCGGCTAAAAGACGTAGCAGATGCATTTGGAATATCGTCAGTGACAGCAAAGAGGTATCTGTCCATGACACAGGAAGACATTTCCCGTTTGGATCATCCCAATCATTATAAAAAGCGGGAATCACCTATGAATGCGTGGCTAAATGTCATTTATAAGATGATGGCTGATGGTTGTAGCAATGAACTGATTTATTTTTATATAAAGCGTCAAAAAGCATTTCACGAATCTGAGCGCAATCTTGCAGACTATATTTATCTTATCGGAAAAAATAATTTTCCAGACAGAACTCCGTTCAATGCAAAAACGGTTATGGAATGGGTATTACCACCTGAAGTGATAATAATCACCAGGACAGATTTGCTCAAATATATCCTGACCTGTAATCCTAAAACGAAACGTGACCCCAATATTGAAAAATATATTGATCAGATAAAAATCCAATATCCTGTTGTAGAAAAAGTTGAAACTATGTTCAAAGAATTTCATGCATTATTATTGGGGAAAGACGAAACAAAACTGGATGAATATTTGGAAAAGTATGGTGCGAGTGAGATAGAATCTTTTTGCAATGGAATAAAAAGGGATATCACTCCGGTCAAGAATGCGATATCCCTTTCTGTAAACTCTGGATTTGTTGAAGGAAACAACAACAAATTCAAAGTCCTCAAACGTATTGTATATGGTAGAAGCGGATTAGTCAATCTGGAGAAAAAATGCAAATTGGCTTTCCTTCCTAAGAATCAGGATTTTTCACTTTCTGCCTTGTTGTAAAACAAGCTGGTATCGAATTGATACCAGCTAATGTTTTATACACTATACCCAAAGCTCAGAAAGAACCGGTAAATACCGGTTCCGGCGTTTCTTTTTATAATTTTCGGATCATTGCGCTTCCATGCAGATCGCATACAGGATCTGCAAACAGATGGTTTTTCAGACAGAATTCCCCGACCGCTTTTCGACATCCGGAAAACTGTGTGCTGTACACATCGTGGATCAGGAGAACTCCTCCGGTGGCCAGGCGTTCATAGAACAGAGGAAGTGCGGCTGCAGTTGGAGCATAGAGATCTGCGTCCAGAGATACAAAACAAAAAGTTTCATCTGTGACATCGGAAAAGGTATCCGGAAACCATCCTTTGTGGATCACAGTACGTGTAGGATCAGGCATAACATGAAGAACAGAGTCAATATCAGTAGAAGAAAAATCACCTGTTTTGGCACGGGACAGATTACCGGAGGCTTCTATTGTGATATCCTTTTCTGAAAAGCCCTCAAAAGTATCAAAAAGATGGATTTTTCGGTCTGGAAAGGCTGCACTGATCAGGGAAGAAAATTCACCTCGAAAAACACCTAGTTCTGCAACATTTCCCGGAATATCCAATTGATAGATTTGCTCAGATAAGAGACGCATAACAGCAACCCGTGCGTCAAACATGCGAAGGACGGAGGGATCACGAAAAGGTCCGTGATAACCTAAGTTTTCCATCTGCTTTATCATAGAATTGCGCCGTTCTTCATCCAGAACTCCCAGGATGACCAGATCCGGGAGAAGTGCTGCTGCAGTATCCGGAGAACAGACTGGAATATTTCCAATATATGATCCGTGTTTATGGGGGTCATTATCAGCAAAGCACAGGAGCTGACAGGGACTGCTGAGAAGTCTTGCGGTCATTTGTCCAATTTGTCCGGCACCAAATATTACAGTTTTATATACTGATTTTGCCATCATTTTGATGTAGCCTTTCTGTCAGCGCGAACCTGGATCATCTGTCCTGTGATGGAGATGGCGATTTCAGCCGGTGTTTCTGCTTTGATCTCCAGTCCTATAGGTGAGATGATACGGTTTAAATCTTGTTCATTAATGTTGTATTCTTCAATCAGACGGCGAAATACAGCAGCTTTTTTTGCACGGCTTCCAATGACGCCTATATAACATGCAGGTGTAGCGAGAAGCTGTGCCTGTACAATGGTATCATAGGAATGTCCACGTGTCATGACGCAGCAATAATCAGCAGCTGTAATAGAAACATACTGGTCCAGATGGTTGAAATCACAAAGTATTGTTTCAACTGCTCCTGGGAAAAGAGCAGGATTTGTAAATTCCGGCCGGTCATCCAGGACAACACAGCGAAAATCAACGCTTGCAAGGATTGGGACAAGCTTTTGTGAGACATGTCCGCCGCCGAATACATAGACAGTTCCTGAGGTTCCAATCTGTTCAGAAAACAGATCATAATCTTCACTGTGATATCGGTGTGGCTTTGTAGACAAAGAAGATAATACAGAAGAAGGAACATTGGCAGTTCCGATGAGACCGCATGCAGGACTGTAGAGGCTCACACCGGAGGTGGTGAGAAGATCGCAGATCAGCCAGAAATCTTTTCGCTCTTCATAGAATTTTTCAGCAGTTTCCGTGATTTCCATAATAATCGGATCGTTATGATCAAGATACTGGAAAAAGGCCGTAACATCACCACCACAGATCATACCAATATTTTCAACATCTTTATGATTCAGCCGGAATTCATGCTCGCAGGATTCCTTTTTTTCAAGAATATCCAATGCCATACATTCAGCACGATATTCTACAGCTCCACCTCCGATGGTTCCGGAAATTCTGCCGTTTTTTCCGACCAGCATGCGGGAACCGGCACCTCTTGGTGTAGACCCTGAGGATGCTGTAACGGAAACAAGTACAAGATCGTTTCCCTCCAGGAATTGTTGTTTTATTGTCTGAAATAATGTTCTCATATAATAAAATACCTCCTAACTAAATTAAGTGATTTTTCTGCTCCAGTTGTGTACGTCTGCCCGCCTGAACTAAAGCGTGATATGGCAGAGTGATTGTATCATGTCCTGCAGTTTGCGGGCTTGTTCTAACTGCTGCTCATGAGCTTTGCGAGCTTCCGGACTTTTGCATTTACTCATGCTGTCGGCAAATCTTTTTTCTATGGTTACACGCTGTGTTTCCTGAATCAGTTTATCAGCCAGAAATACAATAGCTGCTTCATCCAGCGTGGCTTCCAACAGACCATGGTGCTGTGAAATGATCTGGCTGATCTCAGGATAACCTAACTGTAAGAAAAGTTCACCGCCTGTTTTTGTGTGATGTCTCTGAAGTCTGGCAATATCATGCAGAAGTGCACCGGAGCGAACAAGCTTCTGGTCAAAGATATAACCATTGGATTCCAGCATATTGCATAAACAACAGGCAAGTTCAGTAACAGCATCACTGTGAGCTTGTACGTGACGGGGCAGAGAAACAGCATCGCGAAGCCTGAGACATAGCCCGTCATTTAATTCAGGATGAGGCAGTATATAACTGGGATCAGAGAAAGAAATATTATTTTTTTCATTCACTTCCAGATGATAGTAAGAGCCGCAGGGCAGACGAAACCGCTGCCTGCTGTACATATCAGAATGTAATGCATGTAAATAAGAAGAGATTACATCTGTATGAGTTACCACTGCAATATCACCTTCAGAAGCGCAAAGAATCTTATGAACTGCCTGCGAAAAGCGAAAACCAGATGCAGCAGGAGTTTCTGCTCCCGGGATCGGATGATCAGGGTTATTCCCACGCGCTTTATAAATGTCCGGCCATCTCTGGAGTATTTCATCAAAAGAAAGGCCATCCCATTCTCCCAGATTTCGTTCTGACAGATCAGAAACAATGATATGTGGAAGCTCAGGTGCCATATGGCCTGCTGTCTCAACTGCTCTTAACAAAGGACTGCAGTATACCCCTGATATTTTATCGGACAATTCTTCGTTAAGAAGGACTGCCTGCAGATGTCCAAGCATGGATAGAGAGAAATCTGTCTGTCCTACACAGTAAGAATGTTCATCCGGATACTGTGGTTTTCCATGCCGGACCAGATAAAGGTTACGCATTTAAAAACCCTCCGAAACATTCTTCAAATATTTTTTTTGAACAGGAACGTGTTTCTTCTGAAAAACGGGCATATCGTTTCAGAAATTCTTCGCCGTATGGTGTCAGTTCGCTATGGCTTCCCCTTGTACCGCCTTGGCTTCTGATGATCAGAGGTTCATGAAGCTGTGATTCCAGGGTATGGATCAGGTTCCAGCTGGTAGAATAGGAAATGTGCATGCGCTCACAGGCATCGCGGACAGATCCTGTTTCATGGATCAGTGTAAGCAGCGAATAGAGTTTTTCATCAAAAAAAACTTTTTCCCGGGCTAGCTGAATATGGATTTCAGAACGGATCAGGCTCTGGTTGTGTATGCGGAGAAGTTCAGCATAATCCTCTGGTGTATCAGCATCATGAATAATACCGGGATCCTTTACATTAAGATAATACATGGGTTCCCCGCAGTTATCCACAGCACCTTTAAGTCCTGATTTTCCGTCATCACTTAGGATGGAATCAATCAGTGTGGAACGGATCAGAATGGGATGACCGGGATTGCCATTACAGACCGGAGTTACAAGGGGACGCCCCAGAGAGAGCATTTGAGTGACTGTCTGGGCTGTGAACAGCGGAACATCAACAGGTGTAAAGAGTACCGTATCCACTTTGTCTTTCAGATACTCAAGTCCGATTCGGACAGAATCAAACATATGAGTGTTTGCATAGTTCTCATTTCGAAGAAAGACTACATTATTGGAAGCCAGGTGGCATTCCAGAACATCTGCATGATATCCGGTTACCACTACTACTTTGGAGATTCCGGCCTGCCGGAAATTATTGATCACGCGCTGTGCGATGGAAATGGAGCCAAGCTGAAGCATGGGTTTAAAGTCTCCCATTCGTGATGATTTCCCCGCAGCCACGATGAGGGCGCCTGTCTGCATTTAGATACCTCCTTCTTTCAATGATATTATACAAATTTGATATTATTATAACATATAAAAGAATAAAAATAGTTAAAATTTTAAATAAAACAAAATAAAATTGTCTGCAATATATAAAATAGCCAACTATTAATTATTTGTAATTTGTATAATTGTGCAAAATTATGGTAGTATGGATATATAAAATAACGTGGACAGGAGAACTTTTTTATGGATAAGATTTTTGAGATTACCGCAAAAGAAGTTACTGTACAGGTAAAAGATGAGCGTACAGGGGTTGTATATAGCCGGACGCTTCCCATCGATTATTATGAGAATGCAAATGTTTTAAAGCTCAGCGGTGAGAATCTGGACGGGAGCAGCTCTTCCATTGTTTTCTATTCCGCCAGAGGAATAGAGAGACTGAAAGATCTGACAGGCAGGGGAGCTGACCATGATTCGTGCGGAACACATAAGCCTGAAGATCAGTAAGATTGAAATGAATTTTTTTAAAAGGAGGAATGGGACATGATTAAAAAGACATTGAAGATTAATGGTGTTGAGAGAATACTTATTCTTGATAAGGATGAGACACTGGCGCAGGTGCTCCGTGATCACCTTCTTCTTACAGGATGTAAGATTGGCTGCGGTGAAGGTCACTGTGGAGCCTGTAATGTTATTATGAACGGAAAAGTCACAAGATCCTGTATCTACAAGATGAGCCGTGTTCCCGATCATGCAGAGATCACAACCATTGAAGGTGTGGGAACACTTTCTGATATGCATCCAATCCAGGTTGCATGGATGGCATATGGATGCGCACAGTGCGGTTTCTGTTCACCGGGATTTATTATTTCAGCAAAAGTGCTTCTGGACAATAATCCAAGTCCTACCCGTGAGGAGGTAAGAGACTGGTTTAACAAACAGCGTAATCTCTGCCGTTGTACAGGCTATAAGCCGCTGATCGATGCTACTATGGCTGCAGCAGCAGTTATGCGCGGCGAGATGACAAAGGAAGACCTTGTGTTCAAACAGACAGGTGATTCTATTGTTGGAACAAATTATATCCGTCCGTCAGCAGCACAGAAGGTAACAGGTACCTGGGACTTTGGTGCAGATGATGCATTAAAGATGCCATCAGGAACACTTCGCCTTGCTCTTACACAGGCAAAGGTTTCTCATGCAAATATTCTTAATATTGACACAGCAGAAGCAGAGAGTATGCCTGGTGTTGTTCGTGTTATCACAGCAAAAGATATTAAGGCAGCAGGCGGAACCAATAAGATCAATGGTCTTGTAATGCTTCCAAAACACAACAAGACAGACGGTTTCGAACGTCCTGTACTTTGCGATGAAAAAATCTTCCAGTTTGGTGATGCGATTGCCATCGTAGCTGCTGATACAGAAGAGCATGCAAGGGCAGCAGCAGAAGCAGTTAAAGTTGAGATCGAAGAGCTTCCTGCATATATGAATGCAATGGATGCCATCGCACCGGATGCGGCAGAGATTCATCCCGGTATTCCAAACGCATTCTTTGAGACAAACTGTATCAAGGGTCCTGATTTTGACTGGGACAGCATTCCGGATTCACAGCAGGTTGAGATCGAATCTTACTGTTCACGTCAGCCTCATCTTCATCTTGAGCCGGACTGCGGTTATGGTTACATTGACGAAGACGGTATGATAACTGTTCATTCCAAATCCATTGGTATCCATCTGCATATGCCTATGATCGCTGATGGTATCGGTGTGCCAATGGAGAACTTACGAATTGTTCAGAACCATGCAGGAGGAACCTTTGGTTACAAGTTCTCTCCTACAAATGAGGCTCTGATCGGCGCTGCTGTTAAGATCCTTGAACGTCCTGTGTCTCTGGTATTTAATCAGTTCCAGAATATTACTTATACAGGAAAGAGATCCCCTGCATTTATGAATATCAAGCTTGCAGCAGATGAAAATGGTAAGCTTCTTGCACTCTGGGGCAATAACTATGTGGATCATGGTCCATACTCAGAATTCGGTGATCTGCTTACAATGAGACTTTCCCAGTTTACAGGTGCAGGCTATGGAATCAATTCTATCCGTAACAAATCTACAACAGTGTTTACAAACCATGCATGGGGTTCAGCATTCCGTGCTTACGGATCTCCTCAGTCTTATATGGGATCTGAGATTGCGATAGATGTTCTGGCTGCAAAGATGGGAATCGACCCCTTCGATATCCGTGAAATGAACTGTTACAAAGAATCAGAAGGCAGTACGATCCCTACAGGTTATCCGCCTGAAGTATACTGTGAAGAAGAACTGTTCAAGACAGCTCGTCCACTGTATGAAGCAGCTAAGAAACGTGTGGCTGAAAAGAATGCAGCTTCTGATGGGAAGATCAAATATGGTATCGGTGTATCTCTCGGTGTATATGGCTGTGGTCTTGATGGTGTTGATACATCAAACGCATTTGCAGAGCTGAATCCGGATGGAACAGTTACAATGTATGCTGCATGGGAAGATCACGGACAGGGCGCTGATATGGGGGTTCTTGTATCATCACATGAAACACTTCGTCAGGCAGGAATCAGACCGGAACAGATCAAACTTGTTATGAATGATACCAAGACATGTCCTAATGCAGGTCCTGCAGGTGGATCACGTTCACAGGTTATGTCAGGTAATGCATGTCGTCTGGCAGCAGAAAACCTTGTGGCAGCCATGAAGAAAGAAGACGGAACCTTCCGTACTTATGATGAGATGGTGGCTGAGGGTCTTGCAACAAAATATGAAGGTAACTGGGTGACAACCTTCTGTGCAGATCATCCGATCGATCAGGATACAGCACAGGGTGATCCGTTTGCAACCTACATGTATACGATCTTCCTTCCGGAAGTTGCTGTTAATACAGAAACAGGTAAAGTTAAAGTTGAAAAATTTACCTGTGTGGCTGACGTAGGTACCATCATGAACAGACTTCTTGTAGAAGGCAACTTCTACGGTGGCCTTGTACAGGGTATTGGTCTTGCTCTTACAGAAGATTTCGAGGATCTGAACCATGATACTTCTCTGAAGAACTGTGGCATTCTGTATCCAAATGATGCGCCGGATGATATTGAACTTCATTTCAATGAAACATATCGTCCAAGCGGTCCTTACGGTGCTGCCGGCTGTGGTGAGGCTCCGCTGGATGCTCCTCATCCTGCAATCCTGAATGCGATCTACAATGCTACAGGCGCACGTATCACACGTGTTCCTGCCCGTCCTGAAAAGGTTCTTGCAGCATTAAAGGAACTTGAGAAATAACTGTCAGTATAATTTTATCATGTGATATAATAAGGGGAGACGGGAGACTGTCTCCCCTTTGGAAATGAAAGGAGTATCGGGTTATGACATATATACAGGAAAGAGGTTCCACTCATGTTTATCACGTAAATCGAATGTCAAAGGAAGAGATGGATCATATGATCAGCCTCTGTGTTCATGAACAGCCGGCGTACTGTGTTGCAGCCTGTCCTTTCAAAGCAGATACAAAAGAAATGCTGTTTTATGCTGCAAAAGGAAACTTTAAGAAAGCTCTGGCTATCTATGAAAAGATCACACCATTTCCCATGATCCTCTGTAACGGATGTACTGCACCATGTGAGGAAAAATGCAGACTCTGTGAGCTGGGTGATGGCATATCCATACGTGAAGTAGAGCGTGCCATTGTACGATATGGGGAACCTGGAAAACGGAGCAGTGTATTTCGTATCAGAAAGAAAAAAAAGGCTGTGATCTTTGGCTCAGGATTGTTCCCGCTGTTTCTTGTAGGGGAACTGGAAAAGAAGATGTATCCTGCAACCATTTACTGTCAGGAGAAAGATTATGAAGCCTATATTGCAGCAGCAGCTCCGGAGCTTTTGGAATCAGATCGCAAAAATGAGGTAAAACGTCTCAGTTCCATGGACCTTTCCTTTGAATTCGGATGCAGTCTTGACCTTCCGTTTATCAGAGCGAAAATGAAGGAGGCAGATGTGGTCTGTGCTTCAGAGGAGGTGGCCAAAAAGCTGGCTCCAGAGGAAACAGCAGACGCAGAGATCATGCTGAGAGAACAGGCGGGAATTGTCAGCGGTCCGGTCCGGTCTGTGATGGATGCAGCTTTTGCTGCAAAGAGAGCTGCCCTGACTGTAGACCTCCTTGTACAGAATCTTTCGCCCCACAGCAACAGAGGCAGTGAAGGAGCAGTTACCACCAGGCTTTATACAAATATGGACGGGATGAAAGGCTCCAAAAAGATTCCCTGCAGCACAGATGGATATTCAAAAGAAGAAGCTATTGAGGAAGCAAAGCGATGCATTCAGTGTCACTGTGATGAGTGTATGAAAAGCTGTGTCTATTTAAGGGAATATAAAAAGCATCCGGGTCTTCTTGCACGTGAGATTTATAATAATACCCAGATCATTATGGGAGATCACCAGATGAATAAACCGATGAATTCCTGTTCACTCTGCGGACAGTGTACTGTAACCTGTCCAAATGGGTTTGATATGAGCCAGGTCTGCAAATCTGCAAGAGAAAACATGGTATCTACAGACAAAATGCCTCTGGCACCTCATGAATTTGCACTGATGGATATGCTGTTCTCCAATTCGGAGGCTTTCTTATGCAGACCTCAGCCGGGATATGAAACCTGCAGATATGTATTTTTCCCAGGATGTCAGGCAGGAGCTATAGCGCCGGATGTTGTCACAGAGGCATATGAGGATCTGTGCAGGAGGACAGAGGGCGGTGTTGCTCTGATGCTGGGATGCTGTGGTGCTATCAGTGAATGGGCAGGACGCTATGAAATGACAGAAAAGGTAAATGAACAGCTGAAGCAGGAGCTTGCAAAACTGGGAGATCCTATGATTATAGCAGGCTGTCCAAGCTGTATGAAACAGTTAAAAGAGAGTCTTGGCGCCAAAGTCACAGGAATCTGGGAGATCTTAAAGGAAATCGGACTTCCCGGACAGGCAAAAGGACTG
>OJMN01001579.1_pt1 | contig 12899 bp, 9 predicted proteins | sample 1597261 | NCBI WGS metagenome assembly OJMN01 (sample SAMEA2452130, study PRJEB22498) | human gut metagenome | biome: human feces; feature: human gut; material: feces | place: Australia | collected 2012 | reverse complement strand
AAATAGACGCAATCCTTGTAGTGCAGGAGGTGCGTTTCGGACGTGCCGCGGTGCGTGAGGGTGATTCGGAATTCGTCGCCGCACGGCTCGATCACCAGCCGCGTATCGTCGAGCGTCGAATGCCATGCTCCGCACAACGGACCGATTTTGTGGTATTCGTAATCGCAGAAGAGGTGAAACGCTCCGAGCATGGCGGTAAACGTCAGCAGGATGCCGGCGCATATCCAAAGCAACTGTTTCATAACAGGATGAATTAAGATTCGGTTTTCGTTTCGCGTTCGCGTGCCAACTGGCGGATGGCGGCTTCGATGTCGCCACCGAGCTTCTCGGCAAACTCCCTTGTTTTATTTTGCATATCTGTATTCAAAAGTGCTTCCGGCTGATGAGCATCACACCCGATTACAATATCATTTCCTACTTCCGCAGCTATCCTGAAAAATCTTTCTGTCGGATAGTGACGGTGATCAGACAGCCCCAGCATATTGATCTCAAGGGGAACCGAGAATTGTTTAGCGGCAAGACACAGTCTGGTCATTTCGGTATTAAACCACTGAATATCTCCGGTATAGTGATACATGTCCGGATGAGCAAGGTAGCTGAAAGCGCCGCTTGAAAGTCCTTCAATAACCTGGTCGACATAAAGCGTTAGTCTTGTACAGCTCGAGTCTGGCCGTCCTATCCAAATGTCCTCAGGCTCATTTATCAGACAATGCTGTCCCATAATCAAATATTCCGCCCCAAGTTCCCTGCATAAGGAGATAAGTCTGTTAAAAATATCCGGAAAATATTCCGCTTCAAAACCGATATGAATCTCGATATCGTTTTTATATTCCTCCGCCAGCCTTTTAAGCTTACTTACATACTCAACGGCTTCTTCAGGCGTCATTCTTATCCCCGACACATAGCTCCCGTCAAAAACCTGCGGCGCGTGATCCGAAAAGCCAAGAATTTTCATTCCGGCTTTTATTGCATTTTCTATATATTCCCTCTCATCGCCGGTTGCGTGATGACATCTCGGCGTATGCGTATGATAATTGGCAAACATCGCGCTTTTTCCTCTCTCAAGCACATTCATAATAAAGTATAATTATGGGTATCTCTAAAAATTTAATGTTCATAGACGGCAAAGAGATTTTTTCGTCAGTCAAAACAAAAATTCCGCAGACGGCGTATCCATCTGTCAATAATTTTTGTAACGAATGGCGAAAAACAGATCGATCCGGATTTGTACAGTGATTTTTAGAGGCGCCTTATATTGTATCACATTAAACCGATAAAATCAACAAAAAATAAACTCCCACGGCTCATTTTGCAAGAAATACATATTTCAGAAACATTGACAAATAGTTTATTGCATGATACAATTAATATGTTTTATTTTATTCTTCAATTTATCAAAAATTATTTTGATGGGTGGTTACGGCTATGAACGGCGATATCAAAAACATGGTGGCATTTAAACCTTCGCGAAAGGGCTATGACAAGTCAGATGTAAACAAATACATAGAAGAGATGAGCATACGTTTCACGTCCTCGGAAAAAGCGATGAAAGCCCGTATAAAAGAATTGGAGGATCGCCTTGCCGCCGTTGACCTCGCTGATTCGGAAAGGGCTGCGCTTGAAAGACTCGAACACGATAATATAGACCTACGCGCTGAAATAAAAAGGCTTACCGACGCTCTTGCGGCATCGGAAAGTCAAAAATCGAATGAAAGCAATACTTTTGAGGATCGGAAATACCGTGAAATAAGTGAAAAGCTTGGAAATATTATTTTAAAGGCAAATGTCGACGCCGAGCGCATCGTTGCGGAAGCAGAGACGGAAGCGGCACAGCGACTTTCCGAAGCTGAAAAAAATGCCGACGAAATTCGTCTTGACAGCGCCGTTTCAGCGCGGCTTATGACGTCGCAGGTAAGGGAGAAGCTGATTGCCATGACCGATGAATATATTTCCAATCTGAGAACTGTATCCGATGATTCAATCAGAGAGTATCGAAAATTGTATGAGGAACTGCAGGAAAAATTCGAAGCAATGGGAATGAAAACAAAAGAAAATGCCTCCATATCGCAGAGATCGGCAAATACAACTACACCGTCAGACATCCCCCGGTAAAACGGCAAGAATTTATTTCCTGAGTCTTATATAGTGCGGCAGAAACAAAGCAAACGGCAAATTACACGGTATTAAATATAAGTTATCTTATCGCTCTGATGAATCCGATGAAGGGAATATCCTTCGCCTTACACCGTGCGGCGAAGGTAAGCGGATATAGAATATAGAAAGCGACCGTTATCCAAAGCGCGGCCCCAACGATTTTCTTTACAACAAGAAAGACTCCTCCGATTACCGGTATCAAGGCAAGAAGTCCGAGTATTCCTCCAAGAATCAATCCGATAAGCAGACAAGCGATCTCTACCAGCAGGACAAGAAATCCCTGATTAGCCCAGTATCTTCCGTATCTTGATTCCGGCACCGAAACAAGAGGAATAAAGAACATAAGACCGGTACAGGCACAAATACACTCAAATCTGCACTTTTTCATATCGGGATATCGGAATTTATCAGTATAATCCCTGCCCTCAAAGCTGAGCCTCACAGTAATCCCCCTCCAAAATTTCTTACATAATTATACAACTGTTAAGCTGACTTGTCAACAATAATTTCCGAGGATGCGGAAGTACGGCAATAATACTATTAAAAAAATATCTTTACTTTTAAATAAAAATGTGATATAATAGTCATCGTGGTCGATATCCGCCCTTAGCTCAGCTGGATAGAGTATCAGATTCCGATTCTGAGGGTCACAGGTTCGAATCCTGCAGGGCGGGCCAAAGTGAAAAAGGTGACATTTTCGATTTTTCGAATATGTCGCCTTTTCATTTCCGTGAAAATATGTTAGAATAACTTATTAATAATATTTTTTGCGTGGTAATGAAATGCTTGATAGTATACCTTCTCAGTCAGAAATGATTGACTTGATTGGACAATCTTTGTATGAAGTATGGCGGAAATTATGCCTTGCTATTGAAGAAAAATACGAAATGGAGCGTCTGTGGAATACAGGCGGTAAAAAATAGATTTACGAGTATAAGTATCGTAGGGGCGGAAAAACACTTTGCTGCCTATACGCAAAAGATAATTGCGTAGGTTTCATGATTATCTTTGGAAAAGATGAAAGAACAAAAGTTGAGGAAATCAGAAGTAGTCTCTTAGATTCTGTTAACAAAAAATATGACGAAGCTGAAACATATCACGATGGGAAGTGGGTAATGTTTGAGCCAACAGACGCATCTGAATTTGCTGATTACATAAAGTTATTAGCTATCAAAAGAAAACCAAATCGCAAATGACAAATTCCTGTCTCTCGAGATGTGCCACTTCAAGCGATTAAGAACGGTTAGAAACTTATCATAGTTTAAAAACACAAAAACTGTGATTTTTGACCGTTTTTTCTTTTTGTACTATTCCGAGTAATAAGCACAACGAAAGAACGCACTTTTGTCTTATAGGTGCATTTTTGAGCAAAAGCCGGCTAAATCAAGAAAAATTACATATAAACCAGAGTCAAAACGGTCAAAAAGGCTGGTTTGGCCTCTTATTTTTTCACGCAAGAGTGAAAAATAATGCAAAAAGATGTAAAAATGTGCCATCAATGATTTACATTGATAAAAAAATATGATACAATTATATATGTACAAATTATGTATCGATATTTTTTCTAAAAAGGTACTTGTTATGAAAAAGATTATTGTTTTTATTTTGACGCTAACCTTATTGACTACTACATTAATTGGGTGCGGTAACCAAAGATTACTTGATGGAATGAATGGAAGAGATGCAGCAAAACTACTGCTTGCCAATGAACGTTTGGATTCACAACTTCTCAAAAATAATGGAAATATATTTGAAAACGGCGTTGAAGTTATGAACAATTTGGCAACGACGGCTATAAATAATATGACAGTCTCATATGCCAACGAAAACACTTATACCATCTCTAAGCTTTCGACTGTAAAAAAGCTTTCCACCGTACTGGAGGGTGAGCTTGGTGGAAAAGTCGAAATAAACGGAGACACGGTCGTATTTAGTGAGTTTGTAGAATATAACAATTCTTATGATTATTTTCAAAGCATCACGGAGAGCATCGTTTACTCTGCCGATGTATGTGCCCGCATGATTGACCACGTAAAAAAGAATGTAAGAGTCGTTGATAAGTGGATCTCGTTTGACAATTACCAATACTATCTGAATGTTGACGAAAATTCCGAGCTACTGTGTGAGCGCGATCTTATTTATGACACCGTGACGATCTGCAGACGTTACAAAAATGCTGACGGTGACGACGTATACGAAATGTACAGAGGCGGCGAGCTGTTCGAGGAACGAATGACTTATATCCCCGGCAAGAGATACGAGCGTTCCTTTATCAATGACGACGGCGAACACGCAGAAGACTACTTCGTAGCCGATAATGGCAAGGGCTATTGGGAGACATATACCGTAGGCGTCTTTCCTACGCATTACAATGTGTCCTATTTCGTTATGAAGCACGATATATGCTACGATGCGTTCTACGACCCTGCACAAAAATACATTTCAATGCTGAAGGTCATGAGTGCCGATAGGAAAACCGATATACTTTGGTTTGACGGAAACCGCGTGGATATTCAATTTTCAGGATTTGACGGAATCGAAAGCGTGGTGGCGCCCGCTGATTCAGTTGATTATATTTCGGGAGAATATGCAAACCTTTCGAACGGAGATAATGCGACCGTATATCTGGAAAACGGAAAAACACTCCGTTTCGGCGATCGTTTTTTAAACGACAGATTAGAGGTTCAAGCAATTCATACGACGTATATTGGAAGCGGCGTATATATCGGTGACATTTCTCTGTATGTGCCCGGAGATACTGACGCAGAATGTCTTGAAAATCTCAAAATCTTTTTGGATGAGATGGGCTTGCAATGTCGCCGCAATATTGACAGTGTGTTTAACGGTATAGACCGAGCATATGTTGAACTTGACAGCATCATACGGTATTACACATGGAACGGTGTTACAGTTGATACCGAAGAAGGTATTGCTCAGGCGATTGTAAAAGAAAAGACTCGCTTTAGCGATATGGTGGCATTATATGACGCCATAAAGAATGTCGAGGTATTAGACGGAAGCGATACTGACATTTTGGAATTGAATATCAAATTTGCAGAAATTACTCAAAACAGCTTTAATGACGTTATTGTTGACGCTATGAGCATATCAATAGGTAGTATGTCGCTAACTATTGAAGACACCACGCTTTACGTAAAGGATGAGCCTTACAAGATAATGCTTGCTTTAGCAGATGTAAATGGAAAGCTGGTTCATCTCGATATAGAGAATACGGCTTCTACAAAATATGCTGACGAAAAGACTTTCACAGTAACTGCCTCGGATTTGGCATTTACGCTTCCAACGCTTTCAGAGGGGAATTACGTGCTTGTGGCTTATATTGCCACATCTGATAACATTCGTTCGTCGGCACACGCAACCGTCGTAGTCAACGAAATCACGAACATGCCCCTGGTTGTTGATAACAGATCTGTATCCGCTTCAAAGGATCAAAACGGAGCATTGATACTAACCTATGCACAAGCACAAGATTTTACATTAACGCTGACCTCAGAAGAGCGCCTGGATTACGAGGCATTCAAAAATACCGTATCCAAAATGGTATTTGAATATGGAACTCCTTCAAGCATCTTAGAGCTTGTATCTGGCAACACCTACACAGCACTTACAGGAAACGAAACAGAGATCGCTAACGGAATTTATCGTATTGCCTATGAAGTGAAAAACGGAAATGATGTCCTTCAAGGTTATGTTTTTGTACAGTATTCTTGTCCATAATATTTGTGTGCTCCGAAACAGATATATCGACTCTAAAATTGATAGTAGTGCAAAATTGAACGAGTGAGTGGGAGTGGTAAATTCTCTATCCATGTTGACTTTTTCTTTGCCTTTACCTTGATTTTTGACCTTTTTCACCCGTTTATTGCACGAAAGAACGCACTTTTGTCTACCAAGACAAAGTGTGTTCTTTCTTCCTTTTCAGGGCAAAATCCAACTAAAACCACACAAAAGTACTATTTTCAAGGAAAAAACACACAAATGGAGCATCGCATCCATCAAATTGGTGGCCATGGCGCTCTTTTTTTATACTCCAAACGACAAAATCCGCGCTAATTTTAGGGTTTCTTTGCATAGCAAAGAAGTCGGAAAAGGTAGCGATCAACGGAAGATCAACGGAATTCGAAGTGAAAAAAACGCTATTTCGCAAAAGAGTAACAGTTTTGTGCGCCTTATTCCTTTACTTTTGACGAAAAATGTAGTATGATATAAAATGTATAGTTGTAAGTAGATTTCGCATCTATTTTGCCGGGAGGAAGCAATATTATGGATTTAAAAGATAAAATCACAGCATTATTGATAAGTAACCCTCACGGACTTAAAGCGGCTACCATGGCGGCTAAAATTGGCGTAACGAGGCACGAGATAAACAGTTTTCTTTATTCTCACAATAACGTTTTTCAAATTGATGAAAATTATATCTGGACGTTAAAAAATAGCGCTCCGATTAGTGCCAACACCGCAGTAACACCAGAAAAAACAGCAAAGGTTGCAGAGAAAAGCGTTTCTAAAGCAAGCAAAATAACGACGAGAGCAAATACACATCAATACGCGTTTTGCTCTACGGTGGAAACCTTTTTATCCATGTCGGAGGCACAATGGATTTCTGATATGCAAGATGGATTCAACCAGTCGTTTAAACTGCCGCTTGGCAACATACAGATAGGTGTCTGGAGAGACTGTTTCCGTGTGCTTAAAGACGCACTTCCAAGATTTAATGCTGGTTACCCCAATTTCCATATTGTTTTTGAATACGCATTGCCCTATGAATCCGGCAGACGACCTGATGTAGTGCTGGTATCTAATGAATTCCTTATCATTTTGGAATTCAAGAAAAAGAATTCCGTGCTTCGCTCTGATATCGACCAAACCGCAGCATATTTGCGCGATATGGAAGAATATCATTACGAATCACGAAACAAGAATATTTTCGCACTGTTGGTCGTAACAGAAATGAAAGACCAATATTACAAAGAAGATACAATCTCAGTAGTTTCCGGAGATTTGCTTTACACGGGACTTGCTGACTGCGTAGCTGGAAGAACAACTGCATGTGACATCGATACTTGGCTTCATTCAAGATATGAGCCGCTGCCTACAATTGTTGAAGCAGCAAAAATGTTCGTAAAGAAAGAAGAATTGCCGAATATTCGCAGAATAAACAGTACATGTATTCCGCAGGCCATTGAATGTCTGAATGAAATAAGCGAATATGCAAAAAGCAACCGCAAGCATGTTGTAGCATTCGTAACCGGCGTGCCCGGAGCAGGAAAAACCTTCCTTGGCCTTAAATACGTTTATGATATTTGCAACGATTATGAAAATGTAAATTCGGTATACCTTTCCGGAAATGGTCCTCTCGTTTCTGTTCTTACTGATGCACTGCATAGCTCGGTGTTTGTAAAGGACCTTCACAAAGTGGTCATTCAATACATCACAAACGAAGCACCAGACTTCAATAATAACATCATCGTTTTTGATGAAGGACAGCGCGCCTGGGACAGAAAGCAAATGTCCGAAAAGCGCAACACCACAAAATCCGAGCCGGACATCATGATTGAACTTTGCACAAAACGTCTTGACTGGTGTGTTTTACTCGTCCTCGTCGGAGAGGGGCAGGAAATTCATAACGGAGAGAATTCTGGAATCGCACAATGGAATGCGGCAATTCAAAACTCCACTATGTCATGGGACGTTCTGTGTCCTGAAAAATTGGATAACGTGTTCGCAGACAGAAAAATACTGAACCTTCCAAACAGAAGCGCACTGAATTTGTCGCAATCCCTGCGCACTCACCTTGCAGGTGATGTCAGCAGCTTTGTAAATGCATTGATTTCAGGCGAAATTGAAAAAGCAAAGAGTTTAGCCAATAAAGTAAAAGCCGCAAGCTTCCCAATGTATGTTACAAGAAACCTTGACGCAGCAAAGGATTATTTGCGTCAGCGTTACGATGGCGAACCTACAAAACGCTATGGTATGATTGCCTCGTCTAAAGGTAACATATTAAGAAGACATGGCATGGACAATTCCTTTCAGGGCTCTGTAGGCATGTTTTATATTGGCAAGTGGTTTAACGCAGAGCCGGATGATAGAAGGTCTTGCTGCGCACTAACCTCAGTCGCAACAGAATTTAGCTGTCAAGGACTTGAAATCGACATGCCTCTTATTGGATGGGACAGCGACATGCAGTGGGATGGCCACAAATGGAAGAAATTTAAAACCACAGAACCAGAAGATAGTGATGCAAATACATATCGTAAAAATAGCTATCGCGTATTGCTTACTCGCGGAAGAGATGGATTTGTAATCTTTGTACCAAACGAAGAAACGCTTGACAGTGTGTATTACTTACTCAAAGAAGTCGGCGTAGATGGGCTCGAATAGATTAAGGAGTGATTAGTTGGAATCAAATTTAAGCATAAAACCTTTGGAATCGGTATCATAACCGAAATTGACGAAATTATTTTATTGATGATAAAAATTATATTATCGTAAAATTCTCGGTAAGACCAATTAGGCTTGTGTTTTCAGATTCCTTCGAAACAGATTTAAGGCAATATCGCTGGATGCACAGCTACTGCGCATATGCTTGCATCTGCGCAACAATCATTGTGCGATATTGCCTAAACAGCGGAAGACATAGCAGTACAGATCGAAATTCTTAGCATCATTGCCGATAAAAACCTGAGATTGAAAAAACGCGTGACGAATAAGCTGCGGCAAAAAAGGCAGAAAGGCTTCGCAAGGCGGCTGAAGCAGGCGCATACATAAACTAAAAAACAAAGCACAAAACTAACCCGCGAACAGTATGATGACCTCCGCCCAATCGAGTGGATACCATTCGATCCTGTAGATTAACTATCGGACGCTTTTTTAGTTTTTACCTTGTGTAGACAACTTTTCAACCGTTATCGTAGCATAAAAAGTCGACATTTTCGAGTAAATCAAAGGTGTCGGCTTTTCTTTTGTAAAATATTATGTTATAATAGTGTCGAAAAAGTATTACATTGAGGGAAAACAGCATGAGTTTTTTCAAAACCCCTTGACTTGCCGCCCAACCTGTGCTACTATTACAAAAGCAAAACAGCCTTCGAAAAGATCGGAGCATCACAGTTAACCGGAGGAAAAATCCTTGTTCGTATTCAATATTGATTTAAATAACACCGAGTTTTCAGAAAAAAAAATTATAGAATTTGCAGAAAGAAAAGCCGTTACTCAAAATATCTTAAAAGAATATGTCGTCACGACACTGCTTTGCGACCGGAATGTTCTCGCAGAGCTATGCGCTTCAGGAATCGTTCCGGGAGAAAGTCTTCGCCATGCGGCGCTTGAAGATATAAGGAAACTGTTTTCCTCCCTTTCCGAGGAGCACCGCTTTGACGGATATATTCCCTCCGTCAAAAGGAAGCTTCCTTTTCGCGAATACCAGAAATCACTTGAAAATATTGTTGACGCAGATACTGCTGAGGAACTGCTCCTCCGTATCATTTCTCATTACACGGCATTCGGATCCGGAGAAGTTGCCCAATATATCGCCTACCGCTGGGAACACGAACTTAAAGGAATAGATAACCCCGATAAATCCGAGCTTTCAAAGCTGTTTCGTGTGGAACGGCAAAAGCAGGAGCTTGTTCATAATACTCTTAACTTCCTGGACAACCGTCCGGCAAATAACGTCCTTCTTTACGGTAACAGCGGATGCGGAAAATCCTCTATGGTAAAAGCGCTTCTGAATGAATATTATTCCCGCGGTCTTCGCATGGTTCAGATTAATAAGGAATATCTAACGGAACTGCCCCTTCTCATAACCGAACTTAAGGAACGAAGCTTTCGCTATATTGTATTTATGGATGATTTGTCCTTTGAGGGAGACGACGCCGGATATAAAACACTTAAAACCATTTTGGAGGGCGGAGTTGAAGGTCAACCCGACAATATCCTCTTTTACGCTACCTCAAATAGAATGCATCTGATCAGCGAGAGCTGGGCAGAGCGGCGCGGGGACGATATTCACGCCGCCGATACGCGCTGTGAAAAGCTCTCCCTTTCGGAACGGTTCGGCATACGTATCTCCTTCCTCTCTCCCGGTCAGGCGGAATACCTTGATATTACAGCCTCTCTTCTGAGAGAGCATAATATTGAATTTTCAAAAGAGCTTGAAGCTGAAGCTCTTAAATGGTCAATGCTTTATAACGGCAAATCGGGACGCACTGCTTCTCAATTCGTCCGCTCGGTACTTGCCCAAAGATAACGGAGGCGTGTTTCTCCCGAAAATCCGGAAAGAATCAGAGAAGTTAAGGAGTACATGCGAGATATAACGCATTTTGCCGACGAAATAACCGCAAAAGCAGACAGAAAAGACCGAAACAGATGTTTTTTGACCGCTGTCAGCACTTTTTTCCATTATACTCTTTAATTCTTTCGCTCAGAGAAAGGGCAGCGCGTCTTCTCCGAATCCCAATACTTACCAATCACAGAAAGGCAAATTTATGACAGGAAAAGAAAGAGCCGCATTCCGTGTGGCGGCAAACTCACTGAACGCCATACAGCAAATCGGGCATGGCGGGATAAGTGATGAATTTATAAAAAACACCGATGCGGCGCTCACTGCGCGGGAGCTTATCAAGATGAAGGTTCTGGAAACCTCCCCGGTTTCGGCAAGAGAAGCGGCAGAACAACTTGCTTCAACGCTTGAGGCAGAGATCATACAGGTTATCGGGAAATGTTTTGTGCTATACAGAAAGAACCCGGACAAATAAATTATAAATCTATAAAAAAACGCGGAAGAGCATGTTTTTCCTCTCGGTATAGAGAAAAAAACAGCGCCGCGTTTTTATTTTACTCAAAACCGCACATCTTTCTGTCGAAATCTGATATCACAAGCCTGAAAAGGCAGCATAGAATATTAACGGCGGCAATAACCGCAAATAAGCAAAAAAGGAAACGCTTTAAAGCGCAAATTAGATAAATGAACAGAAATGACAGATATCCACGTCGGAACGGTATTATGCCCGCATACCGAAGCTGCGGCGCATACTCTGAGAGCGCCGGATCCGCCCCGAGGGAATCCGGAAACGAAAATTGTCTTTGTGATTCCCAACCCATTTCGCTTGCTATGGCATATGTAAAGGATCAACCGTTCGGAGCCGTGTATTCCGCCTCCGAGGCACTGAATAACGGAACGCTTTTCCCCGATTTGAATAAGCCCTACTGCATCGGAGGTAAAAGAAGATGAACGCAAGACAAAACAACATGAGTCAGGGAGCACTTTTTGAAGCAATAAGAGCGATAAGCTTCGTTATGGATGAACTTCGGCTTTATCTTGACACCCATCCCAAGGATAAAAAAGCTCTCAATATGTTTCTCGACTATATGAAGCAACGGCATGATCTTATTGCCGAATACACAAACAAATACGGACCTATTGATTCTTATTATATTAATTCAGACGGCACATGGAGCTGGATAAACGAGCCGATGCCGTGGAAAGCAGAGGCAAACTGATATGTGGGGTTATGAAAAGAGACTTCAATTTCCGGTAAAAATAAAAAACCCGGACGCAAGAGCAGCAAAGGTAATTATCAGCCAATACGGAGGCCCGGACGGCGAGCTCGGAGCGTCTCTAAGGTATCTTTCACAGAGATTTACGATGCAGCAGCCTGAAGTTGCCGGTCTGCTCACGGATATTGGAACCGAGGAGCTTGCTCATCTTGAAATGATAGGAGCCATTGTATACCAGCTTACAAAAAATCTATCGGTAGATCAAATTAAGGCAGAGGGTTATGACGCCTATTTTGTAGATCATACACTTGGAATATATCCTCAGTCAGCAGCAGGAGTTCCCTTTACTGCGGCCTATCTGCAATCAAAAGGAGATCCGATTACCGATCTCATGGAGGACATGGCGGCAGAACAAAAGGCAAGAACCACTTATGATAATATTTTAAAGTTGGTAGATGATCCGGATGTAATCGAACCGATAAAATTCCTTCGTCAACGTGAAATTGTACATTTTCAACGTTTCGGTGAAGCTCTTGGAATCGTCCGGGACAGCCTTGACAGCAAGAATTTCTATTATGTAAATCCTTCTTTTAAAAGAAGCTGCTAAACAAATACGCAAGATATAAAAGTTCCGACAAAACTCAACAGGAGCGAGCAATAGTCAAGTGACAATGCTCGCTCCTCATTTGTGGCTGTTTTCTGAATTTTTTAACCTGTATATACCGCGAAAAAGAACAGCAATGAAGGTATGGTATGTTACAGATAAGTGCAACCATAAGCTTGCCATTGCTGTGAGTTATGAACAGAGTGGTACAAGCTATGAGATGCTGTAAAAATATTCCGATAAATGTGACAAAATTTGCAATCCAATATCAAACTGAAACATTTTGCTATCATATTTTTTTATATACGCAAAAACGGTATCCCATCCCCGGAAGGCTGTCCCCCGGCTCGGCAATGAAAGCCTCGCTTTCGCTGTCAAGACGCCAGTCCGAAGCCTCATCGAGATTGGGAATAAAAGCATCACTTTCAAATTCGTGATCGAACTTGGTTATAATAGCAGTATCACAGTATGGCAGAAGCAGTCGGTAAATACTTTCCCCACCAATCACGACAGCGTCGTCGTTTCCGGTAAGAGAAAGAAGTTCCTCCAGCGAATGACCACACTCTCTTCGTGGATGACCTGATCAGGGAGAGAGACCGCCAGGTTTGTGAGCTCGGAAAAC
>OJMN01001570.1_pt1 | contig 12980 bp, 10 predicted proteins | sample 1597261 | NCBI WGS metagenome assembly OJMN01 (sample SAMEA2452130, study PRJEB22498) | human gut metagenome | biome: human feces; feature: human gut; material: feces | place: Australia | collected 2012 | reverse complement strand
CATGTTGATCATCGGTTCGATGGTAAAAGTCATTCCCGGCACGATCATCATGCCAGTGCTTCGCCGTCCGAAATGTTCTACATCCGGCTCTTCATGGAACTTCATCCCTACGCCATGTCCGCAAAGATCACGTACCACACTGAATCCGTTCTTCTCGGCATGCGCTTGGATAGCTGCGCCTACATCTCCCAATTGCTTCCAGGGTTGTGCGGCTGCAATACCTATTTCCATACATTCTTTGGTCACTTGAACCAATTTGCGCATTTCAGGGCTGACCTCTCCAATCATAAACATCCGGGATGCATCGGAGAAATATCCTTTGTAAATGGTAGAAACGTCTACGTTGATAATATCACCGCTTCTGAGAATCTCGTGCTTGTTGGGTATCCCATGACACACTACATCATTGATACTTGTGCAGACGCTTTTGGGAAATCCTTCATAGTTGAGCGGTGCGGGAATAGCTCCGTGGGCGGTTGTGAAATCATACACCATCACATCGATCTCTTCTGTGGACATCCCTTCACGGATATTCTCCGAAATATAGTCCAGCAACGCTGTATTGATTTTTGCGCTTTCACGAATCCCTTCCAGTTGCTCGGGGGTACGGAGTACCTTACGTGGCGGAAGTTTGTATCCTTGTTTTCTGTATTTCTGTATTTTCTCTTCTACTGCAGCCGGATAATTGGAGGGAGTAAACCGGAATCCCTTGATAAAGTTCTTCATTATTATATGATATTTAAAATCGACAGCAAAGGTACGAGATTTAATGGAAGATGTAGCTTTTGGGCTTTTAAAACTTTTCAGGCTCGGTGGTGAGAGTCGATTTTATTGAATTTGTATTATACGAATGTAATAATTATATTTGTGTTCATTAAATACATGAATAATGGAAAACCCTTTTATCTTTGCCGGTAGCGAACGCCATCTTGTTACGGAGATGTTTCTTTCTTCAGCCAGACCTTTTTATAATAGTACGTCGATAATGGAGTTACATCCTATTTCGACAGAAGAATATATACCTTTTGTCTGCAAATGGTTCAGGGCGTATGAACGGGATATCCATGAGAAGGATGTATTGAGGATATACGGACTGTTTGGCGGGAACCTTATTATATGCAGAAGACTTTTCATGAAGCTTTTATAAATACTTCAGTTGGCGGTGTATGTACAATAGATATATTGAGACAAACAATTGATGAGATTTTGGAAGAAGCCGGTGATGGTTATCGCCAGATATTTCAAAGATTAAAAGAAAGTGATATTCTTTTCCTGCCACTTGATTGACATTTTATTCCAAAAATTACTTAAAATATTGGTTGCTTTTTGTATTTTCATCGTTGCCTAACGGCGAATTTTGCATTGGACAACGATGAATTCACTGTTGGGCAACGGTGAAAAAGGAAATAAAAGTCTGAAATGTGATATCATTTTGCTATTACAATATAATTCTGTCTACAACTTCAACTTTATTTTCTATCAATGCCTTTTCATCAGTTACTTCCAAGAATAAAGAGAGAGGAGAGAAGCCTATATATTTTCGGTTCTGTATCGTCAATATTCCAACAAAGTCATTGAGCATGATTTTCTTTAACCCTTCGTTGTTCTCTTTAGAGATGCGATAGTAATGTTGGTTGTTATTCTCATTCTCTTCTTCTTCAGAATTGTCCATTTGTATATAGATGAATTTTTCAGTGATGGCGATTGGGGCAGAAAGAAAAGTATATTCATTCTCTTCTGGATTATCTTTGGCATTGATTGATTTATACTCTTTTATCCGATTGGTTATTTGTTCCTCTTTTTTACTGTCTGTCAGTCTCGAAAGAGTCTTGAATCCCAGAAATGGTTCTCCGGCAAGTATTTCGCACAATTCAATTTTGTTAGGAAAGGTTTCGTTATCTAGCTTGCATTTATACCATGCTTGTTTGTCCATTTGTATTATCTTCTTTTCTATGATAAACTCCAAAATCGAGGAACTTTTGGCTGCATATAAAGTTAGATAATTCAGATTATTGAAGAATGAAACTTCAAATTTATTGTATTCCACTTCCTTCCGGTCTATTTTAATTTTGTAGCGATAGAGGAAATAATCGAATGTCGCCATCTGCTCGAATTGCCAAAAGGTAGTAGTGTCAGAGGAAGTATCCGTGTCATACCAATAACATTCATCGATGTTTGGTACTTTTTTGTCCGAAACTGCATTTGAATCGTATGCATCTCCGGGATTTGTAAGCGCACAAAAACATCCAAGAATCCGTTTGGTCATATCTATTAAAAATATCCGGTTTTTGTGTGTACACTGATTGAATGTATGCTTCATGATTTCCAGTACGGGAAGCTCCGTCAAATTTGGTGAATCTTTTACGAATCCTTCAAAGAAATGATAAACTCGTGCGAAGTCTGCATTAATATCCTTTACGTCTCCTTGTTTGGAATTATAGGGTGGAAGTATCTTTAATATAAGTAACAATAAGAATGGGACATCTACTTCGTTATTCTTATTGACGATATGAATCAGTTTATCAAGGTCTTTGTTCTTGCAATCCGGTTCCTGCAGGCCATCAGTGTAATAATAGCGGAGGAATGAATATAATAATTTGGGTTCCTGTAAGTCTATTCTTTTTTTCTTGATTTTATTTAGATAGATATCGGAAGCCTTTTGGTATTCTTCCAATTCTTTATCTATTTCAAAGGTTGAATAAGTATCACTGAATATTTGGCTACTCAATTCTCTGTATAAGCATCGTGCTGTGAAAGGTTTTATTTTGAGTATGCTGTTGTTGGTAGTCAGATTATATTCAATGTATTCACCAAACTCTTTTTTGGTGTTCCGAAATAATCTCAGTAAGCAGAGATCATTTAGGCGGTTGCGCAGTTGTATATTTTCTTTATCTTCATTTCTCATATCTGCTAATATTTAGTATGTATATACTAATTATACCCTTATTTCCCATTTGGGAGACAAAAATATACTTTTATTGAAAGCGTTGCAAGCAAATATTAGCTTTCTTTGCTGTCAAAGGAGAAAAATAAATGTAAAAAACAGTTCGTCCTATATTAGGATTATCAATTATAATCTATATATTTGCCGTGCATTGTTTACGGTGCGAATGACATATTAGATTGTAAAAAGACGTTTGTTTTCTTTAGGGTCCTATAAATACCGCCAATTTTTATACGAAACCCCGAACAAAGAACGACAGACGTCCGTGTTCCATATATGGGCACGGACTGTTGTTTTATTCGGGGTAGGTTACTTGGCGGTGCCTTTAGGACGATAAAATGATGGTACCGTGCTTTTTCTTTTCCATTTAAGATTAGATTGCATAGTATCGGATGAATCGGGAAAAGTAAAGGGAAAAGTAACATATTATGGAAAATGAAAAACAACACATACGAAAAACACTCTTAGTTGCCATAACCAGTGGGGCTACTAATCTGATGTCAATGACCATCTATCCTCATTTTAAGGACCGGTTTACTTATCTTGCCATTGAAAAGCAGGAAGGTTCAGTTTCATTTCTTTCTCATAATGATTTTACTTTTGATAGTTTAGTATTCACAACTTTTGGCGATTTTCCGGACATCGAAAAACGTTTATTGAGTTACATGGATAGGTTTGAAGAAATCATTCTTCTTTCTTGTCTTGGAAGACCTGTTAATGCCGAGTTGACAATCAGACTAGCTCATTTCTTTAGTTTTCAAAAGAAGAAGGTTATTTTAGTTGCTACGCTTCCTTTTGCTTTTGAAGGGAAGGAGCGGATTACTGAATCACTTTCGGTTATAAAGAAAATGAGAACCTTTCCCATTATATTACGGCTTAGTATAGGAGAGAGGTTCTTGGAAGGGCGCGATTTGGATTCACTTCCCTTTGGAGAAATTCTAGAAAAAGTGGGTGAGGATATAATTACTCTTCTTGAAGGTATCTGTGGTAATACGAATGAATCGGATTCTCAATCTTTAGATGAACAGATAGAATATATAGAGGCATATCGGGATGTGGCGGTTTCTAAAGCGCAGTCAATCCGAAAATATGTAGAAGAACTTGCGTATGGAAATACGATTTTTCCAACAGATACTAAGATTTCCAGTGTAGATATTTTGACAGATGATGGTGAAAATCAAAGTAAACCGTTGGAAGAATATTGTGACGTTTATGAAATTGGATGGGGGTATTATAATGAAAAGCGATATAATCAGGCTGTACATCAGCTTATGCCATTAGCTAAAAACAAAGACAAGGTGGCACATTTCTAGTAGGACTCTCTTTGTTAAAATTGGGGGACGAACATTCTGCGCAGGTCTGGTTTCGGCGTGCTGCTAATCAAGGAGAAAAGGCAGCCAAATTTTATGTTGGTTATTTATATGCTTTTGGTGAACATATAACTCATCAATATGACAAGGCGTTGAATTATCTCCAAGATGCGGCAGAAGATGGTGATGCAGATGCTCAGTTCCTAACAGCTTGGTTATATGAAGGTGGCTTAGGAATCAGTAAGGATATGAAAAAGGCACGAAAATGGTATCAGCAAGCTGCAAAACAGAAACATCCGTTTACGGTTCAGAGGCTAGACACATTCATAGAACCTATATCTTGGGAACTGATAATTTCCTTTTTGGCTGTAGACCTATTATTGCTATTATCTTTTTTCACAGGTTGGGATCTTGTTTCCTTTATAATTTTGAATATCTGTGTGGTGACTCTTTTTTGTAGTTGGGTGTCAAGGCGGAAGAAATGCAATAGAAAGAGATGGAATAAAAATATGAGATTGTTGATTTGGAATAAAACAGTATAATGTATTGTGGATTGGTAAAATATATAAATAACGAAGAACACTACGCTTTACTGATGGAGCAAATCGACAAAGTAAAGCATACTCTTTGGATCGGCACCGCTGATTTGAAGGATCTTTATGTGAAGCCCTCTTCAACAGTTGTTCCATTACTTCAACTTTTGGAAACGAAAGTGAAGCAGAAAGTGGCGATACGTCTGATTCATGCGAAAGAACCCGGTACGAATTTCCGTGCTGATTTTGATAAATATCCTCTTCTTTGGGCGGGGATGGAGCGTGTCCTTTGTCCTCGTGTACATTTTAAACTTCTTATTTTTGATATGTGCTCTGTTTATATTGGCTCAGCCAACATGACAGGTGCGGCTTTCGGTATGAAAGGTGAAAGAAATCGGAATTTTGAAGCCGGTATCTTCACGGAGATACCGGAAGTGGTGACAAATGCGGTGAAACAATTTGATGAAGTCTGGATGGGGAAGTATTGTAAAGGATGTGGGAGGAAGAGGTTTTGTGGAGATAGAATATTAATTTAATATACTGAAATTATGGAAGATAAAAATTTATTGGAAAAGGGAGGAGATTTCCTTTTGGAGAATAGTGGTAGGGCATTACTGTTAGGTAAGGACCCTATATCTGTTGGTTTGGGAGTTGCGACAGCTACTACTCAAGTTATAGTAGGTGGAGCATTGAAAGGAACTGGTAAATTAGTGAAAATGTTTATGGATAAGAAAAAGAAGTAACAGAAGGAACATAGAATTTTCTATGTGGAAATGGAAATAACTAATATTATAAAATTATGTTTGGATTAGAGTTTGTTGCGGGGCGGTTTGTAAAAGCAACATTAAAATCTGCTGCCAATCAAGTGTTATCAGACAAGATTGCTCGTACAGTCAAAAGGCATGCTTGGTGTGCTTCCTTAGTGATGATATTACCTACATTTGGCTTAGATTCATTTCTTTTCATTGGTGTGCTATGGCATATGTATAGCAAAATTTGTGATTTGGTGAATATCCCATTTTGGGAACATTTTGTATCAACATGTTTGATTGCTATTCTTGTCAACTTTGCATTTGCATTTGTTGCAAGTATGGTTTTGAGTTTTATACCATTGGGAGATTCGCTACTTGCGTTTGTTCAAATCATGTTGTCAGGTATCGCTTATATGAAAGCGTTGACAATGAAGTATGACTTAAAAGCAGAATAGAAGATATAATTTTGCAAAATAGGAGTGTAAGAATACATATTTTTTAACTAAAGGTTATTATGAGTATATCATTAATTAAGAAATCTATAACTACGGTTGGTAAAGTATCGCTCGGACTTTTAGGGTTATTGTTCTCTAAAATTTCCAAAAAGTAAAATAGTGGGGTGTGGGAATGAATAGAAACCATACAAATCGGTAAATCAATAATTGATTCATATAATAAATAAAAAAATGGAAGTAGATTATACATTATCCTCTATGTTTGAATCAAACAAAAAGGAGTTGGAGAATAAACTTAAAGATTTGGTTTTGCCCAAAGATGCAAGTAAGGTTCAAAGAATAGTTATGGGTGCATTGAATACCATGTTTGAGAATGATGGTGAGTATCGACAAGGCTTAACTCAATCAGAAGATTATATTCTGATTGCAGCTATAGAACTACTTAATGCGCAACAAAACATAGTACGCGAAATTGTAGCAGGAATGGAAGGAGGAACTTATGTCTCTTTGAACAAAGCCAATAATCAATGTAGACAAAAGGAGAAGAACTCCTATCTGTGGATGGGAACTGTTACAGGAGCAGTTGTGGGTACAATGTCCGGCATCTTCTTAGATACTTGGAAGGCTGTTTTCTGTGCCATTGCAGGTTCTGCCGTTGTGATATATGGTGTTACTTCTTTGCATAAAACGAAATCAACGGAAAAAGAGAGCGTATCTTGTCCCATAGATACTCAGGTATTTGTGAATATTGTGAAAACGGTGTGCGAAAAGATTGATGGTTTGATAGAAACATATCGTGTGCAAGTAACTCGGGTAAAAAATATGTACAAACAAAGAGAAAAGCCCTCTTTGCAAAGAGATTATCCTTTGTTGCTTCAAGCTATTCAAGCATTGGTGGCTATAGAGCAGAACACCGGTGAGCCGGATAAGAGAATGAAAAAAGTAGAGAAAAAGATCGCCGATCTTTCTGAAACATTGGAAAATTATGGTTTGTCCGTTGTAGACGGAAAAATCACAGAAATTGTAACATTATGAGTAAAATACCATTGGTAAAGCCCGATAAAAGTCGGCATGAATACGTAGTCGGAATAGATTTTGGACACGGAGAGACATCAGCAGCCTATTGTAAATTGGAATGGGATAAGGATGCCGGACAGAGAGAATCTGCCGTTTCTGACATAGAATTTGCAGGTAGTCTGAGAGTGCTTCCATCGGCGATTAGTATCACTCTGGATGGAAGAGAACATATCGGAAGTGACGCTTTCCGATTGGATTCAATGACCTCCAATACTAAAACGAGAGTCTGTTTTAAACAATGCCCTGAAGATATTAAGGGTGAACCGGAGCAGCTGATGATTGCCTATATGCGCGCGGTATATGCAAAGATTCTTGAAAAAACAGATAAGTTGAAAAAAGGTAACCATATTGTATATATTGCTCGACCGTCGGGATGGAAGGATGACGAAGTGAAAGATTTGTATAAAAGGATGGCAATAGCAGCCGACATACCATTGGGAGGTTTGACTTCAGAATCACGTGCTGCCATTTTTTATGCAATGAACAAAGATGAATTCCGCAAGAATATATCGAGAGGAGGGATTGTTTTTGATTTAGGTTCAAGTACATTAGACTTCACCTATTTGACTTTGGATGACCCTTCCAGCATAATAGATGATGGAGAACCCTGTGGGGCATCTCTGATTGAACAGACGATTTTTGAGCAATTGTTGCTAAAGGATGATAGGTTCTCGGATTTTCTAAAAAAATATCCTGCATGTAAAGATGCGCTTCTTTTTAAAGTGAGAGAGGAGAAGGAAGCAGTTTATAATAGAATAGATATGGATACGAGTGTCCGTGTGAAAATAGACTTGGAGCAATTATCAAGTTACTTGGAAGAAAAGGACGCTGCTAAATATGAGGATGTTGCATTGAAATTAAAGTTTTCAAGCGTAAATGCTTTCAATGATTGGTTGGAACAAACATGTCATTATAAGACACGTATCAAAGAGGCTATAAAGAATTTTCAAACTAAACATCTCCGAGGTAAAGAGGTTTATGGAGTTTATCTTGCCGGCGGAGCGACAAGAATGAACTTTTTAAAGCCGCTTGTCGCAGAGATGTTCCAGCTTTCGGATGAGCAAGTGAAAAGCGGCGGAGCTGACTCTTCGTTGGTAGTATCAAGAGGAATTGCGCTTTTAGGAACAGTCGATGCGATAGTTGATGTATTGAGGAAAGATTTGGAAAAAGAAAAGATGAAGTTGGTCGAACCTCAAAGACTGCGCGAGAGCATGGATATACTGATTGAAAATATGGCAGGTGTTATTTCGGAGACTTCGTGGAGTGTGGTACATGAAGCTTGTTTGGATTTTAAAAGAAAAGACTTGGATAAGAAATTAGGCGTAAAAGACTTGGAAGGTGATATCCGTTCGAAATTGGAGAAGTTTTCTGAGAGCGGGGTGTTGTCTGTTATTTCCGGAGTCTTTAATCAGTTTTTTCAACGTGAGGGTGAAAATGTCAGGAAAGAGTTGAATAAAATTATTTGTAAGTATGCCCCTGGACAAGAAATAAAGAATGTGCATAATGCGGTTTCGAATATAAGTTTGGATACACAAAACATCTCCGATATATGTATGAAACACACATCGGGCATTATCAGTAAAATGTTGTGGGCGGCTCTTGGCATATTCTTGTTTGGAATCTTTTCGATTATATACCAGACAATCAAATATTTGATATATAGATTTAAGTCGGAGGAGAGTAGGCGCAAAGATATCTGTCATGAACTTGAAAAGAATGAGTCGAAGATAAAAGCTGGTATTAAAACGGAACTAGTTAAACAGTTTTCGCAAGATGCTTCGTTTGTCAATGTCGTGTCGAAAGAGTTGGAGACTTATCTTTCAAAGTTGATTCAAAGTAATATAGACAGAGTAAAAATTGCAATTGAATAAAAAACAGATCGAGATGGAAAAAGGTAATGAAATAATGCCTCAAAATGAGGGAAAAAGTGAAGATCGTTTCGAACCAATAGCTAAGATATTGGCGGCTAATGCCGTTGCCAAGTCTTTGTCTTTTACGATGGAACGGAAATACTTGAATGAGATAAATAAAGAAGGTCAGATTTATGATGGATTTAGATTGGAATCTGTTCATCGGTTTGATTCGCCATTGGCTCCATATTGGATAGAGATAGAACGTATCGGAAAGCCGCTTGATAATAATGTGGAAAATTGTTTTTCTGCTATACAAAAGATTCTTTCCACGTGTTCTTTACCAAAGAAAATCCAATTGCTTTTTCTTGTACATAGTGAAGATGGTGTTTGCCATCTTTATATAGGTATCCGCCCAGTTGCAGGTAAAGAGGTGAAATCATCTTTCGTGGATAGTTTAGCTGATTTCATAGAAGGCATCTGGCCGGGAGTGAAATGTGTGGTCGTTAAGGGTAGAAATCGTTTAAATTTTATATCTGACAAGATTAAAGACGAAGAAAAAGGATACGATTATATTTATTCCATAACCGGTATTCCTTCTATGGAGAGCCAGTATAAGTCAATTTATCCGGCAACGATAGATAAATTGATTGCGGGAATGAGGAAGAAGAACTTTTCATATTTAGTCGTTGCAGATCCAGTTCTCGAACAAGAGATTGATGAAATATTGTATAAATGCAGGGATTTTAATGGACAGGCAGAGTCTTTGAAGTCGTTTAATTTTTCGGAAAGTGATTCTAAAGGAAGCAGTAGTTCTTATTCTTATGGAAAAAGTATGTCAAAATCAATTTCTCAAGAAAGTACAAATAAAGGATGGCAATTAGCAGGTGTCGGATTAATGTTAGCTTCTGCATTTTTTCCACCTGCAGGAGCTGTTACAACAGCTTTGGCTTTAGGTACTTCTTTCTTGAGAGCATCCCAAAATATAGCAGGGGTAAATTTGTTGACGGCTTTTTCTCCTCGAAAAACAAAGGGGTATTCAGAAGGAACGACAGAATCGGAAACTACAGGATTTAGCCAAAGTCAAAGTAAAACTATTAGTCAGAATTTGGTTAATAAGCATATCGAATCTGTTTCAGAACATTTGTTTTATCATTCTAAACGGTTTGAGACGGGAAAGGCTATCGGCTGTTGGAACGTAGGTGTTTATCTAATGGCAGAAAAGGAAGCGGATATTCAAAGTGGTTCGTTGCAATTAAGGTCAATATTAAGTGGCCAGGAATCTATATTTGAACCGATACGTATCCATGATATATCTTCATTGGTTGACCGAGATAAGAACAATACGTTGGCATTAATGGCACCACCGACGATACGTATTAAAACACCTTCTGGTGAATATTTCGAGCATCCGTTAGGTGAGCAGTTCAAGGAATTGAAAACTCTTCTTACTACCAAGGAGCTTTCTTATCTGATTAATTTTCCGTTACGTGCTGTTCCGGGAATTAGCGTAATAGACAGTTCACCTGAATTTAGTCTGAACCAGCAGGACGAAGAGAAAGAAAAGGATATTGCATTTGGAAAATTATTATATGGCGGAACTGAGACAAAGCTCAATTACCATATTCCTATAGATGTATTATCTCGCCACACTTTGCTTTCCGGAATCAATGGTAGCGGTAAGACGAATACGGTTCAAGCAATATTGAACGGTTTGGATATGGATTGCCCGTTTTTGGTAATTGAACCGGCAAAGACGGAATACATAGATTGGGCATTGCATTATAATGAATTGCATCCAGAGCATCCTATTGATATTTATATTCCCGGCTGTAAGAAGTACAAGACAGGTTATGAACCTAAAACACTGAAGTTGAATCCTTTTGAGTTGGTTTGGTTGAAAGAAGAATTAGAACCGAATGTGCTGACGCATATCGACCGCTTGAAGTCGACTTTTGCAGCCGCGTTTCCTATGTATGATATTCTTCCTGTTCTGATGGAAGATTTGATTTATACGGTTTATCAGAATAAGTCTACAGACTGGTTAGGAAAAGAACCTGTATTTGGGGCTACTCTACCTCCTACACTAAACAGTATGAGCGTTTGTGTGGATAAGGTTATTTCCAACCGTCAGTATGAGGAACGGATAGAACGCAATATGAAAGCGTGTCTGAATACTCGTATTGATAGCTTGAAAAGGGGATGGAAAGGAGAAATGCTGAATACTTTGCATTCTACTCCTTGGTTAGATTTATTTGGCAAACGGTGTGTCATCAATCTTTCGTATGTGGGAGATGATATTGACAAGTCGTTCTTCATGGCTTTGATTCTTCAATTCTTATATGAGTATCGCACGGCGCAAGCCGAAGTGGGGGAAATTGATTTCAATGACAATACGTGTCGGCATTTAACGGTTATTGAAGAAGCACATCGAGTGATGCCGAGATGTGAGAATCAAGAACTTCCCCAATATAAATCGGCAATGATGTTCAGTAATATGTTGTCGGAAATTCGGGCGTATGGCGAAGGTATGCTCTTGGTAGACCAAGTGCCGACACGTCTGATTCCGGACGCAATTAAGAACACGAACCTGAAAATAACGCATCGTCTGGTCGCTGAAGATGATTGTAAAGCAATCGGTGAATCAATGGGGCTGAATGATGAGCAACGTAAGATAATAGCAAAATTGCTGACAGGACAATGCGTGGTTTCTAATTCATTATCTACAGATACATATTGGGTTCAAGTAAATAAGGTAAAATAGTAATGATGTTGTTCTGCAAGCAAAACATGGACGTTTTGACTGTTTCAAGTGAAAACTTGAAGCAGTCTGTACTATCTCCCAATGAGATAGATTATTTGAGAGAAGTGGATGTCATGAATGATTTTGAGACGTATCAGAATCGTTTGAATGAAATAAAAGAATTGTCTTGTGTAAATGAGAAGCAAATACTTAGTTTGTTGGATTCCCTGGAGAGAGAACAATATTTTTCTCAGGAGTATGAAGAATTATGTAAACAAGTAAGTTTAGAGCGGGAAGATTACCAAAAGATTAAGGATTTTTCGTTGGACCATAATTTGGATATAAAGGTAAATAGCGGTTCTCTTGATTTGATAAATGAAGACAAGGTTGTAGTAGTAAGTCTGGATTCTGTTCAAAAAACAGGAGAAGTACTGATAGGGGAGCATTATTATCGTCGTACGGAAAACTATTACACGAATGTGCAAAGAGGAGAATTTCGTTTGCCTGGGTATGAAATTAAAGATACTTATAACGTGTACGGTCCTAACAGCAGTTTGACAGGAAGTATAAAGGTGGTTGAAGTGAATGGGACAAAATACGAAATTCCCATAGTCAAGGAAGAAAGACAATATCATGGTATGTTAGTGCGTACTTATGGTACTCCGGATTTTAAAAAATATGCGGTTGCCACTATTTCGATAAAAGAGGATGCTGTGATAAGAGACGCTTCTTCTCATAAAAAAGAAGCTACACGGATATTGGCTCAAAATTTTATCGAGGGCAAACATTTTCCGGGGACATTTACCGAACAGCAAGAATTGGCTTTGCGGGAAATAGCCAATGGTAAAGTGGCTGAAACAATACTCGGTTTAACCCCTCATCATTCAGGCAATGCGGAAATGCAATATGTACCTACGGATTTGCATAAGGCTGTCAATCATTTAGGAGGCAGTTGGCTAATGAATGAGAAAAATTACTTTAAAGGATTTGAATGTCATGATACGGAACAGATTCGTAGTAACTTATCTTCTTCTCAGTTGGAGTATATTAGCGAAATATTGCCATTAAAAGATGCAGATTTGTTGATTGACAGAATTGATGAATTAAATGATATGGAAGGTTTTCCTCCCAAGGCAATTGATTCGGATGAAGGGGTGGCAAAGTTATTAGAATCAATACAGCACGATATCAATCCTTTGTATTTGGAGGCACCGCAAGACGCTGTTCAGATAGAAGAAATATCAGAAACAATGAGCTGCATGAAAGAACTGAATTATAATGAATGGAAAGAAATATCTTTTGATAAGCGGATGGAG
>OJMN01001565.1_pt1 | contig 13000 bp, 8 predicted proteins | sample 1597261 | NCBI WGS metagenome assembly OJMN01 (sample SAMEA2452130, study PRJEB22498) | human gut metagenome | biome: human feces; feature: human gut; material: feces | place: Australia | collected 2012 | reverse complement strand
CGCAAGAAGACCGTTTGTCCTGCCATCTTTTACCGTTCCGTTTTTGGTATTCCAGCATTCAGGATTGCAATAATATCCGGTAGTAAATACACTGCTCTTGCCGTCAATCGTGATACGGCACATGATGGCTGTTGTCCCGTCGGCCTTGACCTTGCCTCGGTTAATATAGTAGAGAATAGAAAATGTACTTCGCATTGTTTAAATATTTTATGAGTTACAGAATCAGTTTCAGGTCTTTTGTCGCCTCGATATATTTGTCCATGTCCTCAAAAAGTTTTTTGGGAGTCACACGGGCATACACTTGGGTTGTACCTATATCCGCGTGTCCCAGCATCCTGCTGACAGTTTCAATTGGCACACCGTTTTCTAATGTCATAAGGGTCGAGAACGAATGTCTCCCCATGTGCATAAGTAGCAGGAAAGCAAGCGATAACAGAAATGAGTAGATAAAACTTAAATGGTTGGTATTTAGCATATTTGCTGGATTCTGCCAAATGAGTAAAACGCAAAAAAAGGTGATTTGTAGTATTAGTTCAGTTACCAAAGCGTTAGCTGTCCAGTTACCGAAGCATACAGGTAACGCAATGAGGAGTACAGAAGTTATCACGATGGGCTATTATTCACTGGTTGTCAATATTTTGCATATCAAAGAACGCTTATAAATTAGGTAATTTTGCAATTAAAGAATAAGCGTATGAAAGTAGAAAAATTCAAGGTGTTGCTCTACCTGAAAAAGAGCGGTCTTGACAAGTTCAGAAAGGCTCCAATTATGGGACGAATAACGGTGAACAACACGATGGCGCAATTCAGTTGCAAGCTGTCATGTACTCCAGAGTTATGGAATCCACGGGAGAGTCGGTTGAATGGGAAAAGTAAAGAAGCGGTGGAAACCAATGCAAAAATCGACAGGTTGCTATTGGCTGTAAACGCTGCCTTTGATTCTCTCGTGGAACGGAAAAATGATTTTAATGCAACGGATGTAAAAGAAATGCTTCAAGGCAGCAAAGATACCCAAATGACATTGCTCAAGCTGTTCGACAGGCATATCGAGGAAGTGAAATCCCGTGTGGGGATAGACATATCCCACCGTACACTTCCAAACTATATTTATACCCGTAACCGTCTTGCAGAATTCATAAACTGCAGGTTCAATGTGTCAGACCTTGCCTTTTGCCAGCTTAATGAACTGTTTATCCGTGAATTTCAGGAATATGTTGTAATTGAGAAACGACTGGGAGTCCAGACAGTGCGTCACTATCTGGCCATACTGAAAAAGATTTGCCGTATCGCGTTCAAGGAAGGACATTCGGACAAGTTCTATTTTGAACACTACCAGCTGCCAAAACAGAAAGAGACACTCCCGAGAGCATTGAGCAAGGATGATTTCGAAAAAATAAGAGATGTAGAGCTTACCGGCTGCCGCCCCGAACATTCTATAGTCAGGGATATGTTTCTTTTCGCCTGCTACACCGGGACTTCGTATGTTGACGTAGTTGCAATTACTCCTGATAACCTATCCAAGGATGATCAGGGAGCGACATGGTTGAAATACCGAAGAGGAAAAAACGGACAACTGTGCCGTGTCAAGCTGTTGCCGGAAGCCGTGGCTCTTATTGAAAAGTACAAGGATGAGACAAGGGCTACCTTGTTTCCTGTCATACCCTACCAGGCTTTGAAATGGTGTCTTACAAGCATCAAAATGAAAGTCGGGATAAAAGGCCGTTTGTCATACCACATGGGAAGACATGGCGAATTTTCTTTCTTGTTAAAATTCAAGTACTTGCAATTTTTCGCAGCTTAATAGGTAACGATTTAGAAACCAGCAAAATTCTGTATTTCACCTCGTTTTGCAGTAATTCAAAAGAACGCTTTTCCTAATTACAAAGTTAGCAAATATTTTCAATATATCACTGCTTTAGTTTGACTAATTCCGTATAAGCGATACCATCTGACAATTTATGATATTGCTTCAAGGTCTTCTCCAATCCCAAAGCCAATTCTTTCTGAATATACGATGGCACTATCGACTCATTGAACCTGTCGACAATTGATTGAATGTTTTGTAGCGGTTGACCTGTAATAACTATCTGGTTATACACAGCACTATAGTAATAATAGGCTTTATTTTCTGTTGACAATTGTATTTTTTGTTTGATATAAATCTGTTGTTCACGTATTCTTTGGGCAACCTTAAAAAAGGTATCAATTTTTTCAAATGCCTCCTGAGATATGTGCCCGACAACACTGTGAGCGTATTTATTCCACTGATTTTCTTCAAAAATTATAGTAGAGTAATGAATCGGCACTTCTTGGATGCAGCCGTTTATAAGCCCTTCAGATAATATATACTCAATGTTTTTCTCAATGTCATTTATCTGAAGCAACAAGATTGACACTGCGTTTCTCAATTCCTTTCGCTTATGGGCATAAAACTGCCATAATGCGATGCCGATTGTTGCCCCAATGGTAACAATCAGCACGAGCGTTTGAAATAAATTTGACTCCCAAAATGAGGTATTCATAATTTGTCTTTTTTGCAAAGTTACAAAAAAGACAGAAAATTCCACATGTATCTTTCTATTTTTTACCCGTTTATGATTTTGAACAATGCAGCATTAGACGGAATATTCAGTTCACAACATTGAATGTTCCTCTCGAAATATCAAAGAACCTATCGAAGAATGCTTTCAGTTTTGCAATGACAGTCTGTTTCTTCTTGCCCCGGTTATTTTACTTGATTTTCGAGAATAGAGGTATGGGCTGTAATATCTGCGTGATTTCAGTTCCGCCCTCTACATCTCCCTACCACGGAATGATGAATTTCCCTATCAACTCTTTTTGTTGCGCAAGTCTGGACTTGAATCAATGGTTTACATTCACCCATATTATTAGAAAGATATTTGTTTAAATCCTCCAACATCTTCGAAATCTTTATTTTCAGCGCAAATGTCAGGTTGTAAATAATCTTCTATGCCAGATAATTTTAATAGAATCTGTTCATCGCTTACAGTTATTCGGCTTCGGATTTTCTTGAAAAATTTAACCTCTGAATAAAGGACTTGCTTATCTGCTTCTATCATTTTTATGGCAAGGTCAATTAGTGTGATTTGTTCATCATCGGAAAGAACTGTATCTGAAAGTTCACTAAGGTAATCTTTCAAAAAGGCTTTTCCTTGACTATTAATCTGATTGACATACTCATTAATTGAGTATTCTACTTGAATCTCCTGAAAAAGGGTACTATTTTCGGTTAATTCTTTAATCATATCCACTTCTTCTTGTGCGATTTCTCCATCACAAGCACAGCAACAGAACAATGTTTTGAGATATAATTCATTTGTTTTCATATTCGTAGCATTTTTATTTAGAAACCGATTCTTCGGCGTGATTGTTGTATTTGTTCACCAGCCATTGCCGCTTTTATCCTTAAATATTTGTCAAGTTCGGATTTTGTCAATGACGGTTTGGTTTTACTAATAACATCTTCAAGAATAACCATTGTAATTCTTGATTTTTGTCGCAGAGCTATTCGTGAAGCGTCATTGACTATCATTTCCAAGTCTGCAGAAACATAATTTTCTGTCAGTTGGGCAAGCTTTTCATAATCTAAACCGAAATCATACGGTCTTGATTTCAGGTAAAGTTCAAACATTAAGGAACGAGCCTTGAAATCAGGAGTGCCAATATAATATTTTTTATCAAGACGACCAGCCCTAAGTATCGCAGGGTCGATCATATCTGGATAATTAGTTGCCCCAATAATAAATACACCACGTTCTCCTGTTCTATCCATTTGAGCAAGCATTTCATTGACAGCACTACGCGCCATCTCGTGTACATCGCTGTCACGGTTAGGTACCAATTCATTCATTTCATCAATGAAAATGATGGTAGGTGCATTTTCTTCAGCATCTTTGAACATCTGAGCAATATTCTCCTGAGTCGCATTTACGAAGCGGCTTTTGAGAGAACTTGGCTTGATTAGCATGAAATTAAAACCGACTTCTTCAGCAAAATGCTTTGCAAAAAAGGTTTTACCACATCCGGGAGGACCGTATAAAAGCATCCCATTAGGAATTGTCAAGCCATATTTCGCATACTCCTCTGGCGAATTAAGAGCGTCTATCACTTCTACGCGCATTTGCTCTTTCAGTTCTTCCATCCCAGCAATGGCGGAAAAGCCTTTCCCTTTTGGCACTGAATACGAAACTTTCTTTGTAGGAGTCTTCCCACTTTTGGCTTTCTTTTGATTGTCAATACGAGCGATTTTTATATCGCCATTCAAAGCCCGAATAAACTCATCTGCCGATTCAAATCTCTCCTCAATGTCAGATGCAAGGGCTTTCCGCATTATATTCATAATTTGTTCATCAAGCTCAAATTTATCGTTATCGGGAATATGAAGCGGCAATTCTCTTTGAGCATCAATCTTTTCGCGTTGAGCAGTAGCATCATTCTTGCAATCTGACAAGTCAACAAAATATGGTGGTATACCAAATATAAGATTATAAAGTATCGCACCGCTTGAGAAGATGTCTGACTTTACCGAAAACACACCATTCAATGCTTCGGGTGCCAAATAAAAAGGAGATAACCCGTTTTTATTAAAGGAAGAAGAACCTTGTGATAGGTAACGAGCATAGCCGAAGTCAATAATGCGAGGTACGTTAGTACCTTTCGACATATCCAGCATGACGTTTTGGATAGTCAAATCGTTGTGCATAATCGGCTCTTGTTGCGTATGAAGGAATTTAATGCCATTAAGGATGCCTAATACGATAGTCTTTGCATCATATACACTAAGACTCCCTTCACGAGCAATGTACTGTGAAGCCGTTTCACCACTGATATAATCGAATACGATATAAGCAAATTTGCGACCATCTAAAACGACCTCACCGTTATCGTGGTATTTGACGACATTAGGATGATTAAGTGTCTTTGCAATCTGCACCTCCAATATATTACCGTTTGCATCAAATTGAGTACGATGTAGTTTGGCGCAGTTGATGAGTTTGAGAAAGCGATTTTTCCCATCAGCGTCTTTCACGCGATAGGTTTCTGCATAATCACCTTCTTTGACTTGAAAGGTGATTATGTAGTTACCTAATTGTTGTCTCTTCGCAAGTGTAAACATACTATCCTCTATAAAGCCTGTCAAAAAAAATCAAAAATGCCTGACGATTCCCTAATGAGGACAACAGAATACTGCTAATATTTCCTTTTTCAATAAAGCCGAAAAATTTCTTCGAATGATTAATGTGTTCAATGACCAAGTTTCCATTAGATGTATAGATATTTTTGGTATTTGAAGGATTATATATTGTCCCATACACATCTACTTCATTACGAGAAATAGATAACGCATCAGAGTATAAAGTTTCTTCATTGAGAATACCGAATTTGACCTTCCCATCTTGGGAATGTTCAAGTACGAAGTGGGTTGTCCATACCTTTTCTACCATTTTCATCATACTGTATTCTTCATTTGCACCATTAGGATTCATTGGGTCTTTTGGATGTTTATCATCATAAGAACCCTCGGCAAAAAATATTCTGTTGAATTGATGGGTCTCCTTATCTTCTTTACCGAATATTGAAAAGTAATATTGAGTATTACTATAGGTATAATTCGTTTTTACGATGGTTTCGCCAGTAAAGAGATACTCCATGTCCTTGAAAAGATAAACATTGGAAGATGTAATGTTGTCTCTTGAATCTACAAACGATACGGTAGCAAATCCTTTATTACCTACAAAGTAATCTGTACCCGAAAAAGTGGTATCACAAACTCCAATAGTAACCAACAGAGCTATCACTGTAATTATAGCTCCCCATATATAGTGCTCATAAAAAAAAGACCAATACAATAATAAAATTATGCTACAAATTGAAATAGCAATAACCTTTCTTTTTTTAGATTCCTTGTCACTTAACTTTACGGTTTCAGGCTGATTGGTATCGCAGTATAGCACATTCCCGATTTCTGCGGGAATGTGCTTAAATATTGATGTATTAGCAGCTATTTTCTCAAGTTGCTCCGTTTTCCATATCTTTTCCATACACTTTAGAAGCTAACGCCGGGACCACTTGTTGGTGGTTCAATCATCAAATCTATGACCGAACGTACGATGGGATGAAGTGAACTTTCGGACGGATTGGTATTAGCAATTTCCTTACCTTGTTGCAGAAGTTGACGTGCTCTGGTCGCATCTTTCCATTGTATGGTATTAAAGTTACGAAGGTGGAAGTCAATGAAACCCATTAACTGATAGATGAGTGTCACTGCAACAAACAAGCTGTTAATATCATCAAGAACTATTCGTCCTTGACGAACATCCTTTGAACGGATAACGGAATCGACCTGTGAACGAACAGCGGCTACCTGTTGGTCATATTTGTTGCCAAGCTCATTATTCCCTTTTTCAAGGCGGTCGAATTCTTCCCTGATTTCAGCTTCAATGGAATCCCATTCATGCCCTTGCTCGACTTCTTCCATTTTCAGGAAAGCACGGCGAATGTCAGCCTGAAGATGCATCCTACCATCTTCGGAGCTTTTTTCACCGTCGAAACGGTCGTTAACCTCATTGATGAGTTTTTCTGCTTCTGCTGTCTCAGAATCCTTAATTGCAGAAGAAGATTTAAGGGCATGGAGTTTTAAGTTCGCAGAGTCTTTGAGCCTTTCCAGTTCATGAGATGTAATAACCGAGCGAGCTTCGATTTTTACATCTTTTTCCACGGTATCTCCACTGAAGGGAAAGAATGCTTCTAGTTTCAACATTTGCGAACGATTCACCTTGATAGTGATGTCAACATCACTTCCAACAGGGATTATTTGTCCAATCTCATCGCCTGTTATGACTACATCAAAGACATGGTCGTTATGAATCGCAGATGTGCCGTCTGCGTTGTGTTCACTTTGATAGATGGGTATCACCAAAGTGTCCTCAGTCATGCCGGGACGCAATTGATTACGAGTCTTAAGTCCATTGAGTGTACCGACAGCTGGAAGCTGCTGGTTCTTTTCAAGACCTTTTACCGACTTTACCACATTCTTTTCGAGACCACTATCGTGAGCCTCAATTGAGATATTGTAAGGCAAAACAGCATTGCCGACAACAATACCCTGCATGATATTTATCTCTTTAGGAAAGCAAGGGATAGTTGTCCCTTTTTCGTCATAAGCGTTGACAGCAAACGCATTATTTTTGCCTTCCATGAGTTGACACTCTATGACATCACCTATCTCATTGATTTCGACTTTTCCGCTTGACCAACCGTTGTCGCTACGTACAAGTTCTACAAACAGTTTGGATGGAATATAACCGAAACATTCCTCTTTTGATAGTTGTACGGTTACAAATTCGATTGGTTGAACCGAATTTGCTTCATAAGAAAGTGTGAGTGCAACAGTACCGATGGCTAACTCTTCTTTGACATCACTATCTATACCGGAAGCAAACAGTGCCGCCCCTTTTGCAACAGCTGTCATGGGGTCAATGTCGGTATCAACATCGGGCGTGACTTGTTTGCGTAGCATCTCACGAAGAACTGGAGAATAAGTTGGTCCACCTACAAGAATCAGTTTGTCAAGGTCGCTTCCGGACAAACCATTACGTTTAAGAAGCTGCTTGGTAATGTCGATTGCCTTTTGAAACACGAGTGTGAGTACAGATGCAAGCTGCTCTTGAGTGATAACCATGTCGAGTTCTATTTCCTCCCCCTCATCATCTTCGCCAAACTCATCAAGTTGAGAGGTTATGTCAGCTTGTGGTTTGAATGACAGTTGATTTTTCGCTTGTTCAGCATAGAACTTCATGGCATCACGAAGAATGTTTCTTGTGGTTTCATTCTCCATAATGTTTGTGATAGAGTAATTCTCTTTTAGGTAAGGAATGATAATGCTATCAACGATTGCATAGTCAAGGTTTTTGCCGCCGAGGTAATTGTCTCCTTCGGTGTCCTTAACTTGCATGATGCCATCCTCTACCTTGATAAGTGCAACATCAAATGTGCCGCCTCCAAAATCGAACACAAGCCATTGACCATTTTTGTTGGATGCGCTCAGACCATACGCCATAGATGCGGCAATCGGCTCTTGGAGAAGTTCGCAATGTTCAATACCAGCCTTTTGAGCAGCACGTTTAGTAGCTGCGATTTGGTCTGCTTTAAATTTGGCAGGGATTGTGATAACAGCGGATGTAATATTTTCATCACCGATAAACGATTTGAGAGCCTTCAAAACTTCGGCAGAAAGTTGCTCCGGAGAAAAAGTTTCTCCCATATTAGAACTCTCATACGATTTGTCCGTACCCATATTTCGTTTAAACTCAATGAATACGTTTTCGCGGTCATTAGACCATTTTTTCGTGGCACGTGATTTGTCTTGGCGGAGGTCGTTATAGGCACTATCTCCTACTTTTGCAATTTTCTTTTTGGTAAAAGATACGCACGATGGCAAAGTGTCTTTCAACGTGTCTGTCTTTTTAATGACAGGCTCGCCACTCTCCATTTTACAAATTGCGGAATTGGTTGTACCAAGGTCAATCCCGAATTTCATTTTAGCTTGAGCCATGTTGAATATATTTTTAGATGTTTTGACTTACTGTGATTTGAGCTGATTGAATCATCTTGCCTTTGTAATTGATTTGAGGCTTGATGATGCTCGTGATTATTTGCTTGCCTTCTGGTAGTTCCTCATCTTCAACAAAATTTGCTGTAACCTTCATACCCTCATGATAGTCTTTACCAAGCATATCTACAAGCTCATATCCATTGACAAGCAGATTGTCTTTCATTTGCTTGATTGACTTGGAAAGCTGTTTATGACCTCTTACAGAGTTATCCATTTTGTATAGTGTCATCTCCATAAAAGTGATACGGTCAGCAAGAGTGGTAATCAACTTCTGTTCACTTTCGGTATTAACTCCCGGTGCAGATACAAGTGCCCCAATTTGTTTAGAAATAACTTGTATGTCATTCATTTCAGTAGACAGTCTGTAGACTATTTCCTCGTTGAGTTTGTCGGCCTTGGCAGATAGACTTTCCACCTCGTTTTTACGTTTCGCTATTGCTTTTCCAAATATGAATGCCAGTATAATGAAAATCAGTGCAATCACAATGATAATCCATAGACCAGTTTGTGATTTTTCGCGAATCGTTTGATTGAGAGTGTTTGAACTTGCTTGAAGTTCAGAACGAGTGTTTGAGATGTTGACATTAAGACTATCAGCAAGAGCTGTGATGTCATTTTTTGCTGCGGTCAGTTCACCTTTGAGAGAGTCTGTTTCAGTCTTTTGAGTATCAATTGTTTTATTCAAAGTCCTGATTTTAGCTTTAAGCTCACGATTCTCCGTTTTGAGAGTTTGAATACCTGAATTCGCAATGTCCAATTGCTGATAGCAATGACGAAGCGAATCGTTAGCATTTGCACTTACGGCAACTTGAACTGTGAGCGCAAATAATAATGTAGTAATTTTTGTCATCCTAAAACGTTTGCTAAAAATATTATGATTGCTATTATAATAACCACCCAGCACCCTACTGGTAGTTCATCATCAGATGATGACGTTGAAGAAGATGGGGGCGTAGTACGTGGCGGCGTTGTTGTCCTCGTGGTGGTTGTGGATGCACGAGAGGAAGACTGGTAACTCGAAGAAGACGTGGAGATATGAAGAGTTTCGCACATTTCTTTGAGTGAACTTCTATTGGGAATATATCGCTTTGTGCGGAAATCAGTCTCCATGTCAAATCCATCCATAATTGTAGTTGCTTTCCATGCTTCACGTAGAACAGGTTTTACCTTACTATCTATAATTTTCGTTGGTGAATGCTCATCATCTAAATAATTTAATAGTTTTGGGTCTATTCCACTTTCTTTTATAACCTTTACTACAGCGCTAAAATAATTTTGTGCCGTGTTTACCTCTTCGATGAGATTGTATAAAGCATTTCCTACAACCTGAGTAGAAAGCGACAGATAGAACGTATTGGCCGTACCAATTTTAGCCTTTATTGTCTGAAGCAGTGGTTTGGTGTTATTAAGCAGCGTTATTGAATGTGAAATTTTATCAGGTTGCTGGCAAAAACGGCGAAGTTCCTCTTTGACTTTACGGGTTTCTATGGCAACTTCTGCTGGAGGCATATCATCAACTGCCTTTTTCAAAATATCATAGTTCTCTTGACATCTATCCTTGGTGAGCTGTCCTATTGCAATTTGTAAGGCATATGCTTGAAGGGGCATTGCTTTTCGAGGGCTTTCTACATCATCATCAGAGGCATTATTGTAGTAGTTGATACCACACTGGAGTATTTGTTTGGCAAGATTATCTGCTACCATCTGATATTTCGTACTAGTTACACCAACAATATCTCTCACTTGTTTGAGTGCTGTTTTTGTTGAATTCATCAACACCGTTCCTGCGGTGAGATTTGCATTGGCATCTTTGGAATTTACTGACTTGGCGGCAGATATTGCAGCATTAATCTCTGCGATAGGTTCATTAACTGCTTTTTCGCTGATAATCGCTTTGTCCGAAGAATTGTTTACAGCTGATAATAATTTTGTAGCCGGTATCTCCGTGAGTAAGTCGGCAATGAACATTTCCGCTATCTCATTTTCTGACAAGGTAATATTTTGCAGGCCAAGTGTTTCAAGCAAATCGACTCTATAAGATTCGTTATGAATCACCTTTGAAATATTTGCATAACCTTCTGCAAAATTACCCTCAATAAACGCAAGTACTCCGAGATTGATTAAAGACGAGAATGACTCTCTCTTTTGGAATAACTCTTTAGCCTTGATAATATCTTTAGACTGTAAGTATTTCAATGCTACTCCATCTATTGGAGACGCATTTATAAACCAAAACAAGGAGTGTTTCAGTTGATAGCTGTCAAGGTTAATTGCTGTGATAGCTGCTGCGATGTTTTCTGGAGTTCTTAGAGGTACTTCCTCTATAATTCCATCGAAATCATAAGGGAATATAACCGACTTACCAATCTTAGCAAAAGCATTGAGCTTGTTTTGGTTGGCGATGCGTTCCCTTAAAGGGGTGTTTGATAACACCCCTAAAGTACGATATGGGTTATGTTTTATAAGTTTAATCATTGTCTAAAATATCCATTTATACTACCATCTCTTGCCAAGAGACGGACGAGTTACCCTATATCGTTGATATAGAGTTGTGTTTTCCTTTTTTATAGCTGATTTCGCAAAACATCTGGTATTTCTCGCAAAACAAAAAGCGTGAAAACAAGTAAGATTTTCAGCGTTTTATGACTTAAGAATCATTATTTTGCGTAATTTTGCATTATAATATCCGTCTCTTGGCAAGCGTTGGGCAGATTCGCAAAACATTCACGGCTTCACAGCAAATCCAGTATTTTTTTATTGGCTTTATCCACCACTGAGGTATCCAGCGAAGCAAGATAGATTTGCGTGGTGTTCTCCGAATCATGCCCCATTCCCTCGCTAATGACAGAGATAGGCACATTGCGGCTTTTCGCAATACTTGCCCACGAATGCCGCCCGACATACATCGTCAAAGGTATCGGCAAGTCCAGCTGTTTTCCGATTTTCTTCAGCAAATGGTTCACCCGATGAAGCTCGTTGGCGTATTGTTTCCGATAATCTTCACCTCTTTTTGTGATGATTGGCAAAAGGTATTCGGTTTCGTTTACGGGATATTTGTCAACAATCTCCTGCATACATCTTTCCCATTTGATGAACAACTGCTGCCCGGTTTTGCGTCTGCGGTAGGAAAGAATGCCGTTCTGCAAGTCCTTCTTCCTCAGATAAGCCATATCAATGAACGACATACCCCTTGTGTAGAAACAGAATAGGAACATATCACGGGCAAAGTCAAGGTTTGGCTTCAACGACAAATCCAGCCCTTTGATGCATTTAAGGTCGCCAAGCGATATGGCTCGCTTCAAAGTTTTCTCCACTCCCGTATAGACAGACTTGAACGGATGCCGTTGTTCGGTCAATCCGTCTTCAGTGGCACGGTTATAAACCGCTTTCAGGATACGCATATAGAACGAGATGGTATTGGGCGAGTTGCCTCTGCCTTTTAGATAAGCCTCATATTCCGTTATCAGGTCAGCGTTAATCTGGTCAAACAAGACCTCTTTGTCATCCATAAAACCGCTGAAACTTCGGAGTGCTGCCGTATAGGTTTCCGAGGTGCGTATCTTCCCCAAGCGTTTCAATCTGGCAATCTGCTGGCGGATATAGTTGTTAAACGATGGCTCCTGCCTGTTGTCCTGAAAGCGCACGACTACATCATCCGTCACAAATGTGCCGGATTGGGATAAGGTCTGTATAATCTTGTTTAACCTCTCCTTATCCCATCTGATGCGTGAGCTTATCGAAAGCAAATGGTTGTTCCGCTCTTGCTTATTCGGAACACGATGCAGTATGACCGCTTCGGAATGGGACTGCCATTCCGAAGCGAAAAGTTTATAGTCGGTATATATCTGCCTGACCACACGGTTATGAATCACCTGATAGTAGATTGTGCCCTCCTTGCCGCCTATGGCGGATGGGCGAAACTTGACCTTGACCGATGCCATGTCAGTCGGATTTGGATTGGTAACATTTCTCCATCTCCCTTGAAAGCTCTACAATCTCACGGCTCAGTTTCACAAGGTCGATGGTACACTTCTCCAGCTTGTAGAGCAACGCCATCGCCTTCTTCTCCGAGAAGTGGATGCGTAGCTCCTTGACAACCTGATTGTAGTTCGTGCCTATGTAGCGGAACTGGGCGTGGAAGTCCGACAGTTTGGTATAGTAGTCCAGCATCGTCTTGTCCACTTTCAGCACCTTGAACTTCTGACCGAAGAAGTGCGCCTTGAGAAAGACTGCCTTCGCGTACACGTTCGATTCCTCATACATCGTCAGAAACCTGTTCCATTCTACATCATCGAAGCGCACCATCACGCAGTGTGTCTTCGGGTTCAACTTGGGATTTCTCCCGTACTTGCTCTTCTTCATGCT
>OJMN01001564.1_pt1 | contig 13004 bp, 10 predicted proteins | sample 1597261 | NCBI WGS metagenome assembly OJMN01 (sample SAMEA2452130, study PRJEB22498) | human gut metagenome | biome: human feces; feature: human gut; material: feces | place: Australia | collected 2012 | reverse complement strand
ATGGCCGGGACAGACTCCTACACATCTGCCGCAGTTAATGCATGCAGTCTGTTCGGCATCTGCCACATCATCCTTCTCCAGGCAGAGACATGCGGAGCTTGTCTTAATACATGGTACATGAGTGTCATACATGGCAAATCCCATCATAGGACCACCTGAAATTACTTTGGATACATTGTCTGTCAGTCCGCCGGCAGCTTCTATAAGCTCTGCCATATCTGTTCCGGAAAGGACATCAAAGTTCTGCGGATTCTTAATCCCCTGTCCTGTTACTGTCACGATACGGTCCATAACAGGTTTTCCAAGGATAACGGCTTCATAAACAGCAATTACGGTATCTACGTTGTCAACTACGCATCCTGCATCTGCCGGAAGCATGGCAGAGTTGATCTCTCTGTCTGTGACAGCTTTGATCAGGAAACGCTCACCACCCTGTGGGTACTTGGTCATCAGCTCTGCTACTTCAATACGTGGAATATCTTTTACCATTTCTTTCAGTTTCGCAATACAGTCAGGCTTGTTATCCTCAATACAGATATATCCCTTCGCATTGTCAAAGAGCTTCAGCATAACTCTTAAGCCCTCGATCAGCTTCTCAGAGTCATCCAAAAGATTGTCCACATTTTTTCTTGTAGAGCAGTAAATAATCCCGCTCTCTGTTGGATGTCTGTCTATGTAATCCATCACAAAATCGTCTTTTCGCCGGATATTTTCCACGCTGTAATATAAATTCTTTCTGTCAAACCCGGTGATCACTACTTTCGGATCTTCCAGATTTAAAGTACAGAGAATGTCGTTCTTTACTTCCTCTGTTGCAGTTGCGGTAAAAGCACTGACGATCGGACGACCGGGAAGATTTTTTACAAAGTCTACGATTTTGACATAGCTTGGTCTGAAATCCTGGCCCCACTGTGAAATACAATGTGCCTCATCCACTGTCACCATGGAAATCTCCACCTGTCTGGCAAATTCCAGAAACTCATAATTTTCCAGACGTTCCGGTGCAACATAAATAATTTTGTATCTTCCTCCTGCTGCCAGGTACAACGCCTTGCTAATCTGACTTTCCGACAGTGAAGAATTGATAAATGCGGCATGTATTCCCGCTTCATTCAAAGCCTTTACCTGATCCTGCATCAGTGAGATCAGAGGAGAAATTACAATCGTAATTCCTGACAGCATCAGTGCCGGTACCTGATAACAGATGGATTTTCCGGCTCCTGTCGGCATGATTGCAAGCACATCCCGGTGTTCCAGAATGGACTCCACAACACTCTCCTGCCCTTCTCTGAATGTATCATATCCAAAATAAGTCTTTAAGGTCTGTACTGCCTGTCTGTTCACCTGAAGCCTCCCTCTGCATTTTAATCTATTTTAATCTCTTTTTCAGCTCCTGAATCAGTTCGGAATAGTCTCTGTGCTGCATCTTCGGAAATGCCTTGATGATACGCCCCTGACCGACAACGGTATGATTGGTAATAGAGCTGGACAGTTCCTCAAACTGAGCCTGAAGCTCCGCTCTTTTTATACGAAGCATTTCGATAGATTTTTCTCGCTGTGCGGCAGTTGCATCACGCAGTTCTGCTGCTGCAAGAGTTGCCTGAACCTTTCCTTCTCCCACTTTCTGTGCTGTGCCAATCGTAGTCGTAGCCAGTGTATCACTCAGTTTATCACTTACAATTCTCAAATCTGAGCGAACCTTATCCAGTCTGGTAAGCTTTTTATTCAGTCCCTGGATCACTGCTACCGTCACAATAAAATCTGTCAGATACACAGCATACAAAACTGCTATCACAATCCACACAGGTTCAGAAACTTCTGAAAGCTGCCGCAACTCTGGATATCCAGACAATCTGTCCGCTTCATGGACCGATCCTTACAGAGAATCTGGGACATTACATTGAGAAATACGATATCTGGTCCTCCTACAAAGTGGAGAGCGAAGGTGTTGTGATCGCCTATACATCTGTATATGGAAACACAAAGAAAGCAGTAGAACTTCTGGCACAGAAACTGGAAGAAAAAGGTTGCCCGAAAGTAACTGTATTTGACCTTGCAAGAGATGACATGGCAAAAGCAGTGGAAGATGCTTTCCGTTACGGCAAACTGGTACTTGCCACAATTACATACAACGGAGATATTTTCCCATTTATGCGTACCTACATTGAGAACCTTACAGAACGCAGCTACCAGAACCGCACTATCGGTCTCATCGAAAACGGAAGCTGGGCACCTGCAGCAGCAAGAATCATGCAGGGAATGTTCGAAAAGAGCAAAAACATTACATGGCTGGAAAATAATGTAAAGATCACTTCTTCCTTAAGCGAAGCAAACGAAGCGGAGATTGAGGCTATGGCAGAGGAACTCTGCAAATAATTGATAATTGTAAACAGCAGGATCGAAAGATTCTGCTGTTTTTCAGAATAAGATAAACCCGGTTACTGAGAACGGAGTGCACAAGTAACTAAACCCGTAAGAGAAAGGCAGGAACAAAGCATGACAGTAGCAGAAGTTGTAAAGAAAATGGTAGAGTATTCCAAGGGAGATCTTCATGACATCAACCATTTCATGAAAGTATACGCATATGCAAAAACAATCGCAGAGGGCGAAAATCTGTCACCGGAGCAGCAGAAGCTGGTGGAGGTGACTGCGGTTGTCCACGACATTGCCTGCCCTCTCTGCAGAGTAAAATACGGAAATGCCAACGGCAAACATCAGGAGAAAGAAAGTGCGGCACTGATAGAGGAATTTTTCGCAGATTCAGATCTGCCGAAAGAATTTGTAGATCGTGTTTCTTATATTGTAAGTCATCATCATACAATAACCGGAATCGATGGTATTGATTATCAGATCATGATAGAGGCAGATTATCTGGTAAATGCAGATGAGAGTAATTTCTCCGGAAATAATGTGAAAAATATGCTGGAAAAAATATTCAAAACAGAGACAGGAAAATTCCTGCTCCAGTCTATGTATCAGAAGAGGTTGAATGTTGAAGAATAAAAAAAACGTTAAGAAAGATTATGAGTGATAAAAAAACGGCGCAGAAATGTGCCGCTTTTTTTGTAGGAAAACCCAGAGATTATAATCTGGTTGTATTACAATTATATGCGGACGAGAAGTTATAATAACTATAAAAATCCGATACCTGAAAATTTATTTAAAAGATATGAAACTTTTCTCTATAATTCCCCATCTAATAAGTGTAAAACAAAACAACAAAGCTTCATTCGAATGAAACATATTTGTAAAAACATAAGAGCTACTGGACATGAAGTAAACAGTAACACATAAAACTCTAAGCAAGGAGGATCAGCATTTGATACAGTTGGTAAAACGCTCCATCTCAGGAGATGCGGATGCATTTCTGGAACTGATGGAAAAGAATTCTCTGGCAATGTACAAGGTGGCGCGGGGAATCCTGGATAATGATGAGGATGCCGCAGATGCCATGCAGGATACCATACTTACCTGCTTTGAAAAAATACATACACTGAAGAATCCGGAATATTTCAAAACCTGGATGATTCGTATTCTGATCAATGAATGCAATAAAATCCACAGACATTATAAAAACTTCAGCAGAGCCGAAGAACTTCCGGAAGTCCCCGGACAGGATATGTCCATTGAGGAATTTGAGTTCAAGGAAATGCTTGGAATGTTGGACGAATCCTACAGGATCATACTGGTTCTGTATTATGTAGAGGGATTTCGGATCGCAGACATTGCTTCTATATTAAATATGAATGAAAACACAGTAAAAACCAGACTGGTCAGAGCCCGTATGCAGCTAAAGCAGGAATATACTTCAGCAGAAGATAATATTCAGAAGAAGAGACTGCAGCAGAAAAAAAAGAAAAACAGAGAATTCACAGGTATAGCAGAAGGTTTGCAGAATATCAGAATGAAAATCTGAGAACAGGATCAGTAACAGCAGGAAACATAACAGTAAGTTCAAGAAAGGAATGAAGTGATCATGGCGAAGAAGTTGGATTTTGATAAAGAAAAGAATAACAGAAATGACAATGTGATAGAGGAAATCATGCAGGCAGATTTTCCGTTGCCAAAGCAGGCAGAAGATGCAAAAAACGAAGCATTTTCCAGAATCAGAGAAATGGCAGCAGCTTCTGGACATACGGAAAATACAGAGAATATGGTGCAAAGATTACAGGAGAAATCAACAGAAAAATCAACAGGAAGTTCCGGAAAGAAATCCACAGGAACAGCAAAATCGCACAAGAAATTCAAAACAGTATACAAAACAGCTTTGGGACTGACTGCAGCTGCAGCTGTATTTTCAACAGTATGTATCACAAATCCGGCATTTGCAGAGAACATCCCTCTGGTTGGAAATGTATTTAAGCAGCTCGGTAATTCCATGGGATTTTATGGCGATTATTCGAAATATGCAAAGCAGTTGACAGATTCTGCAGAAGATGCAGAGTTGGCAGATACTGATGAAAGTCAGGAGGACGGAGGTAATCCTCAAAGTGCTCAGGCTGAGGATCAGAATACAACAGAAAATAACAATGCAGATAAAACGAAAGACAATGAATCATACAGTAAAACAGTAGATGGAACAACTGTCACGCTTTCAGAAGTATACTGTAATGAAATGGCTCTGTACCTGTCCATGACAATCCATACAGAGGATAAATTCCCGGATACATTCATTACATCTGATGGAAAACCCAATATTAAGCTCAGCGAGAATTCTACAGTGAAATATGATTACATGGATGAAAAAAGTAATCTGTTCAATGCTTATCTGGATGGAAAAATGCTGGATGATAACACCTATGCAGGAGTTTTGCGTATTCCTGTAGAAGATATGACAGTGGATGATGCAGGATGGACAAAATTTTATGAGGTGCGTAACGCATTTTTCAAAGAAAAAGGGATTGATGTAGATTCTGAGGACTTTAGTTTTGATAAGTTAGCCCAGGCACTGGGAATGGATGAATACAGTGACGCGAAGCTTCCTCAGGTGGGAGGTCCGGCAATCAGCGATTATGTCAAAGACATAAAAGTACCTGACAGGTTTACCATGGAGCTGGATCTGAAAGATATTGTGGGCGCTCTTCCGGAGAATCAGGATACCACCCCGGATATCCCTCAGGATCTGCGGGATGAATATAATCAGAAAATGGCAGAGCATGGAATCAGTACAGACGATGCAGATTATGAGAGCCTGACAGAAGAGCAGAAGGATCTGGAACATCAGTTTTTCACTGAGATGTGGAATGAGTATTTTGAACGATATCCTGAGGCAAATGAAGGTAATAACAGATATAACTCATGGACACTGAAAGGTGACTGGAAATTCAACGTAGATGTAGAGAAAAATACTTCCGATACTGTTGAAAAGGATGTAAATGTGGTAGATGAAAATGGAGATGGCGTTCTCTCCATTACGAAAACACCATTTGAGATCACTATGAAAATGCAGGATCCGGAAGCAAAGTATTTTGCAGTTATGCTGGATGCCAATGGAGATATCATGCCATATGGAGGCGTGTCAAACAGCAATAACACATATGCGATACAGGACAGAGACATTTCCACTGTATATATTTATCTTTGTGACTACTATGAGTATATGGATGAGCTGAAAGGCTACTACTGGTCCGATGACTACGAAGAAAAAGCAAAGACCAGGACCTTCAAACAGCTCCTGGATGAACGGGCAGTTGCCGGCACAGAAGTACATTTTGATACAGATAAATAATGATATAAAGCTTCTTTTTGTCCTTGATATCAGATGATAAAGTCCCGTAACTGAAACAGCATCTTCACAATTTTCCACAGGAAGATGCTGTTTTAGTTATTTTGATAAAAAAGGTCAGAAAAACAGTAGAATCTGAGTCAAGTTAATGTTACAATGTAGGCGTCTCAAAAAAAGAGTGCAGAAGGGAGCCAAAACAAAATGGACTACGCAAAAGAATCTTTAAAAATGCATTATGAGTTAAAAGGTAAAATTGAGGTTGTATCAAGAGCCAAAGTAGATTCCAAAGATGCTTTAAGCCTTGCTTACACACCGGGTGTTGCTCAGCCTTGTCTGGAGATTCAGAAGGATGTAAACAAGAGTTATGATCTGACAAGACGCTGGAATACAGTTGCTGTTGTAACAGACGGAACCGCGGTACTTGGACTGGGAGATATCGGACCGGAAGCTGGTATGCCTGTTATGGAAGGTAAATGTGTACTCTTTAAAGAATTTGGCGGTGTAGACGCGATTCCGCTCTGCGTCCGCAGTAAAGATGTTGATGAGATCGTTAAGACAGTAAGCCTCCTGGCCGGATCCTTTGGAGGAATCAACCTTGAGGATATTTCCGCACCGAGATGCTTTGAAATCGAAAAGAAACTGAAAGAATGCTGTGATATTCCGATTTTCCACGATGACCAGCACGGAACAGCAGTTATCACACTTGCAGGTGTTATCAACGCATTGAAACTGGTTGGCAAGAAGCTTGATGAAGTGAAGATCGTTACTTCCGGAGCAGGTGCTGCAGGTATCGCTATCATCAAACTGTTAATGTCCATGGGACTTAAGAATGTAATCATGACAGACAGAAAGGGTGCGATTTACGAAGGCAGAGAAGGATTAAACCCGATCAAAGAAGAGATGGCTAAGATTACAAACTTCAACAAAGAGAAAGGTACTCTTGCAGAAGTGATCAAAGGCGCAGACATCTTCATCGGTGTATCCGCACCTGGAACACTGACACAGGATATGGTCCGCTCAATGGCAAAAGATCCTATCATCTTTGCATGTGCAAACCCGGTACCTGAAATCTTCCCTGACGAAGCAAAAGCAGCAGGCGCAGCAGTGGTATCCACAGGACGTTCTGATTACCCGAACCAGGTAAACAACGTACTCTGCTTCCCGGGACTTTTCCGTGGTGTACTGGACGCAAGAGCATCAGATGTTAACGATGAAATGAAAGTTGCAGCAGCATATGCAATCGCAGGTCTGGTAAGTGACGAAGAATTAACAGCGGAATATATTCTTCCGGCAGCTTTTGACCCACGCGTAAAAGACGCTGTAGCTAAAGCTGTAGCAGAAGCAGCAAGAAAATCAGGCGTAGCAAGGATCTAAGCAAATAGAATATAGAATAATGAAGCCCTCTGTTTTCATGTGAGAAGCATGCAGACAGAGGGCTTTTTTGTGTTATAGGAAATTACTCCGTAATGTTCCTATAACACAAAAAGGCCCTCCGGGCAGGATTCTTTTACATAATATCCAATCTGACCTCTAAAAAATTCAAAAAATTGGTCATTGAAATAATGACACATTTCGCGTATGATAACTTCAACATATTGATGCGTCAATATATAAAAATCTGATAGTGAGAATCAAACAGGCAATCTGGCTTATTGATATGAGCTTTCTATCAGATCATATGAGAGGGGACAGTTATTATGAATACTCAGAACAGCACAATTACAAAACTTGCAGAGACAGCTCTTATGGCTGCGTTATGCTATGTATCTTTTACATTCCTGCAGATTAAGATCCCTGTACCGGGCGGTGATGCAACATCCATCCATATCGGAAATGCATTCTGCGTACTGGCAGCACTTCTGATCGGCGGTGTATACGGCGGATTATCCGGTGCCATCGGAATGGGAATCGCAGACCTGATGGATCCTGTATATATCACAGGCGCACCAAAGACATTTGTACTGAAATTCTGTATTGGCCTGATCACAGGTCTGGTAGCACATAAGATTGCAAAGATTAATGAAAGTACAGATAAGAAATACGTTTTCAAATGGAGTGTGATTGCCTCTGTAGCAGGTCTCGCGTTTAATGTTGTGGCAGATCCGATCGTAGGATATTTCTACAAACAGTATATTCTCGGACAGCCTCAGGAACTGGCACAGGCACTTGCAAAAATGAGTGCGGCGGCAACCTTTATCAATGCAGTTGTATCTGTAATTTTGGTAGCGATCATCTATAATGCAGTACGTCCGGTACTGATCAAAAGTCATCTGCTTACAGTTACCGGTAAGAAAAAAGAACAGGCAGCATAAACGGAAACAAAATGAATAAGACATAATAAAACAGCATTTCGGGTGCAGAACCTGAAATGCTGTTTTATTATGTTACAGGAAATTATTCCGTAATGTTCTGCGCAGAAGTTTTTACTTGTCTGACGAAGGAAAAACATGCACAAGCCATAGGATACAATTCAAAGAGTATGCACTTTTTTGACCTCAAAGTAGCACTTTTTTGGACATAGTGTAATAAGATAGAAAAAATAAATTGTGCATATTTAACAAATGACGAAAAAGAAAGATAAAAAAATTCAAACTTATGCGAAAAAGGTATTGCTATTTCAGAAACAAAGTGGTATTATACAACTATCAAAAAACCTTATGCGCAAAAGGTAAAAAGAAACAGTTAAAAAAATGACGAGGTGACGAAAATGAAGAAAAAAGTATTTGCAACACTTTTAGCAGTATCTATGATCGCATCAATGGTTCCGGCAGCAGTATCCGTACAGGCAGCAGACGGTGACAGTATTCGTCTTGTAAACGGTAAGATCGAAGTTGACGCTCAGCTGAAGAAATTAGCTGAAATGTATGAGAAAGAAACAGGAACTAAAGTAGAAATCGAATCCATGGGCGGCGGAATCGATATCCAGGGTACTCTGAAAGGATACTATCAGTCAGATAATATGCCTGACATCTTCGTAAACGGTGGTGCTACAGACTTCGCTAACTGGACAGACCTTTTAGTAGATATGAGTGATCAGGAATGGGCTTCTGACACAGATTCAGCTTATGTTGATGAGAGCCAGGGTACAATCGGTTTCCCATATACAACAGAAGCAATCGGTCTTGCTTATAACAAAGACATCCTTGACAAAGCAGGAATTGATCCTTCTACATTAACAGGTCCTGATGCAATCAAAGAAGCATTTGAGACAATTGATTCCAAGAAAGATGAGCTTGGACTGACAGCAGTCGTAGGTTATGCAGCAGAACCAGTTAACCTTTACTGGTCAACAGGTAACCACTTATTTGGAAACTATCTGGATTCAGGTCTTGACAGAGATGACACTACTTATATTGATATGCTCAATGATGGCGGTAAGGTTGACGAAGATCGTTTAACAGATTTCGCTAACTTTGTAGGTCTTCTGAATCAGTATTCAGATCCGGCACTTCTTGTATCCGGTACATATGATCAGCAGATCCTTAACTTCTCATCTGGTAAATATGCATTCGTTACTCAGGGCTCCTGGATCGGTGCAACTATGACAGGTGATGATGCAGATGCTTATAAAGAAGCTGGTAATTTCGAAGTTGGTATGATTCCATACGCATTTGAAGATGGAATTGATACAATCCTTACAAACTCTCCATCCTGGTGGTCAGTATATAAAGATGGTAATGTAGAAGCAGCAGAAGCATTCCTTCAGTGGCTGACAACAGATGAAGCTCAGGAAGTTCTTGTTAAAGAAGCTGGTTTCGTAAGCCCGTTCAAGTCCTGCACAATCGTTGGTGATGATCCATTTGCTCAGACAATCACTGATTATGTATCTGCTGGAAAGACATCTGCTTGGCATTGGTTAGAGCAGAAAGAAGGACTTGCACAGAACTATACAGGTCAGGTATTTGCTGACTATGCATCTGGCAGCCTTGATGAAGCCGGATTCGTTAAGACACTGGAACAGGTTATCCAGAGTGCATACGCAAACTAATAATTGAAACTTATGGGCGGCGCTTATGTTGCCGCCCACTTTTATTTGCGCTGCATACCTGAGTAAAGGTCCGACAGACCTTTATCCAGGTACGCAAAAAAGTCTAAGACGCATTGATTTTTGCTTTGAAATAAGAAATAGGAAGGATGAAGGCAAAATGAATACAAACAGTGCTAGTAAAAAAGCAATTTCCATGGTATGCCTGATCGCCGGTATTATTTTACTGGCAGCATCATTGATCCAGGATATTTCCGGAAGCGGAGCAGGCTGGAGAGGTCCGGCGCTGATCATCGGTGCAATCGGCATCTTACTGGGAATGTATTTATTCCCGACATTAAAACATCACAGAAGCATCGTTAACTTTATATTTGTATTTCCATTGTTATTTACATTTGTAGTAACAGTTATTATTCCATTATGCCTTGGTGTGTTTTATTCCTTTACAGACTGGAATGGAATCAAGATGACAGGATTTGTAGGATTTGCAAACTATAAGGCAATGTTCAATGAACCAAGTTTTCTCTGGTCACTGATCATCACAATTCTGTTTGTAGTTCTGAACATGGTTCTGGTAAACGTAGTAGCGTTTATGCTGGCCTTACTCTGTACCTCTAAGGTTAAGGGACTCTCATTCTTCAGAGCTTCCTATTTCCTGCCAAACCTGATTGGCGGTATCGTACTTGGTTATGTATGGCAGTTCGTATTTAATAACGTACTGATCAAGATGACAAATAATATTTCACTTCTGTCAAAGACAAACACAGCTATGATGGCTATCATCGTTGTTTATATCTGGCAGTATGCAGGTTATATCATGCTGATCTATGTAACAGGTCTGACACAGGTACCTAAAGATGTACTGGAAGCATCTCAGATCGATGGCGCAAATGCTGTTACAACATTATTTAAGATCAAGATTCCGATGATCGCAGCTACAATTACAATCTGTACATTCCTTACCTTAACATCTGCATTCAAACAGTTCGATGTTAACATGGCTCTGACAAATGGTACAGGTTCTGTCACAAGTTTCTTCGGAAACTATCTGACAAACGGTACTCAGATGCTGGCTCTGAATATTTATAATACAGCGATCTCCAAGAACAATTATGCACTTGGTCAGGCGAAAGCTATTCTGTTCTTCATTATCCTGGCTGCTGTATCTATTATTCAGGTTAGAATTTCCAATAAGAAGGAGGTTGAAATGTAATGGTTACGAAGAAAACTCCAAAGGTAGTGCTTACAGCTGTTGCGATTGTTATCGCAGCGTACATATTATCTCCTTTCTATCTGGTACTTATTAATACATTTAAGAATGCAAACGGTATTGTTGCCAACCCTGTAAGCTTTGCAGGTGCAAGCTTTGCACAGTTTAAGACAAATATTTCAAACGTTGTCAACAATTCTAACTTCAGTTTCTGGAGTGCATTCGGAACATCTGCGATCATTACAGTTGTTTCCCTTGTATTACTTGCTTTATTCGGCGGTATGGCTGCATGGGTTATCTGCCGTAACAAGACAAAATGGTCTACGGCTATTTACATGACATTTATCGCATCCATGACAATTCCTTTCCAGGTAGTTATGCTTCCTCTGGTTTCTACATTCCGTGATGTAGGTAAATTCCTTGGAATCAATATGCTTCAGTCTATTCCTGGTATTGTATTTGCATACTGTGGATTCGGTGGTGCTATGACAGTATTTATCTTAACTGGTTTTATTAAAGGTATTCCATATGAACTGGAAGAAGCAGCAGCGATTGACGGATGTTCTCCTGAGGGAACTTTCTTCCGCATTATCCTTCCGCTTCTGAAACCGGTTATTGTTACTGTTACTATTCTGAATGGTATGTGGATCTGGAACGATTACCTTCTTCCTTCTCTGATGTTAGGACAGAATGGTAAGGTTAAGACTCTTCCGGTTGCTGTACAGGCGTTTGTTGGTTCTTATGTTAAGCAGTGGGATCTGATCCTTACTGCAGCACTCCTGGCAATGATTCCGATGATCATCGTATTCCTGCTTGCTCAGAAGCAGATTATGAATGGTATGGTTGAGGGTGCTATTAAATAGGCTTGCAAATACTTTTTGAAAAGCTGTCGTTTTCCTCATTATTGGGGAACGGCAGTTTTTTAATGGTTTCAAAGGGGACACGAAGAAAAATAAATGTTTTGAACCACGGCTGCGGGGGCAGGAACTCTAAGCCTTTGGAAATTTGCTAAAACCATGCCAGAAAAATTCAAACTCGCTTCGCTCAGACAGTGAATTTTTCTGACATAACGCAAATTCCCAAAGACTAAGAGTTGCTACACCCCCTGTAGATGTGGTTCAAAACATTTATTTTTCTTCGCTGTGAACTGGCCGGTACTGTGAATGATAGTATGGAAGTGCGTTATCGGATATGGAGTGGAGAAAAAACGGAACAGAAACGGAATAGAAAATGGTAGTATAAATTTATTGATATGGGGTTGAAATGTTGGGGGTTTTATAGTAATGTAGATGATACAACGCTTAAGGCGAGGGCTGTCTCGGGACAGTCTGTTTTTGTGAAGAAGGATGAGGAAAAGTTTTATGGAGAGGACAAAAGAAAGGTCATCGTTTCGTAAGAAGTTTATCGGTGACAGGAAGTTTTATGTGATGGTTCTGGCTGTGGCTGTTCCGATCATGATTCAGAATGGAATTACGAATTTCGTGAGTTTGCTGGATAATATTATGATCGGGCGGATTGGTACAGAGCCAATGTCCGGGGCTGCAATTGTAAACCAGTTGATTTTTGTGTATAATCTGTGCATTTTCGGCGGCGTTTCCGGAGCCGGAATTTTTACGGCACAGTATTTTGGAAAAGGAGATCAGGAAGGCGTTCGCAATACCATGCGTTATAAGCTGTGGATGGTAATTATTATAACAGCGGCAACAATTATTTTACTGCTGGCCAGAGGTGATGCTCTGATTCACATGTATCTGAAAGGCGATGGTACTGCAGCACAGATTGCAGATACGCTGTGTTATGGAAAAGAATATCTGGAAATTATTGTGTGGGGATTGCCGGCATTTATGATGGTGCAGGTGTATGCGAGTACCCTGCGCGAATGTGGTGAGACAATGCTTCCGATGAAAGCGGGCGTTGTGGCGGTGCTTGTCAATCTGTTTTTTAACTTTATGTTGATTTATGGAATGTTATTCTTCCCGGAAATGGGAGTACGCGGTGCGGCATTGGCGACTGTAATTTCCCGCTATGTGGAAGCACTGATTGTAATTGGATGGACGCACAGGCATCGGGCAAAACACGTATTT
>OJMN01001557.1_pt1 | contig 13051 bp, 13 predicted proteins | sample 1597261 | NCBI WGS metagenome assembly OJMN01 (sample SAMEA2452130, study PRJEB22498) | human gut metagenome | biome: human feces; feature: human gut; material: feces | place: Australia | collected 2012 | reverse complement strand
TCCAGCGCCTCCCCGATCACCAGAGATTCCAGACACTGCCGGATATATTTTTCCATATTGTAGACAGGTACGATCACCGTCAGAACTTTGTCCATACTGCTATCCATCTCTCTTCCCTTACACGAACTCTGATATATGAGCTCTGATCTGCCAGCCAGCTTCTTCAGATTCAGATCTCATCAACTCCTGAAACTGCTTTATCTGCGTATATTATCGGGATGGAAAAATTGGAATACAATGGACTTTGCGAAGGTTTAACGTGGGGTTAACATTAAGGGGGGAAATGGGGAAGAATGCCTATGTAAAAAATTGTTCTTGATCTTTGACACTCCATAATGTTTCTATTAATACTAGCCGGAACACTCAAGACAGGTCAAAGCAATCCCGACTTTACATTCCACAATGTTTCTATTAATACATGGAGACGAAGAGGACTGCTGACAATGGTGGATGATGCTTTACATTCCACAATGTTTCTATTAATACAGCTTCTGGAAGTGGCCAGGCAGCAGGTACTTCCGACTTTACATTCCACAATGTTTCTATTAATACTCACATTTATATTTACATTGACTTTTCAATATGTTCTTTACATTCCACAATGTTTCTATTAATACTTTGTAACCAGTACGTAACCAACTTTTTCGACCTATCTTTACATTCCACAATGTTTCTATTAATACGGCTCAGCAGCATCAGGCAAGATTTACCACTCACGTCTTTACATTCCACAATGTTTCTATTAATACAGAACACTTGCAAAAGATGCCGCCAGCGCTATTCGCTTTACATTCCACAATGTTTCTATTAATACGTAAAAAACATTGTATCCCTTGAGTGTACATCCCTGCTTTACATTCCACAATGTTTCTATTAATACACACCAGAGAGAGAACATCCGGAGCATGGACTGGCTTTACATTCCACAATGTTTCTATTAATACGCCGGGAACTGTGACGTTCTGATCGTATACCAGCCTTTACATTCCACAATGTTTCTATTAATACAGAGAGTATATTTTTAATAAACCGTCTCGTAATCTGCTTTACATTCCACAATGTTTCTATTAATACCTGCAGTATACGGAATGGCAGGAAAGTATTTCCTCTTTACATTCCACAATGTTTCTATTAATACGGCTTTTTTCGTCAATCTGATATACTTTTGCAATCTTTACATTCCACAATGTTTCTATTAATACCGCGGACATCATCGGTAGAAGAGTTTTCTTTTGAACTTTACATTCCACAATGTTTCTATTAATACTGAAGCAATCTACAATAATCTGGAAAAAGAATTGACTTTACATTCCACAATGTTTCTATTAATACGTTTATTCTCATGCTCAGATAGTCTGCATAGGTTGCTTTACATTCCACAATGTTTCTATTAATACCCATCCGGCATAGAGGTATTAATTCTTTGATGTTCGTCTTTACATTCCACAATGTTTCTATTAATACCATTGAAGGTCGCAGTGATCAACTACGAATCCACCCTTTACATTCCACAATGTTTCTATTAATACGTACCCCGTTACCGGATTGATACCCTCATGGATCTCTTTACATTCCACAATGTTTCTATTAATACCTGTTTGCTGCTTCAACTGCTGCCTTGTCATCCAGCTTTACATTCCACAATGTTTCTATTAATACTTCCTGATTCCCTATTACTGATTCTAAAAACCATACTTTACATTCCACAATGTTTCTATTAATACCCTTAATTCGATCATGTCTTTCGCAAGTTTTAATGCTTTACATTCCACAATGTTTTTATTAATACGCAGAGGTGCAGCTGTACAACCGCAGCGGCAAGTTGCTTTACATTCCACAATGTTTCTATTAATACGAAACCATCGCGGCCAGGGTAGCGGACAATATGATCTTTACATTCCACAATGTTTCTATTAATACAAGGTACGGACGGAGCACGAAAGATGATTAAACACCTTTACATTCCACAATGTTTCTATTAATACAAGGAGAGTACAGAATCATCTCTGGTGAAATGAGACTTTACATTCCACAATGTTTCTATTAATACGAAGACGTGCGAGCCGTTTCTTGTGGATCGAGGACCTTTACATTCCACAATGTTTCTATTAATACGATATTTGTAAAATCTACTACTGAAAACATTTCGCACTTTACATTCCACAATGTTTCTATTAATACAAAGGCAAGCAGATAGAGAAAAGAAATTAAAAGAACTTTACATTCCACAATGTTTCTATTAATACAACAAGCTGACATGGAATGGTACTACGATGACAATCTTTACATTCCACAATGTTTCTATTAATACACAGCCGCTTCCACATACACAAAAGCAAAAGTATTCTTTACATTCCACAATGTTTCTATTAATACAAGAGCTGGTGCTCACAGATGACAATCAGGGAAGGTTCTTTACATTCCACAATGTTTCTATTAATACAAGAAAGGCTTGACATTTACTGAGGATATAGCGGGCTTTACATTCCACAATGTTTCTATTAATACAATAGAGTGCGAGAAAGCATAGCGCTGACAACATCGCTTTACATTCCACAATGTTTCTATTAATACGCCGGGAACTGTGACGTTCTGATCGTATACCAGCCTTTACATTCCACAATGTTTCTATTAATACAGAGAGTATATTTTTAATAAACCGTCTCGTAATCTGCTTTACATTCCACAATGTTTCTATTAATACCTGCAGTATACGGAATGGCAGGAAAGTATTTCCTCTTTACATTCCACAATGTTTCTATTAATACGGCTTTTTTCGTCAATCTGATATACTTTTGCAATCTTTACATTCCACAATGTTTCTATTAATACCGCGGACATCATCGGTAGAAGAGTTTTCTTTTGAACTTTACATTCCACAATGTTTCTATTAATACTGAAGCAATCTACAATAATCTGGAAAAAGAATTGACTTTACATTCCACAATGTTTCTATTAATACGTTTATTCTCATGCTCAGATAGTCTGCATAGGTTGCTTTACATTCCACAATGTTTCTATTAATACCCATCCGGCATAGAGGTATTAATTCTTTGATGTTCGTCTTTACATTCCACAATGTTTCTATTAATACCATTGAAGGTCGCAGTGATCAACTACGAATCCACCCTTTACATTCCACAATGTTTCTATTAATACGTACCCCGTTACCGGATTGATACCCTCATGGATCTCTTTACATTCCACAATGTTTCTATTAATACCTGTTTGCTGCTTCAACTGCTGCCTTGTCATCCAGCTTTACATTCCACAATGTTTCTATTAATACTTCCTGATTCCCTATTACTGATTCTAAAAACCATACTTTACATTCCACAATGTTTCTATTAATACCCGTGCTCCACATTCACCTATAATACATCGTTTATTTTACCATTTTCTGTCGACCTTGTCATTTACAATTATTTTATACACAAAATAGATATTATAACACTCTATAAAACTTCCATTTTCCTTATAAATAAAGGCTTTGTCAACCTCCCGGGATTTTTCCCATATCGTAGGTTGACAATTACAAAATAAAACTGGTTGCATCATCTTTCCGTCCCCAGAATTCCTTATCCAACCATTTTTCCTGCCTTGATTTAAAAATAATCACAGAATCCAATTCTTTATCTATACAGAACTTAAGTTCCTGTTGTAACTGTGCCAACTGAGCCTTAGAAATTTCACCTTCAAAAACAGAATTCTGGATATGCGTTAAATACCTTTTACAAATCTTAAAAATCCTCGACCAACGCTTCGAACCATTTTCCTGCTGACTTACATCATAAACCAAAACTACATACATAATTCACCACCATATCCTGAAACCTTCATATTCTTTTTCACCAAGCAGATGCTTTATCAACTTATAGCACTCCAACCGAAGTAAATACTGATAAGAAACCTGCCTTCCCAAATTCTTGTGCATCACAGTTTTTTTAAGATTCTTTTCAAGTTCAGATACAATCAGTTTAGAAGCATCTTTTTTCAAATGAAGAAAATTTAGTTCCTTCGTAAAACTATCCTCCGTAATCTGATTCCGATTTAACAACGAGAAAATCAACCTGTCACCAATCAATGGTTTAAACACTTCCGCAATATCCAGACTCAATGAAAACCGTCTTGCTCCAGGTTCATGCAGATAACTGATCGTAGGATTCAACTGTGTATGATAAATCTCGCTAAGCACTTTCGTATAAATTAGTGTATTTACAAAAGAAATCAAAGAATTAATCATGTTATCTGGTGGATGCATTACACGCTTTTCAAACTGAATCTCCTGATTAACAATCACATTCCACGCAGCATAATATCTTCTCCTGATGTTCCCCTCAATTCCCATCAGCTCTTCAATCGTTGTCACACTACTTAGCTGTTTACGAAGAGAATCCACATCTCTGAGATATTCCGACACATCTTTTCCCCGACCATTATAATACCGAAGATTCCGATAAATACTATCTGCTGCCGCCTCTATAAATTTTCTTGCAAGAACCAGCCTTTTCTCATAATCTGTATAATAGCTGACCTGCTTCACCAACAGCTGGCCCGCTAGCAGACTTTCTCTCGGATAATAACTTCCCATATAAAAATTATAATAATTGAAAAAATGCATCGGAATCCCATACTGAGATATGTAATCAATAAACTTCGTATTAAACGACATCTCAGACATAACATAAATATCTGAAATCCGCTCAATAGGAATATCCCTCTTTTCACCATCATAATTTGTAAACTGAAGCGTATTATCTTTCCGTTTCAAATCCCCGTTATTATAAACGTAAAAACTTTGCTTCATGCTTTTCCCCCGATACAAATCCAAAGTTTATATAGTACATAAATCATAATAAGCACATTTTTTGCATAATTTACTATTACCAGAAACCGACATAATCTCCTGATGTTTAATATCTGTAATCTCAGTAATAATCCGTTCCAGAATTTCCACATCTTTTTTCGACAATTCAACAATTATCGACTTCTTCAGCAACGGATAATCAATCTTCCCTTTAAGTCCGCTCACCCCTCGTTTCTGCAAATAATAAAGATAATACTTCACCTGCCAGATTCCAGCATCTTCCACCGCCTTACTCTTCTTAATCTCATGCAGCTCCTTATGCTCACTAATAAAATCAATATTTATAATATCATCGATATTTACATGTTTATCCTTTTTCTTATAACTGCTCTCATCCAGAATCTTACCAAGCATTACATCTTCATTCTCCGTTTCCATCCGAATATCATGACAAAAATACCATAATTTCCGCTTACAGACGAAATAATAATAAATCATCACACCAGTGATTCTCTCATCCATACATTTTCTCCTACATAAAATATCCACACTGCTCAAGAATCTCAGATGTCAACAATCCCTGACCTTTTCCTGTTTTAGGATCAAATTCATATTTATATTCTGTACGATGAATATCTGTAACTTTTTTGCAATTTTTAAAACCAACAGAAACTCTATCTACATTTTCCGGATATTTATTCCTGTAAATACTTAAATTTAATGTCATATCCTCCAACTTAGATCTTATAAGACTTTTAGTTTCTTTACTCACATTGGATTTTCTCAGAAAATCTGTTCCACATTCAAACAAATCCATTTTTTCTTGATAAATCTCTTCCGGTACAACTGTTACACTATTGATTTTCCTTATTTCAGCATCCTTCAGTTTATAATCTACAGGATGAATCTCCGAAAGTTTGTTCAGACATTTCTCAATTTCTTCATAATAGCCTGTTCCCTTTATTTCGTCTGAATCATAAACCTGATTCATATATATCGTTTTCATGCTTTCTACAAACTCTAAATTTTCATACTGAGCAAGCAATTTAAGTGAACGATCATACATAACCGAATCATAAATGCCATTTTTTCCAACGCCATTTCTATTATCATATATGATAACATTTGCTTCTTCCGGAAAATATCTTCCTTTTCTGTTACAACGCCCCATTCTCTGTAAAAGACTATCTGCTGTACACATCTCCGTATGAAGTACATCAAAATCTATATCCAGACTCGCTTCCACAATCTGCGTTGTTATCCATATGCCAGCTTCTTCTGATTCCGCAAAATCCATAATCTGTTTTTCCAGAAAAGCTCTGTCTCTTCTTATATAACGCGAATGCAACAAATAAACATTTTCTGATTTTTCCTGCATTTCTTTATAAATCTTTTGTGCTCGGGAAACTGTATTACAGATAAGCAAAATCTTTTTATTTCTGCCCTGCTCTAATATTTCATCAATATCCATTTCTGATTTTCTAATCCGAATCTTATGTCGCACAACCTGATTTGTTAAGTATTCTTCTCCTGTAAAATCCTTAAAAATATACTGTTTATTTTCTATCAAACCATTTTCTTCCATAAAATGCTTAAGAACTGGCGGAAATGTTGCCGTGATAATTGCAAAACGCCCTCCCATTTCCTGGATTGTCTTTAATCCATATATAATAATCGCAATAACTGCCGGTTCATATGATTGAATTTCATCCAAAATTAATTTAGAATACTTCAAAGTTGCTGCAAAAATTTCTGTCCCTAATGCTTTATAAACAAATTTAAAAAGCTGATCAACCGTACAAACGGTTAATGGCTGTGCAAGCATTCTTGCACGATCATATTTTTCATTAATGTCTAAATCATTTTCTTTATACTCTTTTAAGTACATTGCCATACTGTCAGAATGTAACAACGCAACATTCTCATAAGAATAATTATTTTTAATACGAGAATAAATCGCATTAGAAGATACCTTCAATGGAAGAGTATAAAATCCTTTTTCTCCATTAAGCCATAACAATGCTGCTTCTGTTTTACCAGAACCTGTAGGTGCTACAACAACCAAATTTTCATTTCTGTGTTCCATCATAAATTTCTGTGCAGGCCGCAATTCTTTATTCTGAAGATAAACTTCTATATTTTTTTTCAGTTTTTTCTCTCGCAAATCTGGCGCAATTTCTGCCCTCTCATACCCTGCACTTACTGTGTAATCAAATTTATTAAGCAAGCCCTTGATCAAAAGATACTCTTCCCACATCTTAGGTTCAATTGGAGTTTCACAGGCATAAGAATTATTGCGATACAACAATTTATTCTGGTTACTACAATATAATTTTTTGATATCCTTCTTTAAATATTCACTTATTTGTTCTGCATAGTATTTTGCTGCATATTCCTGGATTTCATCTCCCTCATAAATGTCTTCTCTATCGTGGTGATGATATACCGCTGTGATAAATGGTCTGAAATCTGCTTCTGAAAACAATTCCGATAATTTTTTAAATTCATTTCTTGATATGGTAGCTGCGCTTAAAAATCCATGCGGAATCTGTGTAATCCGTCCTATATCAGAATATTGTTCTTTAACCTGAGCTGAATTTACTAACCCCTGAAAAATCAGATTCGCTTTTCCCCAATCATGCATTCTACAAGCTTCTATAACCAAACATTTTTCTTTTTCTGTAAAATATTCGCCATATTCCTCAAAAAACAACTCTGCACATTTTACAATGTCATTCTGATGTTCCTTTAACGTTTTCTGTCCCTCTTCTTCTGTATCCTGCAAATGAGATATATTATTTCTGATAATTTTAAGATCTGTTTCTGTAAATTCACCTTCAAGATTCATTATAAGATCTTCTAATTCATTTTTGACTTTATCTATCTCTCCCTGAGTCAAGATCTTTTGTCTGGATTTTGCATAATACTCCATAGCTTTCTCCTTCCGGAGGCAGGATATTTGTCCTGCCTCCTTGTAAACCTATCCATAATCCACCGCATTTCCAAACCAATCTCATTGCTGATAACTTTCTTATTTGTTAATCAGCAAAATATCAGCGCTGCATCTTTCTCAAAATCATCCACATACGCTCCTTCGTCTATTACTACTCCTTCAGAACAATAATAAGCCTTTACTCTTCCATTTTCTTTTGTCCAGCGGCGCAACCCCTGTTTTGTAATTTCATATTCTTTTGTAAGATTATATATTGTTCCGCGTCTGGCCCCCAACTCACTTCCGTAACTCACCGGTATATACATATCTCTCTTTATTGCCACTTCATCTTCCTGATGAATATTCACAATATCCACCCGCTCAATATCCAGCAGATCTTCATATCGTCCAAGTGATAAATATCTTGGCGGATATTTCAGTGAATTATATACTTTCTCAAAATCTTCCTCTTCTGGAATTACATGTATCACCATATCATTGTCACAGACCAGTTCAACATTGGCAATTCCTCTGAAAATTCCATATTTTTCTCCATCTTCAACACAGATCTGATGTCGTCCTTCTTCATATTTCGTACCTGCTGAAAATGAATATCTTGTATAAAGTTCTGATACCGTCCCACTATTTGTTCCTTGTATGCAGAGCTTCATTGGATGAAATTCTGTATAACCACAAGCTGCATGGATCATCCCAAGAACTGTAGAATATGGCGGAAGAGGAAACGTCTCTTTAATAATAAAGCTTCCGGGTTTTCTATAATTTACAAGATTCTGGAAACACTTAATCCTGATTGCCCTCTCCATAATACTGCTCCACTTCCTTTTTCAGATGATTAAATACTGCACCTACTGATTCTGCTTTTAATACATCTTTTAATTTATCTTCATTATCAAAAATACCCGCTGTAACACCTGCATACGTATAATTTCTGATATTATCATCCTCAAGTAATTCCTGCAGTGTACTTACATTAATCTTATTTGCATCTACTTTTACTCTGTTCTCAAAAAATGGATTTTTTCTGCTGTATCTGCCTCCAATTATAAATAATGGACTGAGATTTTCTCTTCTTCCTTTAATATCTCTGTACAAATAATGAACAGAGTCCAGGAGAACTTTCACTCTTTCCGCTTTATCCTCTTCTGCAATATTAATTTCACCATCTACACCTACTCTGTCCAGATCTATAGACATAGTATAAGAATAATAAGAACGATGTATCTCACTCTGAGCAATTCCATTCGGCAGATTTCCTCTCAAAGCAAGCCCCATATTTGTCAAAAATTCAAGATTTCCCTGAAATGGTTCCAGCGCAATAGCATTACTGAGTCTGGCAACTGCACTTCTTGTAGAAGCTCCACCATTCTGGTCTTCTCCTTTGGATGTTGTTTTCATATATCCAAACAGATCAATCTCCGGGTAATCTTCAATTGTTGCAGAGGGAGCAAACTGTACTACTCCACTTTTTCCATCTACAGGCGTAGTATCCCATTTTGCTTGCTGCACCATGTTGTATCTCAGTGCCTGTCTGGAAATATAAGAATACTCTTCATAGTTTCCTCTGGTCATTTTTTTCAGTGATGAAATATTTCCAATTCCTTCCCCATAGTTCGCACTTTCTGCCAGAAAAATTACTGTAAATGTTAAACCTTCTCTTTTCATAATCATGCTTCCTCCTTCTTAGGCTCGTAAGATCCTACTAATCCCATTACAAACGCATATCCATATTCTGTAAATTTCTGTTTGTCATTTAACATCTGAACAAATCCAGTCGGTATCAAAAGTTCATGTCCATCCTCATTTCTCTTGGAACCATATGCACTGTACAAACGCATTACAACATCCATAAATTTATTTACGTTTCTTACAGCTAAAGCATTTAACAACTGATATTCAATACCTCTCAAGCCTTCACTGGAAGTCATACCCTTTGCAACCATAATTGCTTTTCTCAAATCCGCTCCACTTTTTTTCATAGCTCCACAGCTCATAGAAATCTCCCTTCTTTTATCTCTATCCGAAGAATATGCTACTACAAGTTCCGTCCAAAGTTGCACCTCATATACCCAGAAAATATAAAAATTCTTCGATTCTTCTTTTATATTTTCTTTAAATAGACAATTTAATAACTGATACTGTTCCCGATGTTGTAAAAGATTCATAACCACTGTTTCATGTATATTTACAAAATTATCTCTAACTTTCGTAACCGGAGCTTTGGCTAAAGCAGTTAATGCATCAGATATTCTTGGTTCCCGGATAATTTCTATTATTCTTCTGTGAATAATGCTCAATACATATCTGTCATCTGCACTTACTCCACGTAAGATTACTTGGACATTTGATAATTCCTTCTGTTTCTCTTTCAGTAAAATATTGATTGTCTCTGCAAACCACTGAGAATATTTTTTATTTTCAGTTTTTTCTCCTTCTTCATCTATTCTTCCTTTTTTATGATTTGCATATAACAAAGTACTAATGCTATCATTTATATTTACAAAAACAAATTTGTTTGCATACAACCGGAATCCCAGAGGACTGAGCGCATATATAAAAGCACAACCTGGACAAAGAAAAGCATCTACTTTACAATTCCAAAACGCAGATCGTTTTCTTGTAAAATCATCTCCAACTTCATTCATAAATGCTATTGAAACCTTTTCTTTCGGTCCTATTGGATCACCACAATCAATACAGAGATCTTTTGCCTTCTTATGATCCGCACTCAGATACTTTCGAAATGGTTCAGAAAAATCTTTTTCAAACACCTCTCGCATATCTTTTTTTGCATTAGGACGTAAAAGAAAACATTTTCCATTCCAGAACCGATTTATATAAGTATATATGATACTTTTCATTGCAAAAGTTTCGCTGCATTCCGGCTGATTTATAAAATCCAGAAGTTCTTCTAATCTGTTTTTCAGTTCTTCTGCTGACAGTTTATCACTAAGTTTATTCTTTTTTAATTTCTCATAGATTTCCGGATTTTCAATTTTCTTTTGAATATTTGCCAAACCAGCCTGATAGCTGTTTGACTGCAGCTTGTCATTGATAAATTTTAAATCATCTTTTTCCTGTTTTCCCGGATTCCAATTTTCAGCTTCTATTTTTTCAATACATATTTGAATTTTATCCTTAATTCCCTGATACGTGCTGAATGGTCCAAAATACCTGATAAAGGCTTTAAAATACATATCCGTCCAGTCAGCATTCTGTGCAAAATCCATGCTGACCCACAATGCCTGATCATCCTCGGAATGACCAAAATCAATATTTTCTCTCGCCCCTGCTGTTTCAAGCATGTAATGAAATCCCACAATTCCGGCATTCTTCAGGAAATCACCAAGAGTAATCACATATTTTTCCATGATAATTTACCTCCTAATATATGACTTCCCACATCCCTTTTCCAAGCGATCTTCTTGTTCCCAATCCTGCCGCACGCAGAAAATTCAATAGTTCTAAATTTCCTGTTATCTTATATATCCCGATACTTCCATCTACTAAGCGACCCCATGTCCTTGTTACCACTTTTTTCCCTTTCAATGGGGTTATTGAAAAATCACTAATATCCATTTCCAAATTCAATTTTTCAAGAAAAATCCTCAGATTTTCCTTCACCATTTCTCCAAATTCCAGATCTTTACATGTGTAATACTTATCACTATTATTTATAGAATCATGCTTACGAACAATAAGTGCACTCCTCATTTTTATAATAAGTTCTGTATCCTGTATTTCTGGAATGTTTCGTATCTTTACTGCCATCAATCGCATAGAGTTCTGATTCATAGAATATGTCTTATATTTCATAAGTATAAATGCATTATAAAATTCAATCAGTTCCCCTATGTCTGCATCTGAAAATGTCATAGTAAATCGCTTCTGGTTAAGTAATATTTTTTCCTGTGTAAATCTTGCCCCAGGCAGGCATGTTGCCCAGGTATATTTTTTTAGTATGGACGAATTTTTATTATAAAGCTTTTCAAAAAGTGCCGGAGAATAATTCTCTATTGTTGCTTTCAGAAAGCTCACCAAAACCTTGTCCAGTTCTGCCGGAATTTCCGTTGTCTCCAACTGAAATTCCAATTTTAATTCATTCATCTTGTTCCTCCCTTCTATGGTAATTAATTAAATTGTTTTCCTTCTTCTAAAATATCATATATCACAGCCTAAATCAATACACAAAATAAATAACATTCTAATGGAAATAATATTTTTTTCTTTAATTTTATGCTTATGTCATATATAATATATAAAGAATAGGATTATCATTTTGGAATGTAAATTTAGATTGTTAATTATTAATCTATAATTTCTATAATAGCCCCATATTGGAACCCCTAACAAAAGAAATTCCCCGTGGTGGTAACCTTTCGTGTCAACCATGCGCCGCTGGTACTGACAAGAGCTTTCTTTTAAGTTCTGAGAGATGCAGGAGAATGGCACGCCTGCCGGGTGATTTCCTTGTTGATCTGAAAAGGAGTCGTTGTTAAACAGATGTTTCATCTACTATACAACGGCTCCTTCTTCATTTCATATTACTAAACTCAAATGAACATTCAACTATTTGCTCATAACAAAGCACTTTTTCCCAAGTTTATCAAATTAAATTCAACACCTTCATCGCATTACTCTCCGTCACAGCCACAACCTCCTCGCAGCTGATTCCCTTAATCTCCGCAATGGTCTTCACAACCTCCGGCAGATACAGGGAGCTGTTTCTTTTTCCACGGTTCGGCACAGGTGCCATGTAGGGGCAATCGGTTTCAAGCAGGATCTGATTCAGCGGCGCATACTCTGCCACCTCTTTCAACTTCCGGGAATTCTTAAAAGTAACCACTCCGCCGATTCCAAGATAAAGTCCCATATTCAGATACTCTCTTGCAATTTCTTTGCTATAAGAAAAGCAATGGATAACTCCACCATACATCCCATCCTGCATATATTCTTTCACAATATTCAGCGTATCCTCTGCTGCATCACGGCTGTGGATCATAAACGGAAGCTTTTTCTCACGGGCGATGTCCATCTGCTGGCGGAATACCTTCTGCTGGAGAAGATGCTCCTCCTTCTCCTTATGCCAGTAATAATCCAGGCCGATCTCACCTACGGCTACCGTTTTTTTCATGTCGCAATATCTGCGGATCTCATCCAGCACAGCTGCATCCACCTTATCCGCATCATCCGGATGAACACCCACTGCGCCATAAACAAAAGGATACTTCTCAACCAGATCATAAACCCGGTCAAAATGTCCCACAGAAGCACACACATCCACAATATGCCCG
>OJMN01001555.1_pt1 | contig 13055 bp, 13 predicted proteins | sample 1597261 | NCBI WGS metagenome assembly OJMN01 (sample SAMEA2452130, study PRJEB22498) | human gut metagenome | biome: human feces; feature: human gut; material: feces | place: Australia | collected 2012 | reverse complement strand
AGCTGATAAATACACCAGTCATCGTATGCATATTCCAATGTAGTCTTACCTTTAAGTTGTTCTGCAGGAATCTGTCCCAGGGCCGTTACGGTATCCTTGCAGACCGCAATGGCAAAATAAGACTCACCGATCCGGACCAGCTGAATGTATTTGTTATTCGCGATCCGAACGGTCTCTCTCACTTCAATATTGCCTGCCGCTCCCTGTTGTTTCTGGTATCCTGCGATCCATTTCGTTACCAATGCGGTTACCGCCAGTACTGCCACAAAGATGAACAATACTGTAATGAACTGGGCATAACTGTCTGCTTTTCCGGTAAGTATGATCATTAACCCACTACCTTTTTCACAGCTTCAATAACACGTTCTGCCTGAAAAGGTTTTACAATGAAATCTTTGGCACCGGCCTGAATAGACTCGATAACCATTGCCTGCTGGCCCATTGCAGAACACATGATAACCTTAGCGCCACCGTCTAACTTCTTGATCTCCTTCAGTGCCTGGATGCCGTCCATCTCAGGCATGGTGATGTCCATCAGAACCAGATCGGGATTCACTTCCTTGAACTTCTCCACTGCCTTCATTCCGTTCTCTGCTTCTCCTGCAACATTGTAACCGTTCTTGGTCAGAATGTCCTTAATCATCATTCTCATGAACGCTGCATCATCGCAGATCAAAATATTCTTTGCCATTTAATTTTCCTCCATTTGTTTGGTCTATTCTCTGTTTTATTTAATAATTTCCGTAATACGGACGCCAAAGCTTTCTTCAATTACAACAACTTCACCCTTGGCTACAAATTTTCCGTTTACCAGAACATCGATCGGTTCTCCTGCAATACGATCCAGCTCAATGATCGTACCCGGTGAGAACTCCAGAATCTCGGAAATGGATTTCGTCGTTCTGCCAAGCTCTACGGTAACTTCCAAAGGGACATCTTTGATCAGACCAATATTTTCCTGTCCGGAAAGTCCCATGCTGTCATTTGAGAAGCTCTGGAACTGTGCAGGCTGCACATTGACATTCTGCTGCGGCATTCCCATATTGCCCATCTGGTTCATCATGCCCATGCCATTCATCTGTTGCATTCCCATGTTCCCCATCTGCTGCATTCCCATCTGAGGCATACCATTCATCCCCATCTGGTTCATGCTATTCATGTCCATGCCAGGCATCTGATTCATACCCATGCCACCCGTCTGGTTCATGCCATTCATCTGGTTCATGCCGTTCATCTGTGGCATTCCCATGTTGCCCATCTGATTCATGCCATTCATCTGATTCATAGCCATGGGATCCGGTTGCTGCATATTCATCTGAGTCATATTGTTTGCGCCGGCATTCATCTGTCCTGCATTGTTCTGCGGAGCTGCTGCGGGAGCAGGTATGCTTTCCGGCTGAGTTGCTGCCTGATCGTTGCTTTCTCCCAGGCTTCCCATCTGGGTATTGATAAAGGTCTCTACCAGTTTACGGGCAAAATCGATGGGATACAACTGCATGATAGAACTGTCTACCAGATCATCGATCTGCATACGGAATGCGATTTTTACAAAGGTTCCTCCTAAAAACGGAGATATTTCCTTGCCATCCTTTACCTCTGTCAGATCAAAAAGAGAAGACTCAGGCGGGCTGATATCAATTACCGTCTGCAACAGTGTGGAAAGGGAAGTCGCTGCTGAGCCCATCATCTGGTTCATCGCCTCGGAAATTGCACTCAGGTGCAGTTCTCCCAGTTCTCCATCTGTATTCGTACCGTCACCACCCATCATCAGGTCGGTGATAACTTTTACGTCATGTTCTTTTAGTACCAGAATATTGGTACCGTCCAGTCCCTGGGTATATTTGATCTGAATAAATACACAGGGCTTTTCATAGGAGTCCAGCAGGTTTTTCCATGTAGCCAGCGTAACCACAGGAGTTGTAATATTTACTTTGCGGTTTACCAGTGAATATAGGGTTGTGGCAGAGGATCCCATACTGATATTGGCCACCTCGCCAATCGCATCCTTCTCTACATCCGTCAGTACCTCTCCGTCACTGACAACCGGTGCTGCGTTCTCCGCAGCTTCATTCTCATTATTATAATTTTCAGCCGTACTGTTCTCCGGTGTCGGATCTGCTGCCGCATCACCGCCATCCGCGGTATCCGACAGATCCATACCTTGCAGCAGGGCATTTATCTCATCCTGAGATAACATCCCATCCATCGTTACTCCTCCTCTCTGATCACCGATGTGATCTGAACAGCATACGAATCTCTATCCGTACCGGGCAGTGCCGTGAACTTTTTAATATTGCCCACATACACATTCATGTCGGTATCGACTCTGGAATCCAGCCGGATACAGTCACCCACCTGCAGATTCAGGAAATCATTCACCGAAATGGTGCTCTTTCCCAGCACTGCCTTGATCGGAATATCTACTCTCCGGATCATGGACTCAATGTACTCCTCGTAGTGTTCATCGTGATTCTCCTGCATTGTGGAGAACCAGTATTTGGTGTTCAGTTTATCCATCACATCTTCCAGTGTAAAGAAAGGAAGACAGATATTTACCATTCCTTCGACATCCCCGATTTTCATATTCAGGGTAACAATAGCGATCATATCGCTGGGAGCAATTACCTGTGCGAACTGGGGATTCGTTTCCAGCCGGCTTAACACCGGTGAGATCTCAACAACGTTTTTCCAGGGTTCACGCATCAGCTGCGTAAACATGACCAAAAGCTTCTGTAAGATTGTCAGCTCTATATCGGAAAAATCTCTGCTCTTTTCCAATGGCTGGCCGCTGCCTCCCAGCATACGATCCAGCATGGCATAACATAGATTGGTTGCAATCTCTATAATAATATTGCCGTTGAGTGGTGCAAAATTAACAATTCCAAGCACCGACGGATTCGAAAGTGCGTTGGAGAACTCACTGAACGTAACCGTTTCCGAACTTGCTACCGATACCTGCACGTTCTTGCGCAGATATACCGGAAGGTTCGTAGAGATCAGTCGGCTGTAATGCTCGAATATGATCTCCAGGGTTCGTAAATGTTCTTTGGAGAATTTGGTAGGGCGGCTGAAGTCATAGTTTTTGACCTGCTTCTCGTCCTCCCCCTGGATCTGGTCTACATCCAGGTCTCCCTCAGACAACTGTTTCAGAAGATTATCAATTTCACTTTGTGAAAGTATATCACTCACAGGCCCTCACCTCCTGTCATCTTATTTTCCCGCTTCATCAGCCGAATTTCACTCCGCTGATTGCGACCTTATAGATGAAGTCGGATTGGAATAGATCCTGAACAGACTTCAGAATCTCCTCTTTTAAGCCTTCCATATCCTCTCTGCACTCATCCTCTGTATGTGCGGAAACGGTAGCCGTGATAGCATCCTTGATCAGGTTCTCATAGCTTGCCAGCGTGTCACTGCTGCCATAGGTCTTATAATCCTTATGCTTCTTGTTGATAGACAAAGATACATCAAACATGATGTAATCCTGTTTTGCTCCTGCTTCGCTCTTCAGAGGAATTGTCATGGAGTCTGCAATATTATATACCTCTGTATCGGTAAGGGCAACATTCGTTGTTTCTTCATCCCCCGGAACGGTAAGTTCCAGATTCATGGCAGTGGTAATATTGTCTACCAGTTGTGCGGTCTTCTTATTCGTACCCACAATGCTCACAAGCATGACGCTGGTCAACACAATGTTCACCACCAGCAGTGCCAGAATCAATACTGTCATCAGATTTTTCTTCATTGGTCTTATGCTTCCTTTCCCTCTCCACACTAATATGTTGTGGATGGATTATAGATTCTGATCTCTACACGCCGGTTCTTGCTGCGCCCCTCTTCTGTGGAGTTATCAGCTACCGGTACACGGTCACCCATCCCTGCGTGTCTCAGATCAGATGGATCCAGAGAGGTAGTCTCTGTCAGATAATAGAACACGGAAAGTGCTCTGGCGCTGCTCAATTCTTCATTATCGGCAAACCTCGCACTGTGAATAGGGACATTATCTGTATGTCCTTCGATTTCTATGGTGGAATTACTTCCGTAACGTTCCAGGATCACTCCCACCTTGTCCAGAACTTCCTTAGCCTGATCCTTCAGGCTGTCACTTCCGGAATCAAACAACAGCGCTCCCTTCATAGATAGCTGCACATATTGTGCCGTAAATGACACACTGACCTGATCTGCAAGGCTGTCCTCCACCAGAGCTTCCTGTACTGTTTCCGCCAGTTCTTCGTTGCTCTCCAGATTTTTCTCATTCAGTGCCTCTTCCAAAGCTTCTGCGTTGTCATATTTCTCATAATTATCAGAATCCGTCTCACTGTCTGCGTTTCTTCCGGCATTACTGATATACTCATCCAGATCATTCAACTGGCTGACGCCGTTGCTGATCAGAATACCCTCACCGATTGCCGTGGATCCGGCATTGAAAATGCTAAAAGTGCTGTTCGACATAGCTGCTGCCATTTCGCTGTACTTGGTTGCATCTATCGAAGACATGGAAAACAACATAACAAAGAAGCACAGCAGCAAGTTCATCAGGTCACTGAATGTGGTCATCCATGCCGGGGATCCAGCAGGTGGATCTTCAGGCTTACGTTTTGCCATTATGCTTCACCCCCTGCTTCCTCTTCACCATCTGCACTTGTTCTGTCCTTCGGAGGAAGGAATGACTTCAGTTTTTCTTCGATGACACGGGGATTTTCACCAGCCTGTATGGATAAAAGCCCCTCAATCATAACTTCCTTCTGCTGCATTTCCACAGCATTATCTGCTTTTAATTTATTGGAAACAGGCGTACAGATCCAGTTTGCCAGCAAGGATCCGTACAATGTAGTAATCAACGCCACTGCCATTGCAGGTCCCAGTGTGGACGGATCGTCCATGTGATACAACATATCTACCAGACCGATCAGGGTACCGATCATACCCCAGGCAGGGCCCATGGCCGCCAGTGTATCCCAGAAACCGATCGTCTCTTTATGTCTTCCCTCTACACTTACCAGTTCTGTCTCCATGATGGCACGTACCAGTTCGGGATCGGTACCATCGACGATCAGAAGAATTCCCTTTTTCAGGAAAGGTTCCTCCAGATCCGTTGCTGCTTCTTCCAGAGACAGCAGACCTTCCTTACGTGCCACATTGGAAAGCTCTATGATCTTGCCGATCATCTCGGAAGTATTCAGTGCCGGTGCCTTGAAGATCAGAGTAAAGGACTTCAGACCCGCTATGTAATTCTGTAAGCTCATGGACATGAGGGTACAGGAGAAAGCTCCACCGAATGTAATAATTGCAGAAGCCGGATCCAGATATTCTCTGAATCCTCCGACACCCGCAGAGCTTATGATACCAAATACCAACATGAATAACGCTAATAATATTCCTGCTAAAGATGCTATATCCACTTAAATCACCTGGCATTCTGCAAATTATTTTGCAAAAATATCCTTTCTGTATAATATTACAAGATTTTTTATTTCTTGTCTACTTTCTTTTACAATTATTTTCCTGCTTGTGGTGAGAGTCAGCACCGTATCAGGGGTCTCTTCTACCAGTTCGATCAGATCCGGATTCACCAACACCTTGACCCCATTGATCTTCGTAACTTCTATCATACTGTTTTCTCCTTCCCCATTCATTGTTCAATATCTTCTGTAGTTTATGACTTTTACCACATTCTCCAATTTTGTTATAGTACTTTTTTCCCTTGATCTTTTATACATACAAAAGGGACAGGTAGCATTCCTATCCCCTTTATACGTATATTACATTTTTAACGTTTTATTAACGCTTCAGATTGGTCAGTTCTTCCAACAAAGTATCGGATACGGTAATGATACGGCTGTTGGCCTGGAAACCTCTCTGAGTGGTGATCATCTCAGTAAACTCGGAAGACAGGTCTACATTACTCATCTCCAGCTGACCGGTGGACATGTATCCACCGCCTGCGGTGATGTCTACGCCGATACCATCGAACTCACCGGAGTTCAGGGTTGCAGAGTAAAGGTTGTCTCCCTCTTTCTCCAGACCGGAGGCATTGGCAAATGCTGCGGTAGCAATCTGGCCTAACAGTTTGGTCATACCGTTGTCATAGCTTGCGTAAATCATACCATCCTTCTGGATGGATACACCGATCATATCTCCCAGACGACGTCCGGTTCCCAGACCATCCAGGTCACCACTGGTGGCACCGATGGTGGAAGTACCCTTGTTGTCGTAGTTGGTGCATTCGGACAGGTCGATGGTAATATTTGAAAAATTTCCGCCCAGCGGTGTGAAATCCACATTGGTTTTAAAGTCGGTAACGTTGCTGCCTACCTGTTTCAGCTTACCGGTATTTGTGTCAAATATTACCTTGACACCTTCAAAGAACCGGCCATCCATAGTCATTGGTTTATCTTTATCTTTAGTAAGAACCAGATCCCCCTGTGCAGGTGTCGCTTTTGCCATGTTTCCAAGCATGGTCTCTACGGTTACCTCTGCACCATTGGCATCTTTTTGATAAAGTTTCAGGAACTCGTCTGTAGAACCTTCATATCCATAAGCCGCTGCAATAGCATCCAGGGTCTCCTGCTGTGTCTTTGCCGCTGCCTCATCGTTAGAAGTATCTTTCAGAGTTCCGTCGGTATTAAATGCTGCACTCAGGTCCGCAACCACCTTATTGTCGGCCTTGGTCTTTAACTGTGTACCATCCCACTCATAAGTATCACCGGCAAATGTTACCGGTGTCTGAAGTGTCTGGGTAGAGTTGCCTCCAAATTTCACTTTGGAGATATCAATCTCTGCTCCGGTGGAATCCAGCAGTTTCGTCAATTCCATACTGTATTCATTGCTGGCGGTTCCACTGGACTGTTTAAAGGTAAACTTCGCAGTATAACTGTAACCTCTCGCATCGAAGAAGTTCAGGTTTACGGTCTTACCGTTGGCACTGGTCACATCCTTATCGTTCTCATCCAGAATACCGGAAATATTTGCCTGTGTGGTAGCCTCAGGAGGATATGTCATATTTGCTGTACTCATAATACGCAGTGCGGTTACGGTATCCTGCTTGATGTTACCTGTGGTCTTATCCACGCCCCATCCCATGACGTTGTAACCGGTACTGGTCATTGCCAGGTTGCCGGCGCCATCTACATAGAAAGAACCGTCTCTGGTAAAAAAGTTCTCGGAGCCGTTGCTGACTACGAAGAAATTGTCTCCGGTGATCATGATATCAAAGGGGTTGCCGGTAGACTGTGCGGAACCCTGTGTGGTAATGGCAGTGTTGATAGCTCCTGCCTTAACGCCCAGACCGATCTGCTTGGCATTGGTACCGCCGACACCAGTGGTAGCGTTGGCACCACTGGCCTTCTGTGTGGTCTGGCTCATCAGTTCACTGAAAGTCATGGAACTGGATTTGTAAGCTGTTGTGTTGACGTTGGCAATATTATTACCGATTACGTCCATTCTGGTCTGGTGTGTCTTAAGTCCTGCCACGCCAGAATACAATGATCTCATCATAGTGCTTTGTTCCTCCTGTATTGGAACCGTGCTCCCTCTCTGTCATTCAAGGGAGCATGACCTCCATCCCTGGTCCGGTCTACATAATAACGGCTCCGTTAATATTTGTAAATACGTTTTCTTCGGTTTCTCTGCTGTTCATGGCAGTCACCACGGTCTTATTGGGTACATTCACAATAAAGGCCAAGTCATCCACGATCACCAGAGAATCCCTGATTCCCTTCTGTCCCGCTTTTCTTGCTCCGTCATTCAAGCGTTCCAGCTGTGCGTCTGTCAGCTCAATGCCTCTGTTTTCCAGCCGTACGGCGGCATGCTTGGAGAATTTCAGATCCTGCGTTCCGGAAACATTCTGTTCCTGGCTTTTGTTCTGTAGGATCTCCTGGAAAGATACCAGATTTTCCTGTGCTGCTTTTACGGTCTTGCGGCTGCTGTTTAAGTACTGATTTGCCAACTGGTCAATGGACAGAAAACTGTTGTTCTGAATATCCATATCCATCTGCCCCTCTGCGTCAGCTGCTTACTGCATTATACGCTCTCTGTGCTGTCAGTTTCTTCTGACTCATCCTTGCTCTCGGTATCCTTCTTTTCTTCTGCTTCTTCGGCAGCTTTGCGGATCTCCTTGAGACGTTCAATGTACTTATTCAAGCTGTTCACGGTATCTTTTGCCAGGAAGGATTTCTCGTAATCAGTCATATCGTTGTATTCCTTCTCCAGATCATCAATGGTCTTGCCATCACTGGAATCAATGCCGTTTACATTAGGAAGCTTGTTCAGCTTTACGGTAAAGTTGTAAGCCTTGTTGTACGCATTCAGATAATCCGTATCCACTACGGAATCCAGATCATCAATGGAGTACTTCTTTTCGTTGATATAAAGGTAAGCTTTGTTGTTCTCGTAGGACACATAATCCACTTTTCCCTGCACCAGTTTGGTATCGCCGGAGGATGTGGTGGTCTTGATATAGACCTCCTTGCCTACCAGAGAACTTGCTCTCTGCAGATCCATACTGTTGGACATATTCTGCATCTGCTCTACCTGTGAGAACTGTGCATACTGTGCTATGTATTCCGTATTGGACGTAGGCTCCAGAGGATCCTGATATTTCATCTGTGCTACCAGAAGCTGTAAAAATGCTTCCTTGTCCATTCCGCTGCTGGACTTTGCAGCTTTACTCACGGAAGTCTGGGATGCGGTCTCTACGATCTTACCGTTTTCCACGGGTGCAACCAATGCCATTTCCTTTTTCTCCTTTCGTTATTTATTATGCGGTAAAATCCACCGTATTGCCGTTCGCCGACATCATATCTGCTGCGATCCGGTCTTCTTCGGTCTGAGGCTCTTCTTCTGCAAATGCTGCGTTCAGATTGATCCTGCGGGTACGCTTTCTACCTGCACCCGTTTCATTTGCCGTATTACTGTTATTGCCTCTTCCCTGCTCCAGATTCTGTTCGAACTGGTGGGTCTGAACGGTAACTTCAATAGCTTCTACCTTGACACCCTGCTCTGCAAAGTTTTCCTTCAGCTGTACCATCTGACTTTCCAGTGCTGCCTTGACTGTTTCATTCTGTGCAATGAAATTGGCCGTAACCACACCGTTTCTGGATGCCATCTGTATATGCAGAGTTCCCAGGCTCTGGGGATGAAGCTGCATTTCCAGTTCAGAGCTGTCCGCCTTGACGGATACTTTCATATAATCCATGATCTGACGCATAATGTCCTGCGTATCTGCGGTTCTTGCTTCTTCTGTCTGTGCCGTCTGCTGTAACTGTGCCAGGAAATTGTCTTCCTTCAGATTCTGTAATAACAGATTGCCATGCTGTCCACCGTCGTTGTGTTCCTGTCTGCTGCCGGAATCTTCGGTCTTGTTCTCCTGTGCGTTCTGTACGGGAACTTTTTCCCCGCTGTCAGGTACCTGTGTCACGGTTGCTTCTGTGGTATCCACAGTAGATTCTTCCGTAGTAACGGCCACATTCTCTGTTTTATCTGTTTCCACGGTGATCACCGGTTCCGCCACAGTTTCCTGTGTGATCTGTGTTACCGCTTCCTGCCATTTTTCAGGAGATAGCTGTAACTCTTCCTGCGCCTGCCCTGTCAGTTCCTTCTGCAGATCCATAATTCCTTTTACATCATTGTACAGATTCTCATCCGTCAGTAATGCGAACGAATCCTGTGCTCCGCTGACTGCCATCAGCAATTCATTCAGTTTCCCGGGATCTGTCAGATCCACTTCTGTCATTCCCAGATCTTCCATGGTGGCCTGCAGTTCTTCTTCACTGACGGAAAATGTATCCGTGATCTGTTGGATCAGGTTCTGTACCACCGTTCCCACAACTTCCTGAACTTTCTCCAGATCCTTTGCATCCAGGCTGTCATCTTCCATCGTCTTGTTTCCATCAGAGACATCCGCTACATTGTCGCGTTGTCTGCCGCCGGCTCTCAAAGATTCACCACGTCTGACATCGTTCCGTCCCGCCTGGGTACGATCCCCGTCGGCTGCATTAGTTGTCTGGGCATTGCTCTGGGTCTTATTCCATACCGCCTGGAAGCTGGTTCCCGCATTCTGCTTCGCTGCTGTGACCATATCCGGTATCTGCACATTGCCGCTGTTACCGACACCTTTAATTGTCGTTCCTGCCATAACTCCTCCTTTCCCAGGCCCCTTTTACCACCTTATGACGGTCTATGACCTGTAATTATACTACAAATCATGTATCGGATCTTTTCTGCTTTTTCTTAAGATTCCGGATCCATAATTTTAGTAATCTTTGCCGCTACTTCTGAATTCATAGCTCCCAGGATGGCACCTCTGTCATCCGCACTCATGACCTTCAGAATTCTGGCTGCCAGATCCAGATTGTTCGTCATCTGTTCAAAAATTGCCGCTGCCTGCTTCGGCTTCATGGCTGAATAAGCGGCCGCATAATCCTGCACTTCCTGACTCTCCTGCAGCTGAGTCACTACCTGTTTGTAAATATATTCCGCAGTGGCCGGATCCATGGACTCATAATATTTCTTATATTCTTCCGCTCCGGGTCCCTTATCGGAATAAACGACCTCGTCATAGAATTCCTTCTGAATCCGTTGGAATTCCACCTGCTGATTTTCGAATTCCTTCAGCCTGAGAACTTCGGCTTTCAGCTGATCCAGTTCTTCGTCCTTGGCGGAAGATGCATTCTGTATCTGCTCCAGCTGTAGTTCCAGACTCTTGATCTGATCCACCGCATCCTGTAAGCTGGTATAGCCGCCGTAAGCACCGGAATTCGTTGTCTCAGTCACAGAGTTGCCGGGAAGAATCCGGTTAAGTACCGGAACATCCTTTAAGATCGGTGTTACTACCGAGCTTCCGAAGCCGCCGATATCCAGCTTGATGATTACACAGATCACAGCAAGCCACAATGCCACGATCAGGATCGTGGCCCCGAAGGTCAAAAGGCTGTTCCCCTCATTCCCGTCCTCCAGTTCATCTTCCTGTTTGGCAATTTCCCTTGCCCGGCGCTTTGCTTCTTTTCGCTGGGCCTGCTGTTCTTTCTTTAAATTTTTTTTCTCTTCCACCAGCTGTTTTCTCTCGTTATCCGCTGCGTTTTCTTCCGGAGTTTTTTCTCTTGCCATACTAAACCTCATGCCTTTCCATCACCTGCCGGCTTTTCGCCCCGCATCCCCGTTCTAGCGGTTCTTCTGTCCGTAGGTGTAACTGGTCAGTTCATCAATTGCTTTACTTTCCGCATGGTTTTCTTCCTGCAGAAAAGCCTCAAATGCCTTCTCCCGCAGTGTCTCATGCATCTTTCTTTCCTTCATGGCCTCTGCCATCCGTTCTCTGGCAGCTTCCACATTTTCCTTTGCTTTTTCCACCCGGATTGCCTGCGTTGCCACAATGCTGTCCATTTTCAAAAGTGCTTCCTTGTTCTCTTCAATGGCCCGCAGATCCAGCTTTCCTTTTAACAGCCCCGCAGATTGCTCTTCATACTCTCTTCTGCGTTCTTTCAAGCGCTCCAGATGTTCTGTTTCCACATTCAGAGCCGCCTGCGCCGTTCCGAATTCCTGTTTCGCCTGTGTTTCCATTTTTTCTTTGATATTCAGGATGTTTTGCAGAGAATATCTGAATCTCGCCATTTATCTCACCCCTGATCTGCGAACAGCTCTTCCAGCATCTGTACGGTCTCTTCAAAGGTAAATTTTTCATCCGTACCCTGGCATAGGAAGCCGTTCACAGCATCGATTCTGGAGATTGCATAATCAATATTCGGGTTGCTGCCCTTTTTGTATGCACCGATATTGATCAGATCCTCCGCCTCATTATAGGTTGCCAGTACATTTTTCAGCTTGTTGGCTGCCTGTTTGTGTTCCCTGGTGGCGATCTGGCTCATGCATCGGGAAATGCTCTGCAAAATATCGATAGCCGGGTAATGGTTCTTATGTCCCAGCTTTCTGTCCAACATAATATGACCGTCCAGAATGCTTCGGGCGGTATCTGTAATGGGCTCGTTAAAATCATCGCCGTCTACCAGAACTGTATACAATCCGGTAATAGAGCCTACTGCGGCTCTTCCGGCTCTCTCTAACAGCTTCGGCATCTCCGAGTACACACTGGGAGGATATCCTCTGGTCACCGGCGGTTCTCCGGAAGCCAGTCCGATTTCTCTCTGTGCCATGGAAAAACGGGTCAGGGAGTCCATCATCAGCAGGACATCCTTGCCCTGATCTCTGAAATATTCCGCGATAGCGGTAGCTGTCTTGGCCGCCTTGTTACGCTCCAGAGCCGGCCGGTCGGAGGTTGCCACAACCACAACAGATCTGCGCATACCTTCTTCACCCAGATCTCTCTCAATAAATTCCCGTACCTCTCTGCCTCGCTCGCCGATCAGTGCTATGACATTGATATCCGCTTTGGTATTGCGGGCGAACATACCCATCAGGGTGGATTTGCCCACATTGGGGATGCCGCACAGCATCACCTGCGTCTTGGCACCGCCCATGCCGCGGTTCTGGCGGCGCTCCAGCAGACCGGAAAGCTCCTTTTCAATAGCCACCTTCACGGCGTTTGCGCCGCCCTTCTGCTTGGCGCTGATGGCCACACAGCCGGCATCTGCCGCACGGAAATACTTGATCCATTCTTCCGTTACAGCCGGGTCTGCCAGATCGGCCTTGTTCAGCGCGTATAGTTTCGGCTTGCGGGCCGTGATGCGCTCGATCTCCGGGTTCAGGCTGGAAAGCGGGATGCGGGCATCCAGCAGCACCAAACTGGCATCCACATGCTGGATCTCCGTCTCCATCATCCGCAGGGTCTTGGTCATGTGGCCTGGGAACCATTGGATGTTATATTGATTTGCAAAGCGGGTATCGTTGTTCATTTTACCACCCCAAAATCTGTAAAGGGCATAAAGCACAAAAGCACCCTGCCCAGAATGTCCCGTTCGTCAATGCAGCCCACATAGGTGGAACGGCTGTCCAGTGATTGGTTGCGGTTATCACCCATCACGAACACCGTGCCCTCCGGCACCGTGTACGGGAACGTTACGTCATAGCCAAGATAGGTCGGTTCAGCGATATAAGCTTCCTGC
>OJMN01001551.1_pt1 | contig 13079 bp, 10 predicted proteins | sample 1597261 | NCBI WGS metagenome assembly OJMN01 (sample SAMEA2452130, study PRJEB22498) | human gut metagenome | biome: human feces; feature: human gut; material: feces | place: Australia | collected 2012 | reverse complement strand
TCGTCCATGTTCTTGGCAGGGTTGCGGTAGTTCTTGGCGAAAAGTTCATCTTCCGCTGCACGCTGCTCCAAATACATCTGTATTGTTCTCTTGAAATGGTCTGTTCCTTTCATGTCGCTGTCGTTTTCAGATTGTCTGTTTCAATATCTCTCTCCAATAGGTAGGTGCTACCTCACTGAGAAGGAAGTCTATGAAGTCCTTCCGTACTTCCTTGTTCAGTTCGTGGTAAAGTTCACGGAAAACGGAGAAATTGCCGTTGATATATGTCTCCACCATGTACTCGAAGATGTTATCCACCTCGTAGAACCTGCACTGCTGTGCTGCTGTCTTGCTGCTTCTCTTTGCCATGTCTGTTAAGGATTAAAGGGTGAATAACCAAAGGATGAAACCGAAGAAGGCGATAACGGAAAGGATAAACACGGTTACGCCAATCACCATTCGGTACACTCCGTTTACTATATCTCTGATAATGCTCCAAAGGATGCCTGCCACCCAAAGGATACCACGCACGGACAAGGTATATACCGCCAGCCCTGCCAATCGTGCCATCTGTCTGAAGTTCAAAGCCATTGTTCTCATATTTTCGATGTTTCTAATTTTTAATGCGGATTCAAGAGCTGAGGGAGTTGAGTTTCAATCTATTTATCTGCCTCTTGTTTATCCGACATTTTTTTTATGCGTCTTTCTGTCGCATCGGTCGTTTTCGTTTCGGGTGCTTGAAAAGGTAGGGATTAGGGAATGCAAGGTTTTTCGGTCAAAATACTACCCGCAGGGCTGGAGATTTTTACCGAAAACAGGAGGCTTGACCTTGCTTTCCCGTCCAATCCCGGAATTACCTTTGCGCCCAGAACGAAAATGACTGACTGATGCGGCTCACTGAAAGACGTAAAAATGGAGGTAAACAAAGGTGGAGGCAGATTTGAGAAAAATCTCGTAAAATCTGTATGAAAAGAAAAAGGGACTTGTCTGAAAACGTGGAATGGCAAACCGTACAAGGGATGTATGTCCATATCTGAACGGCTGAATACTTTCAAGCGGGAAGATATGGGCATTTTTCCCGGTTTGCCTTCCGTGGGTGACGGCTTGGCCCACTTGTTGGACGGGCGGTCATACATGGTTCCCGCTTTCAGAAAAATGGAACGGTTAAATAAGGAAGCCCACTGAAGCCTCGTAAAAGTACCTCCTGGCATGAGCACAAAAGAAATGGGCCTCATGTCATCAGTCTAAACAAGGTTTAGGCGTGACATGAAGTCCTTTTTCTTCGCTTATGCGGTAGTCGGAACACGGTCGTACTACTCCGGCAGGGCGATGGTGTTCCGACGGATCAGACCGCTTTTACGGTAAAATTATCCGGTGGGAGAAAGAATAAAAACAAAGGATTTATTTTCGTATCTCCGACAAAAATGCTATTTTTGCAAATGAAGAGTTCTTTGACGGTTACGCAACGCGCAGAAGAATAAAACAATAGACAACTCGCTAATTCGTAACCTAATTACTACTATGAGTTGGTAATCTCCACTCATTACCAATTACTTATACATTTTTAGTAACATCCTGCTACTATATTTAGGAAAAAGGAATTTTAGAATTCATATTTGCAAACTATAATCAGATTTTGAAGTTTTATATTGGAAAATCACTAACTTTGTGAATATTATATTTATAGACAGAAAAAGACAATAATATGATACTTAAAAAAATAACAATTGAAAATTTCCGTTGTTTTAAAAACTACGAAGTTGATTTGACTCCTGGAATAACTGTTTTTATTGGTAAAAATGGTGCTGGGAAAACTTCTTTATTAAATGCTATTCGTTATGGATTAAGTGTCTTTTTTTCCAATGACAGCACAATGGGAGATGACTTACTTATATCAGGTAACCCTGATTTAAAAGTCATTTCAACATTAGCTACCGACTTTTATCGAGCTCAAAATGCAGACTTACCAGCTGTTGATTTAACAATAAGCATGGAAGCTGAATTTAATGATATACCTTTGAATTGGGAATATTATAAACGTTCTACATCAGGTGCTTCATTATTCGTTTCTAAGTATCAACAAGCGTACCGTACACTTATGGCAGAATACCATAATAGTGATCAACTTCCATTGTTTGTTTTCTATTCTGATTCATTTCCACATATAGATACGAGAACCAGTGATTTTGCAAAAAAAGTTATAAAGGAACAAGGATATATTATTAGGAATTTTGCTTATTATAAATGGAATTCAGAAGTATCATGTACATCTATTTGGCAAAATAGATTTATTAATTCCATGCTTAAACAAATTTCTCTTAATAATACTGACCCGTTAAATTCCAAAGAAGTAGAATATATAAAAAATAAGTTGCGTACTTTTTCTGAACCTATCAATTCTACATTAAAAGAAAAGGATGATTTTGAAATAAAAGATTTCTTTCCGGTTGTAGATGACAAGACATTATCATTATATCTGCGATTAAAAGATGAACGGGACGTTATCTTTGACAATCTACCTGCCGGATATAAAAGATTATATTCTATCGCTTTTGATTTGGCTTATAGATTATATATTTTACGAAAAACAAACAAAGAAGACCCGAAAGGCATTGCTATAATTGATGAAATAGACTTGCACTTACACCCTTCTTTGGAACAAGAAGTGTTAGCTCGTCTGAAAAAGACATTTCCAAGTATTCAATTTATTGTATCTACACATTCTCCAATGGTACTATCTAATCTTAAAGTTAAGGATACAGGAAATATGATTTATAGAATGCATGCAGACGAGAATACACCAAATGCATTACCTAATTTATATGGCGTGGATTATTCTGCTGCTGTTTATGATTTTATGGGAACTCCTTATGCTGATAATGAGGTTAAAGAAGAAATAGAAGCTATCTTAAGACTTTCAAGAAGAGGTAAGTCGGAATTAGTAGAAAAAAGGAAAGAAGAACTTAAATCTATGGTTTCGGAGGAACAATACATGGATATTATCTCTAAAATAAATACTCAACTGGCAGAGGACAAATACTAACAGAGGACAAATACTAACAAAGAACATGCAATTTATCAGTAAATTCAAATATAAAAAGAAGGGACATCGAATTATCAAGACTTTCATTAGAAATCAATGGGATAACGATATTCAAAGGTATGTCAACTTAAACTACGACGAACTTAAAAGATATAAAGTGTTTAAGTATTTATTGCTCAAAGAACAACAAGGATTTTGTTGTTATTGTATGAGAAAAATACCTTTTAATGAAGTGACTTTAGAACATGTAATGCCACATCATCTAAAAGATAAAAAACTTAAGGAAGAGATAAAATATTATAGTAAGTTTGGACGATTAAAAAGGAAACAAATATATTATTGCCCTGATAAAATGATTTCCACATCTTCCAAACTACATACTCCACCTTATCCCCATTGCATTGCATATGAAAATTTAGTTGCTTCTTGCCAAGGAAAGGTTTTTGAAGGTGGAGAAAAATATGTATTACATAAATGCTGCAATAATTTTAGGGGAAATGATAAAATCGTTCCACTATTTTTTATTCCCAGAACTGCAGAAATTGTACGATATGAAATTGATGGTACATTAACGTATTTCGAAAAATACAATTCAACTATCAATTCTCTAAATTTAATGCATTCGACCTTAATTTTCATGAGGAAGATATGGGCAAAGATTGTTATAAATGATATTAGTTTAAGTCAGGTAAATAAGGCATTGACTGATAAGAATATGAGAACTAACATCATTGACGATATTGATATTGACATTTCTGAAAGAAAAAATTTAAGGATTGACTTATATTGGAAATTATTAATTGAATATCACTGGTTTTATAGTTACTTTCGAAGAATGATAGCATAATTCGAATATAATCAATCGGATGAAATAACGGGGTGCGTCGAAACCCTCATAAATAGAAAATCACCCTCGCCACAGATAGTCGTAGCGGGGGTGATTTCGATACAAAGGGAGTTTCGACACACTTCCATTATTTTTGGAATTTAAATCTTTTGAACTATATGTAAGAACAGAAACATACAGTTATGGCTATATTATTTCACCAATAATATTTTTTTCTTAATTTTGTAAATTAACCTTTGAATATAGAATATGATGGGACAAGAAGAATATCCTCGTTTTATTTCTAACAGACCATGTGGAAATGATAAATACGAAGGGAAATCACAAGAGCGATTAGCAAAAGCTATCGCTAAACATTTTAAAGATACGGATTCTAAAGATAGCAAAATTTGTTTACCTCGAATTGTAGGTCTGGAAGGAATATGGGGTTCAGGTAAATCAAATGTTATTCGATTATTAGAAAAAGAATTAGAAGGAGAATATTATTTTTTCGAATATGATGCTTGGGGACACCAGGAAGATTTGCAAAGACGTTCTTTCCTTGAACTATTAACATCTCAATTAATAACAGATGAAATACTTTCCGGAGATACAATAGTTAAAATTAAAGGTGGAGGTACTAAACGAGTTTCTTGGAATGAAAAACTTAAATATTTATTGGCGAGAAAAACAGAAACAATCACAGAAAAATATCCACGAATTAGCAACGGAATGGCTGCTGCTTTTCTCGTTGCTATTCTGACGCCAATATTTACCTTTATAGCCTATGCTATTAAACCAGCAGAAATTACTTGGTGGTCTGTTCTATTGTCTATATTAATTTCAGCCTTACCGGTTATTGTAGCATTAGCTATATGGTTTAATGCTTATCGAAAAGATAAGAACAAATATAATCTTAGCTATTTATTGGCAATTTATAAAGATAAGATTGAGAATGATATTTGCTATGAGACATTAAGTGAGGACGAACCTACTGTTACAGAATTTAAAACATGGATGCAAGATATTTCTAATTTTATAGAAGCAAATGATAAGAAAAAAATAGTTGTTATTTTTGACAATATGGATAGACTACCTGCTGATAAAGTTAAAGAGTTATGGTCTTCTATTCACACATTTTTCTCGGAAGATGGTTTCCCAAATATATGGACTATAATACCTTTTGATGAAAAACATTTAGCTTGCGCATTTGGTGATGGAGAGGATGCAAAAATAAAACAACTTACAAGTTATTTTATAAATAAAACTTTTCCTATTGTTTACAGAGTTGCCCAACCCGTTATTACCGATTTTCGTAAAATATTTAATTTATTCTTTCAGGAAGCATTTGGAGACAGCTATGAAGATGTTGAGAAGGATACTATCAACAGAATATACAGGCTACTTCATCCAAATGCGAATGTAAGAGAGATTATTTCCTTTATTAATGAAATTGTTACACTCAAAAGTGTTTGGGACGAAGACATAACTCTATTAAATATTGCCGTTTTTGTTCTAAAGAAAGACGTTCTCACCAAAGATCCAGTAAATCAAATCTTATCAGGCGATTATTTATCTGATATTAGTAAAATCATCAAAAATGATATATTGTTACAACGCCAAATGTCTGCTCTCGTGTATGGTATAGATATAGAACATGCACGACAAATACCGCTAACGAAATATATTGAAAGTTGCATAGCAGCAGATAAAGATTATGATATAAACGAATATTCTGAAAGTAATAAGCAATTTGATACTGTTTTAGATGAAGTTATTAGAAATGTTGATGATACAGCAATAGATAATTCAGTCAATTGTTTATACAATTTAAAAAGAACTAACAATACAATCAACAGAATCTGGAATTATTTATCAAACAAAAAAATAGAATCAAAACTTCAAGAACAAAAGATTGAAGATGTTTATAAGAAAATATTATTAAAAGCAGAAAAAGAAATACATCAAAAGATAGTTGATCATATATATAGAGAATTGCAAAACTTCAAGGATTTTAGCGGTTCCAATTATTTTAAGGCTTTAGATGATTTAAATAATTTTATAGAAGAAAATGGCTTAGATGTATCTATTAAGTATCGTGAAAAAGTATTACCTTCTGAAATGTTCATAGACTATGTTACAGCCGCAGAAGAAAAGTATATTGAATATAAAGTAAAAACAAGTCCAGAGGAATTGGATAATTATTTCACTGGATTATTACCTAATAAATTAGACAATATAAATGTTCTTAAAATATTAAATAAATCTGATTACTACTCCTTTGATAAATTATATAATAGCATAGAAGAGCTAATTGCAAACGATGAAATTACTGAGGAAAACTTTGCCAACATATACTCTGCCTACAAAATATTAAGTAAAGGTATCCCTTTAGCTAAACAGTTGAATACTTCAAAAGTGCAATCTATTATTTCGGCTCTTAGTAACAAAATTAGTAATGACTCTTACCCAATTGGATATTCAGATATTGTGGCGATGAGTATTGCTTTAGGGCGAGATGTGCCTAATTACGATTCCAATATAGTCACTGAAGTTGCAGAAAATATAGAATATTATACAACACATGGAGAGTTATTAGAAAATTGTATTAATTGGAATATTTCATTATTAAATGAGGTTTTGAGATATATGGTTATAAATAAAATTGGAAAACAATTAACTATTACTCCTATACTGCAAAATTTCGAGCAAATCAAATCAAGAATAAATGTTACAGAGGATGATTTATTAACCCATTTATCAAAATGGAGTATTTCAGATAATGAGATAACAAAAGACAATATAAAGACAATTATATCTACAGTTTCATTCTGGGGGTATTCCGCTATTATAAAAAATAATCTTACAGCATATCTTAATACAACAGTACTTCAGGCTTTGTCTGAGATAAGTGAAACGACACTATATAATAATAAAAATAATTATAATACAGATTATTGGTATATTGTTATCAAACATCTTATTTCAACGGAATACATGGCAGTGTTACCTGAAAACATTGATATTTTGGGGAAACATATAATGAAAGATGTTGCATCAGGAAGCCAGTCTTTACCTTTACCAGAAATTTATCAAAATATTATTGATAAACTGGATAACCATAATACAAAAGCTACAATTAAAGATATAAAAAATAGTTTTTGCAATGGAACTGCAATTATGAATAAGTCTAAATTTTTATTCTTCAAAGATTGGTTTAAATCGCAAGGAGATATGGCAATAGAAAGAGCTGGAAGCGTTGCTGACAAAATAATAAAACCTATAATAAATGATACTGAATGCCTTAATAAAATTTTATTAGATATGAACTTTTATATACAGATTATTAATAAAGGCGAGGATGAATCTAATGATTTGAGAAAGATTGTAGAAACAATGGTAGTTAAATCGGAAGATATACATCTTATAGATTTTGCAAAGAAAATTGGAATTAAGAAGAAAGAATAGGCAGAGTTAAATATGTGCTAATTTAATTTCGTCAATGAATTATATAAATGAAATTTGGCTATATTGTTATTTTATAGTATCTTTGTAATGTTCTAATCAGCTATAAAAAGCTAAGCAGAACAGCGATTTCTTCACGTTGGATTAAACGTTGGACTTTGAAAAATTTGATTGATTAAGATATTGGTACATAGTGGATTAGATTTTAGATTCGAGTCCCGTACGCACCGCGAAAGCAAATAGCAAATTAAAGCAAAGCTCTGAAATTCAAGGATTTCAGAGCTTTTTCTTTTTCTCGCTCCGGCAAAAATGGGGACCCGAAATATCCGGTGCATAAGCAATTTTCGAGTTTCAGCTTTCTCAGACTTACATCACAAGAATAAGAAACTGAGCAGCAATGAATGGGCAGACCGTCCTCCGGATAGGGACAAAACTGGAAGAAGGTATAGGCAGAATCCACGTATGTCCCATGCTTTTTATCATGAAGGTTCATGTAAACCCTCGTCCCACGCACGTGGGCTCGACGGTTCACGCAGGCAAACCGGCGAGCACACATGCGTGGGACGAAGTTTTGTAATAAGGTTTCGGGAATTATGCGCCAAGCTTCTCTGCATTACACACAGGACATGAAGGGAAAAAGTGCCCATATACGGGGAGCAAAAGCCATACTTCCGGCACTATAGACAACGGAGTTCGCCCCTTAATCACCATATTTGCACGAAGAAAACGGAAAATAAGCCCAAAATAGACATTAACAAATATTATTTATTATAAACGAGAAACGAAAAAAAACACGTGGTTAAATTCTTGCTGTCAGATAGTTAAAACCGAATATGAGAAGAAAAAGTAGTGCTGGCAAAAATGATGATTTTTAAAATCGGGGTCTGACTTACGAACTACAACTGCATGTGTAAAATAGGATATTCTTTACCTTCTCCGTCCAAATCGGACCTTTTGTATACGTTAAAGCCTATATATTTATAAAAACCGACAGCTTGAATATTCTGCTCGTTCACATCGACTTTCGTTACCTGCAAATGATTTATGGCATAAGTAACCAGTTTTTTCCCAATTCCTGTGCCTCGATAATTATTATCAATAAACAACATTTCAAGATTTCCTTCTGCAATTCCCATAAATCCGATTAAGATTCCCTCCTGTTCAAATCCGAATAGAGTAACATACTGAAAATATACCGGAAGCTGTTCCTTATAGTACAGAAAATCTTCCTCTTTAAGAAAATCATGTGTACTCAATACTGCACTTTCCCAAATTTCTATCAAACGTGGATAATCCGTAACTTTAATTTTTCTAATCATAATTGTAATTGCTATTTAAAGCCGCAAAGTTCGGAACTTATACATTCAATGCACTGAACCCAGGTTAAAAAATACGTTTACGGATTCTGCTTAGTGCTTGCGGCGTGATACCCAAATAAGAAGCTATATCTTTGAGTGGGATATAGTTTAATGTAATGCCATATTCTTCAATCATCTGTAGATAATACTGTTCAGGAGAATATTTAATCAAGTCGATATTTCTTTTCAAGAGCTTATTCAGTAGTATGGCATTCAAATCTTCAAATACGGTTTTCACCTTAGGAATAGCAGTATACAGTTCATCTACTCGCTTCTTGTCTATTCGGTAAATAACGCTATCTACAATTGTCTGCACATTAAATGCAGATTTTGTTTGTAAGGTAAAAGATATGTTCGACATTGAAAACGTACCTTCTTTACAAAACCAAAAAATCTGCTCTTCCCCTTTATGATTCAAAAGCCAACAACGTAACATCCCATCATAAACGAAATAACTATATCTTTCTATTTCTCCTTCCTTAATCAAAATGTATCTTTACCAATCAATATCCGCTCAAAATATCGGTCAAATAACTTAGATTCCTCCAAATTAAAAGTATTGATGCTAAAATTAAATTCTTTAAGCAGTTTTTCTAAAAGCATAATATTCACTGACTATAGTTTTCATAAGTTTTGACAGCCGATTTTTATTCCACAATACCAAAATGAACCAGAGCGTTCCGGATACCATGCTCATCCACCGTCTCCGTTATATAATCGGCAACGCTTTTCACAGCCTCGGAAGCTCCTCCCATAGCTATTCCCATCCCGGCTGCACGAATCATGGAAATATCATTCCCGCCATCACCAAAAGCGATGGTTCTTGAAACATCAAATCCATAATAGGAAGCAAACTCATTGATACCCATAGCCTTGTTTACTCCCGCCACATTGACATCCGCGAAGAAAGGGTTCCATCTGGAAACAGAAAGTCCGGGAAGTTGTGCCATTACTTCTTTTTCCATTTCTTCATCACAATATATGCATAACTGACAACATTCGCCTCCCATAAACTCTTTTTCGATGTCTGCCACCGGCGGTGTAGGGTGATTGACCAGCCTGGCCAATTCGATGACGGTCGGGTTGAGTTCGTTGACAAAAATACCTTTATTCGTTTCGATAGCCAGAGCAAACCCATAATGTTGAGCCAATACCAGTACCCTCTGAAAATCCTTTTCGGGAATCTGTTTACGAGATATAGGAGTGCCATCTCTCAGTACACAATCGGACCCATTCAAAGCTATCACTGCATCGTATGGAATCTCTTCAAGTTCGTGAAGATCGGTAAACGCCCTCCCAGTTGCTATTATGATTTTTATACCGGATTCATGAACTTGCTGCAACGCTTCGATAGCCGACTGCGGAACGCGGTGAGTGTCGAAACTCACCAATGTTCCGTCTACATCTAAAAATATAGCTTTGGTCTCCATTATAAAATATTTTGGTCTAATAAATTCATTCTATCTGCATCATCTCAATTTTGTGAATATCTATATTCATTCGGTGCAACTCCCGTTGCTTTCTTAAACACCAGACTGAAATATTGCACACTCGGATAGCCCAGCCGACGCGCTACGGCAGCAGGTGTATTACCACCTTCCGATAACATTTTCTTGGCCGTGTACAAGCATTTGAACTGGAAGTATTCAGCCAATGTCTTACCCGTCTCAAACCTCAGCAAATCATCAAAGTAAGCCGTCGAAAGATTCAGTTTTTCGGCACAGCATCCGGAAGTGGGCAGCTTCCCCTCCTGCAACTTTCCGGAAGTGATATACTCGTCCAATATCCCTTCCATTTTCCCCAGAATCATCTTGTTCTTATTCTCACGGGTGATGAATTGCCGCTCATAGTAACGTGAGCAATAATCCAGCAGCAATTCGATGTGACGGGACAAGATGGTATTGCTATGCATATCAATGGAATGATGAAGTTCATCCTCGATATTCTCAAGGCAACACGTCACTTTGGCTGTTTCGCGCTGTGACAGATGCAACGCCTCCTCCTTGCGGTAGAAAAAGAAAGTATAGTTGTCGATATGATTCTTTAGCGTAGTACAAAGCAATAAATCGGGATGAAATGCCAGCAACCAGCCTTTGTCCGGAAGCGTATTGTTCTTGTTCATCCGGAATATCTCGCCGGGAGTAAGAAATACCATCGTTGCATTGGAATAATCATAATATTTCCGTCCGCAACAGTCGCATCCCCCTTCACAGTCCTCAATCAGTAGGATGGCATAGAATTCAAACTTCACAGCATCCTGATACACACTAGGATTTTCCAGATTAATAATGCTTACCTGAGGATGCAACGTTTTACATCCCAGGCACCGGTTACATTCACATACGGTCTTTATGTCCAATGTATTGTCTTTCATCACCTATAAAGTCATTCTCATTATTGTAACTTCAGATATATAAAATCTTAAGGATATGTTTTCCACACCTTCACAATATACCAATTACAAAATTAGAGGAAAATCCAGACATCTTCACTACCCTTATTACGGATTATATAACCTTAGTTACTGTTTTTATATCTGGCTACGTGACTTCATCTCCAGATACTTGTTTATCACGTCCACAGAAAGATTTTCCGGTGTAGTTAGCACAGAACTGATGCCGTGCTGCTTCAAGGTGGAGACTATCAGCCGTTTCTCGAATACAAATTTCTCGGCAATGACATGGCGGTAATACCCTTCCGTATCCCTCGCAGGAGTGGCGACGTACTCTTTCAGAGCGGCATCTTCGAAGAAGATGACCAGCAACCGGTGCTGGCGGTTTAACTGCTGCAAATAAGCCAACTGGCGATTCAAGCTGCCGATGCCGGAAAAATTGGTATACAGCACCAAAAGACTGCGTTTGTTGACGCGCTTGTTCAAATGTACGCACAATGAGGAAAAGTCGGTCTCCCCAAAAGTAGTCTGCTGGCTGTAAAGGTTCTCCAATAACGCCTGCATTTGTCCGGGCTGTCGGGAGGCGGGGATAAATGTATCAAAGTGCTCATTAAACGTTACCAGTCCGGCTTTATCCTCCTTCCGCATGACAACGTACGAAAGAACCAGGGAGGCATTAATAGCATAGTCCAGCAAGGTCATCCCGCGAAATGCCTGCTGCATAATCCGCCCCTTGTCTATCACGTTATAGATTTGCTGGGAACGCTCGTCTTGATAGACATTTACCATAAGTTCGTGCCTCCGGGCGCTTGCTTTCCAGTTTATCGTGCGGTAATCGTCGCCTTTCACATACTCCTTTATCTGTTCGAACTCCGTATGATGCCCCACCCTGCGGATACGTTTGATGCCCAATTCCGTCAAGTTGTCGCTGATAGCAAGCAACTCATACCGATGGAGCATCAGATAGGACGGATATACCTTGACATCCAGCGGAGCATCGCAAGTATATCTGCGGAAAAGCAATCCCATTCTGCCTGCCACAAACACCCGAATCCGTCCGAAAGAGTAAATCCCCCGCCGCGTAGGACGCAGATGATACGTAATCGTCCTGCCCTCATTCGCCTGGAGCCTCATCCGGAAATCAATATTCCGCAACTGGAATGCAAAAGGAATCTCATCTACCACTTCCACAGCCACCGGATGCGGATAACTGCTCTCCACACGTATGTTCACGGTGTTCTCATCTCCGTTGGAGAAGCGGGTAGCACACTGGCGGAATGCCCGGATGCCGCGAATGCGATAGAGCATCACCCCATCCACCAGCGCCGACACCGCCAAAACAAAAAGCGCCCACTGCCCGATTGCAAAGAATGGAGCAAAGACGTACCCGATACCCATCAGCAGGACTATCAGAACAAGAGCAATATAGAATCGGCGGCCTAATCTCATTTCGGCACTTCCACCTTATCAATCAGACGTTGCGTCACCTTTACCGGCGAATAGCCTTCCATCTCGGCTTCCGCTGTCAATATCAAGCGATGCTGAAGCACATACGGAGCAACGAACTTAATATCCTCCGGTGTCACAAAGTCACGTCCCTGCAACAGTGCATATGCCTTGGAGGCCTGCATCATTGCCACGGACGCACGCGGAGAAGCTCCTAAATATACAGCCTTGCTGGTACGCGTCTGCTGTACAATCAACGCGATGTACTGAAGCAGCGTGCGGTCTACAAACACGTGTTCCATCAGCCTGCGCAACGAAAGCAGTTCTTCTTTTGTGAGCACGGGCGCCAGGCTCTCCAACTTCACCAACGAAGCATTGGCGTGGTGGCGCTCCAGGATGTCCACCTCCTCCTCCAATGAGGGATATCCCATGGTTATTTTCATCAGGAAGCGGTCCAGTTGCGCTTCAGGCAACTTATAAGTCCCCTCCTGCTCCACCGGATTCTGGGTTGCCAGAATCGTATAGAGTTCTCCCATTCGGTGTGTCGTCCCGTCAATACTTATCTGACGT
>OJMN01001550.1_pt1 | contig 13082 bp, 10 predicted proteins | sample 1597261 | NCBI WGS metagenome assembly OJMN01 (sample SAMEA2452130, study PRJEB22498) | human gut metagenome | biome: human feces; feature: human gut; material: feces | place: Australia | collected 2012 | reverse complement strand
GGCTTGTCGTACACCACATTTAAGTATAGCAACATCAAACTGGCGTCTGATGTACTGAAAAAAGATGATGTGCTGACAGTGACATTCGATCTGGAAAATACCGGGAAATATGAAGGAACGGAAGTAGTTCAATTGTATATACAAGATAAGATTGGTTCCGTGACCCGTCCGGTGAAAGAACTGAAACGTTTCACTCGTGTGACATTGAAGCCGGGTGAGAAGAAAAGCGTTTCGTTTGAACTCCCTGTTAGTGAACTTGCATTTTGGAACATAGATATGGCTAAAGTTGTGGAACCCGGAGACTTTGGGCTTTGGGTGGCAACGGATAGTCAGTCCGGAGAAGAAGTTTTCTTCAAGGTAGTAGACTGATTGGTGATTTTAAGGTTAAAGTAGAAGAGGGGCGGTCCGTGATGGTTCGCCCCTCTTGATTATTTTATTTTTTGACACTTAAATAGAATTCATGGTTATTTTATACGTTTATAACCGTAAACAGCATTAGCGCCCAGTTCTTCTTCGATGCGAAGCAACTGATTATATTTTGCCATACGGTCGGAACGACTCAATGAACCGGTTTTGATTTGTCCGCTATTGGTGGCAACGGCGATGTCGGCAATCGTAGCGTCTTCCGTTTCCCCGGAGCGATGGGAGGTCACGGTAGTGTATCCGTGGCGGTGAGCCATTTCGATGGCATTCAATGTTTCGGTCAGGGAACCGATTTGGTTTACTTTAATTAGAATAGAGTTGGCACAACCTTTTTCAATACCCATGGCCAGGAAATCAACGTTAGTAACAAAGAGGTCGTCACCTACCAACTGGCAACGGTCGCCGATGCGGTCGGTAAGTTTCTTCCAGCCATCCCAGTCATTCTCGCTCATGCCGTCTTCGATAGAGTCGATGGGATACTTGTTGATTAATTCTTCCAGATAGTCAATCTGTTCGTCGGCAGTACGTTTCTTGCCTTTTTCACCTTCGAATTTGGTGTAATCGTAGATGCCGTCATGGTAGAACTCGGAAGAAGCGCAGTCCATGGCAATCATTACGTCTTTGCCCGGTTCGTATCCGGCAGCCTTGATGGCGGCAATGATGGAGTTCAAGGCATCTTCTGTACCCTCTAGATTAGGAGCAAAACCTCCTTCATCGCCTACTGCTGTGCTGAGGCCACGGTCTTTTAGGACTTTCTTCAGTGCGTGGAACACTTCGGCACCCATACGCAAACCTTCGCGGAAGGAAGTGGCACCTACGGGGCGTATCATGAATTCCTGGAAAGCAATGGGAGCGTCACTATGCGAACCGCCGTTGATGATGTTCATCATCGGTACAGGCATCACATAGGTATTTGTACCACCGATATATCGGTAGAGTGGGATGTCAAGGTAAGCGGCGGCAGCCTTGGCTACAGCAAGAGATACGCCGAGGATGGCATTGGCACCCAGATTGGCTTTCGTTTTGGTTCCGTCCAGTGCAAGCATGGCATGGTCGATACCCATCTGGTCGAGGGCGGACATACCGATGAGCTTGGGAGCAATGATATTATTGATATTGTCCACGGCTTTCAGGACACCTTTGCCTCCGTAACGTTTTTTGTCACCGTCACGCAGTTCCAATGCTTCGTGTTCTCCCGTGGATGCTCCTGACGGGACAGATGCACGGCCTATGAAGCCGGATTCCAAGGTTACGTCTACTTCTACAGTTGGGTTACCTCTTGAATCGAGGATTTCACGTCCGATAATCTTCTCTATTTTCATATTCAGTCAATTTTAATTATAAACTATCTTACTAACAAATGAAAACAAGGAATTGTTTTTCGTTTTTAATCCTTTATTGTAATGCCTAAAAGAGCAGTCAACTCCATGGCTTGGGAAGTATTGACGATGGCTCCCCGTATGTCGGGCAGGTTGAGGCGTATACCTCCTATGTGCGAGTCGCTCAAGTCGATTCCTCTTAGAGGGGTGTGTGAAAACTCGGATTCTACCAGCTCACAGTTTTCAAAGGCGATGGAGGCAAGTTTGCAGTCGTTGACGTCGCTGTTGCGCAAGTCACAAGAGGTGAAGCGGGCTTGATTGATTTTACTCATGGAAAGATTGAGGTATCTGGCATTGCAGTCCTTCATTGTCAGATGGTTCAATATTGTTTCCGGCAGATTGGTTCCCACCAGTTTGCAGGATATGAATTCCACTCTGAACAGAGAACTTTCGGCAAATGAGATGTTGGAAAGGTCGCAATGTTCAAAACGTACATCAGTGAAATGGCAGGATTTCAGTTTGCAGGCGCTGAATTGGATATGACTGAAAGTACAGTTGGTGATGCTTTTGTAAGAATACTCCATGTGTTCCTCTGTCCGTTTACCGAAGTGAAGGTCTCTGACAGTTTCTTCCGTATTCAGCCATTCTTCCAATGATTTGGAACTTTCACTTTGTCCCTCTAAGGTAGGAGGGATGATGCGTACGGGAGGCATGACAAAAGGCTTGCTGGGTTTCATAGGGGTGTTTGGGTTATATACAGCGTCCGAAGGCGCCGCCGGCGAAGGCTGCCAGGACTCCTAATGTGATACTTAATAAGGTATATAAGGCAAACATTCCGTAGAATTCTTGCTTTATCAGAATCAGTCCGTCATTGCTGAAAGTGGAGAAGGTGGTGAATCCTCCGCACAGACCGGTAGTCAGCAACAGCCGTACCTCAGTAGAAAGGTTGAAACGGGCGGATAAGGTATAGAATAGCCCGATGAGGAAACTTCCGAGGATATTGACTGTGAATGTAGCCCATGGGAAAGAGTAGGGGACTATGCGCTCGTGGAGCATCATCTGCACGCAGTAGCGCAGTACGCTGCCGGTACCGCCGCCAAGGAATATAGCTATCAGTAATCTAGTCATAGGTTGTCTGGGGTTGGTTTGGGCTGCAAAGGTAGTGAAGACAAAGGAATTTCAGTAAATCATAGCCCGAAATTTCATAAAGCGATTCTGTACTGGGGGAAGTAGTTATTGGTGGGATGTATATAATTTTGATATTTGATATGAGTGATTGCCAATCTTGGTTCCGGATAGTTCGTGATGGGGCAGAAGCGATTTACTAAATCTTGGAGGAAGATTTAGTAAATCGTTGCCGGAGATTTAGTAAAATGTCCGGGAGATTTTAGTAAACGAGTAGAAGGGGCTTTGGAAGGATGACTGGTTTGTCTGTATTTTTAGATACGGTAATAACTTGTGAAACTTGAGCCACTCTTGAAATTGAGGTCTTAACCGTTCAAATGCCATATTGTAGAGACCTCTCTAGAACCTTGTCTTGATAATCAGCGATTTATTTTCATTGGCTGTAGAGATTGTATCCATTCCTTCTCATTCTCTTCCTGCCTTTCTTTCTTCACTTGTAGAGAAGGGTTGTTCTTAATTTGTTGTTTTTTAGAGTTTTAACGAAATTGGTTGTAGATGTCATTTCCTTGTATTCCCGTCATTCACACCCTAACTTTGCAACATCGAATTCAAGAGAATGAAAGTTTATCGTTGAGGCCTCACGATGGATCTCCACTTCTTGAAAGAGAGGAAAAGGCTTCGGCCTATTTATTACATTATTATATTAACTTTCTAAAACATTAAAAATTATGGGACTTCGGTATGTAGTGGCAAAGAGAATCTTTGGTTTTGACAAGGACAAAAATGTAAAGTATGTAGCTAAATCCGTAGGAGCGGGTGAATTGGATTTTGATAAGTTGTGTGCCAAAGTGAGCCGTATTCTTGGTATTCACAGAAAGACGGTGGACTTAGTGGCTGCAGGACTGGTGGACATCATGTCGGAAGAAATAGACGATGGAAAGACTGTTCGTTTAGGTGATTTCGGATTGTTCCGCCCTTCTTTTGTAGGGAAGAGTGCTGATACGGAGGCTGGCGTTTCGGCCAGTAACATTGTCCGTAAACGTATTCTGTTTTTTCCGGGGAAAGCTTTTAGTCAAATGTTGGGCAATATGAGCGTCACCAAGATGGTGGTTCCCGATACGGACTATACGGATGGAAGTAGCAATGGTGGAGGGGATAACTCCAATCCTTCGGGAGGCAATGACGGGGACCAAGGTGAAAATCCTTTGGGATAATTCCAGTGCACGATTAAAGTTGTAAAAATATGGAGGGCGAAGTTTTCGTAGCGATACTTCTCCTTCTATTTTGTTTGTAGGCAGGATATTGTTCAAGGGAAGTTGGTTTTCATGCAAACGTTTGCCGACAAATCATCTATCATTTTAGTTTAATTGCGTCAGAGTGTATTTCTTTCCTGCCTATATTTGCATCTGGAACATAATTTTATAAATATAGCATGAGAAACATGAAAGCAATCTGTACAAAATTAGCCTGCTTCCTGCTCGTTTTGTTGGTGAGCGGTGTAGCAATGGCAGAGAGTATTACCTCTCCCAACGGACAACTTCAATTGAATTTTTCGGTAAATGCGCAAGGCGAACCCGTTTACGAACTTTCTTATAAAGGAAAGCCGGTGATTAACCCTTCCAAATTAGGACTCGAACTGAAGAACGACCCCGGTCTGATGAATGGCTTCACGATGGAGGATGCAAAGACTTCCACTTTCGACGAGACTTGGGAACCGGTATGGGGTGAAGTAAAGCAAATCCGTAACCACTATAATGAGCTGGCTGTGACGCTCAACCAAAAGGCGCAGGATAGGAACATCATTATCCGCTTCCGTTTGTTCGACGATGGTATGGGCTTCCGCTATGAATTCCCTTTACAGAAGAACCTGAACTATTTCGTGATTAAAGAGGAGCGTACTCAGTTTGCCATGACTGGCGACCACACTGCCTTCTGGATTCCGGGCGACTACGATACGCAGGAATATGACTACACAGAATCCAAACTTTCTGAAATCCGCGGGCTGATGAAAGGGGCCATTACGCCTAACTCTTCGCAAACCCCGTTTTCGCCCACCGGTGTTCAGACTTCTTTGCAGATGAAGACTGCTGATGGTTTGTACATCAACTTGCACGAAGCTGCTTTGGTGGATTACTCTTGCATGCACTTGAATCTGGATGATAAGAATTTTGTTTTTGAATCTTGGCTTACTCCCGATGCAGTAGGCGATAAAGGTTATCTGCAAGCTCCCTGCACGTCACCGTGGCGTACGGTTATCGTAAGCGACGATGCTCGTGACATCCTTGCCTCTAAAATCACGCTGAACTTGAACGAACCTTGTGCTTACGAGGACGTTTCCTGGATTAAGCCCGTGAAATACGTAGGTGTATGGTGGGAAATGATTGCAGGTAAGAGCACCTGGGCATATACAGACGACCTTCCCTCCATCAAACTGGGTGAAGTGGACTACTCCAAAATGAAGCCCAACGGCCGTCACGGTGCCACTAACGAAAATGTAAAAAAGTACATCGACTTCGCAGCTGAGCACGGTCTGGACCAAGTATTGGTAGAAGGCTGGAATGAAGGCTGGGAAGACTGGTTTGGCAAATCCAAGGATTATGTATTCGATTTTGTGACCCCTTATCCCGATTTCGACGTGAAGATGCTGAATGAATATGCCAAGAGCAAAGGCGTGAAGCTGATGATGCATCATGAGACATCCGGTTCGGTGCGCAACTACGAACGTCACATGGACAAGGCCTATCAGTTTATGGTGGATAATGGCTACAATGCCGTGAAGAGCGGATATGTAGGTAATATGATTCCCCGTGGTGAACATCATTATGGGCAATGGCTGAACAACCACTACCTCTATGCCGTGAAGAAGGCAGCTGACTACAAAATTTGTGTAAATGCGCACGAAGCTGTACGCCCTACCGGTTTGTGCCGTACTTATCCTAACTTGATTGGCAACGAATCTGCACGAGGAACTGAATATGAGGCATTCGGCGGTAGCAAACCGTTCCATACCACATTGCTTCCATTCAACCGCTTGATTGGCGGTCCGATGGATTATACACCGGGTATCTTCGATACCAAACTTGACTTTATGGGCGATTTGCCCCACGGACAAGTGCAGACTACACTTGCTAAGCAACTCGCTCTGTATGTAACTTTATACAGCCCGTTGCAGATGGCTGCCGACTTGGTTGAGAACTACGAAAAGCACATGGATGCTTTCCAATTCATCAAGGATGTGGCAGTAGACTGGGACGACAGCAAGTACATTGAAGCAGAACCGGGTGATTACATTACCGTGGCCCGTAAGGCAAAAGGAACCGGCAACTGGTTTGTTGGAGGTATTACAGACGAGAATGCACGTACAGCCAACTTTACGCTCGATTTCCTTGAACCGGGCAAGCAATACGTAGCCACTCTCTATGCCGACGGTAAAGATGCTGATTACAAGGAGAATCCTACTTCTTATCAGATAAAGAAGGGTATCGTAACCAGCAAGACCAAAATGTCCGTGAAGGAAGCGCGTAGCGGTGGTTTTGCATTGAGCTTGATTGAAGCAACTCCGGCTGACAAGAAAGCTGTGAAGAAGTGGAGATAATTTAGGGTAGAAAGAGTTTTTATTAGGCATTAGTGAGGCCCCGCAGAAGTCCAATCTTTGCGGGGCTTTTTTTGTGTTAGGGTAAGCTCATTCTTATACCGTAAAAATAGCATCAAGACCCGAGTTTTTGGTAAGTCCGTTCTTTGGGGAAACCTTTATTTTTGCACTCAGATAACAGATTGCATAATCATTAAAAATCAGAGATATGAATACGGATAAGAAAATCAGTCGTCGGGAGGCTTTAAAGCGTATGGGATTTGCCGTGATGAGCGGTGCTATCGCATCTTCCGGCCTACTCTCGTTGGCATCCTGCGAAACAAAAAGGAGTAAGCGTATCATCTTTTATTTTACCGGAACGGGTAACAGTCTTTACATCGCCCGTCAGTTGGCTGGAGAGAACGCAGAATTGTTGAGTATCCCTCAGATGGTGAAACGGGGGAAGTATGAATTTGAGGCAGATGAAATCGGCATCGTTTATCCCATCTACGGTCATATGCCTCCCTATATGGTACGGCAGTTCATTCAGAAAGCAAAACTGAAGGCAGAATACAAGTTTGCTGTCCTCACCTATGGTGCAAGGAAGTGCGATGCGGTAGAGATTTGGGACCGTATATCCCGTAAAGCCGACAATGCGTTCGACTATATCAGCACTATCATCATGGTGGATAACTGGCTACCCAACTTCGACATGAACGAGCAACTCAAGATAGACAAGCACATCCCCGAGAACTTGCAGAAGATAACGGCAGATATCAACAGTCGGCAGCATTGGCACGAACCGGTGACGGAGGAGGAACGGCAACAGCACCAAGGTTTTATGCAGCGGAGTGGACTCGACCCCGAGGTGGGCTTCCTGATGAAAAGCGAGAAGTTCTTTACCGTGACTGATGCTTGTATTGACTGTGGCATCTGCACCTACGTTTGTCCGCGCAGCAATTATGAGCTGACGTCGAGAGGAGTGAAGACGTCCGGTGACTGCGAGTTCTGTTTTGCCTGCATACAGAATTGTCCGCAGAAGGCTATTCAGTTCATAAAGCAGGAAGATGGCTCTTTTCCTGACGGAACGGAGAAGAACCCCAATGCCCGCTATCGTAATGAGCATATTTCGCTAATAGATCTGAAACGGGCAAACAATCAAAAACTATAATCATTAACCTCTGTATTTTGTCGGATTTACACCCAGATGTTGTTGTACGTAACGGCTAAAATAAGCAGGAGAGGAAAAACCGAACATATCGGAAATACGGACGAACGTTAGTGATTTGTCGCGCAGCAAACGCGAGATGTCGAGTGTGGTATAACGGTTTATCCAGTAGTTTGCTGTATAACCGCTTACTTTCTTGGAAACTTCCGAAAGATATTTGGAGGTGACACATAGGCAGTCGGCATAATAGGTCACTTCACGATGCTCGCGGAAAGTTCCGTTCTCCAGCATGTTGAGGAAACGGCTCATGATGGAAGCATTTTGTACAGAGATATTCTCCTCGCCATATAGATGGGAGTGGAAATCGAAGAAGTCGAGTATCAACATCTGTGTGGAGGCGATAAGCATATCGCGATGGAAATGATGGTCTGTATTCCGGAGTCTGTATTCCGGAGTCTGTATTCCACTTGTTCAAAATCCCGGAGACATAGCTCTTGCTGTTCGGTAGTCAGGGACATGATAGGATTGAGAAATAGGGGAAGTTGCCCTTTCATGCCGTAGTTGTTCTGTGGTGTACTCAGCACCACAAAGCCCGATGCGATATAGATGACCTTTACGCGAAAATCTTCTGAAGGTTGAATTTTCTCTACCAGTTTTCCTTTGCGGACAATCATCAGGTCGCCGGCACGTAGCTCGCGTTCCTCTCCATTGTACTTCAATCGGCAGATTCCTGACAGACAGAGGGCGTGTGCAAGATAGCCACTGTATGCGTCCGTCCCCAGACCTTGAAGAGTATCGGCTATTATAATATTTGCGGTTTCTCCCATTATACAGTTGTTTGGTTTCGATCACAAAAGTATATGTTTCCAATAATATAACTTCTATTGTGGGCAAGAAATATATTGCCTTTTTTATTCATTTCAAATCTGCCCGAATTTCGCAAATTCTTCATACCTTTGCATCCGTTAATTTTAGAAACCAATAACAAAACAGAACTTATGGGAGGTTTTTTCGGAACAGTCGCCAAGGCAACAAGCTGTGTGGCGGATTTGTTTTACGGCACAGATTATAATTCACATTTAGGGACAAAACGTGGTGGGTTGGCTACATACGATGCAGAAACGGAGCAGTTTACCCGTTCCATTCACAATCTGGAAAGCACTTATTTCCGCACGAAGTTTGAGGATGAGCTGGACAAGTTCAAAGGAAATTCCGGAATAGGAATCATCAGCGATACAGACCCTCAACCCCTTATCCTCAACTCCCACCTTGGTCGCTTTGCCATTGTAACGGTAGCCAAAATAGTAAATCTGCAAGAACTGGAAACAAAACTGTTGGCCCAAAACATGCACTTCGCCGAACTCAGTTCGGGCAAAACCAATCAGACGGAACTTATCGCCCTCCTTATTATACAAGGAAAGACATTTGTCGAAGGAATTGAAAATGTGTATAAGCATATCAAAGGTTCCTGCTCCATGCTGTTATTGACGGAAGACGGCATCATTGCCGCTCGCGACCGCTGGGGACGTACTCCGATTGTGATTGGCAAGAAAGACGGAGCGTATGCCGCCACAAGTGAGTCGAGCAGCTTTCCGAATCTTGGTTATGAGATAGACCGTTATTTGGGACCCGGAGAGATTGTTCGCCTGCGTGCCGATGGTGTGGAACAGATGCGCAAGCCTGATGAGGGAATGCAGATTTGTTCCTTCCTATGGGTATATTACGGTTTCCCCACTTCCTGCTACGAAGGTAAGAATGTGGAGGAAGTGCGTTTTGCCTCCGGTTTCAAGATGGCACAGACAGATAAGTCAGAGGTGGATTGTGCCTGCGGTATTCCTGATTCGGGTGTAGGTATGGCGCTTGGGTATGCCGAAGGTAAAGGAGTTCCTTATCATCGTGCCATTTCCAAATATACTCCGACTTGGCCTCGTAGTTTTACTCCCAGCAAGCAGGAATTGCGTTCGCTGGTGGCAAAGATGAAGCTGATTCCCAATCGTGCCATGCTCGAGGGCAAGCGGTTGCTGTTCTGTGATGATTCTATTGTCCGGGGTACCCAGTTGCACGACAATGTGAAGGTGCTGTATGAGTATGGTGCCAAGGAGGTGCATATCCGGATTGCTTGTCCTCCATTGATATATAGCTGTCCGTTTGTAGGATTCACGGCTTCCAAAAGCGACATGGAGCTGATTACCCGTCGTGTCATCAAGGAGCTGGAGGGTGATGAGAATAAGAATCTCGATAAGTATGCCACTACCGGTTCACCCGAATATGAAAAGATGGTGGACGTTATCCGCGAGCGTTTCGGACTTTCATCCTTGAAGTTCAATACGTTGGAAACTCTGGTTGAGGCTATCGGATTGCCTAAATGTAAGATATGTACGCACTGTTTCGATGGTAGCAGCCATTTTTGATTGACAATTTGTCCTTAAGGAATAAAAAAGGGGCGTGAATTGCTTGGCAGTTCACGCCCCTTTTTTTATCTTTACAGCACAAAATAGTGATTAATGATTAGTGATTAATGATTAATGCCATTCGGATAATGCTTTTCGCCAATTACTAATCACTGACCATTAATCACTGACCATTAATCACTAATCATTATTCATCATGACTTTAGTAGAACGTTTTTTAAAGTACGTAAGCTTCGATACTCAGTCCAGTGAAGAGACTGAGATTACTCCGAGTACTCCGGGGCAAATGGTGTTTGCCCGGTATCTGAAAGAAGAATTGGAAACTTTGGGTCTGGAAGAAATCACGTTGGACGAAAATGGTTATCTGTTCGCCACTCTTCCTGCCAATACAGACAAGCCGTTGCCCGTCATCGGCTTTATTGCCCACATGGATACAAGCCCCGATATGAGTGGCAAGAATGTTTCTCCGCATATTGTGCAGAATTATGACGGTAAGGACATTGTTCTTTGCGCCGAAGAGAATGTGGTTCTTTCTCCTGCCCAGTTCCCCGAACTGCTCGACCATCAAGGGGAAGATTTGATTGTGACCGACGGCAAGACCTTGCTTGGTGCCGACGATAAAGCCGGTATTGCCGAAATTGTATCGGCAGTGGTATATCTGAAGGAACATCCCGAAATCAAGCACGGTAAAATACGTATCGGCTTCAATCCGGATGAGGAAATCGGTTTGGGCGCCCATAAGTTCAATGTAGAACAGTTCGGTTGCGAATGGGCTTACACCATGGACGGCGGAGAAGTGGGTGAGCTTGAATTCGAGAACTTCAATGCAGCTTTTGCCAAGATAAGCTTCAAGGGACGGAATGTGCATCCGGGCTATGCCAAGAATAAGATGATTAACTCTATCCGCGTTGCCAACCGTTTCATGTCCATGCTTCCGGCTGACGAGGCTCCGGAGCATACCGAAGGTTACGAAGGTTTCTATCATCTGATAGGCATTACCGGCGAGGTGGAGCAGACAACAGTCTCTTACATTATCCGTGACCACGACCGCACCCGCTTTGAAGAGCGCAAGAAGGAGATGGAACGTCTTGTGGCAAAAATCAATGAAGAATACGGTCCGGGTACCGCTACTCTGGAACTTCGCGACCAATACTATAATATGCGCGAGCAGATTGAACCGGTGATGCATATCATCGACACCGCTTTTGCCGCCATGAAGGCGGTAGGTGTAGAGCCTCGTGTAAAAGCCATTCGCGGAGGTACGGACGGTGCCCAGCTCTCTTTCAAGGGCCTGCCTTGTCCCAATATCTTTGCCGGTGGCTTGAACTTCCACGGCCGCTATGAGTTCGTGCCTATCCAGAACATGGAGAAAGCCATGAACGTCATCGTCAAGATTGCCGAGCTCGTAGCAAGCAAATAGATAATTCATAACTCATAACTCTAATAGTTCCATGAAAACCACTCCGTTTACCGAAAAACACATCTCGCTGGGTGCCAAGATGCACGAGTTTGCGGGATATAATATGCCTATCGAGTATTCCGGCATCATTGACGAACATCTTACAGTATGTCAGGGTGTCGGTGTATTCGACGTCTCACACATGGGAGAATTCTGGGTGAAAGGTCCCCATGCTTTGGACTTTCTGCAGAAAGTGACTTCCAATAACGTAGCTGCCCTCACACCTGGGAAAGTACAGTATACCTGCTTCCCCAATGACAACGGAGGCATTGTAGACGACCTTCTGGTCTATCATTATGAGCCGGAGAAATACCTGCTTGTCGTGAATGCGTCGAACATTGAGAAAGACTGGAACTGGTGTGTGTCTCATAACACGGAAGGCGCTGAATTGGAAAATGCTTCCGACCACATGGCACAGCTTGCTGTGCAAGGACCGAAGGCTATTCAGACGTTGCAGAAACTGACTTCCATCAATCTTTCCGACCTTCCTTACTATACTTTTACCCACGGTGAGTTTGCCGGAGAAAAGGATGTCATTATCTCCAATACCGGATATACCGGTGCGGGTGGTTTTGAGCTTTACTTCTATCCGGAGGCTGCCATGAAGATCTGGGATGCCGTGTTCGAGGCAGGCGCGGAGTTCGGCATTAAGCCGGTTGGTCTGGGTGCGCGCGATACGCTTCGTCTGGAAATGGGCTTCTGTTTGTATGGCAATGATTTGGATGACACCACTTCGCCCATTGAAGCGGGTTTAGGATGGATTACCAAGTTTGTGGAGGGAAAGAACTTCACCAATCGCCCGATGTTGGAAAAACAGAAAGCGGAAGGCACTACCCGTAAGTTGGTGGGATTTGAAATGATAGACCGCGGTATCCCCCGTCATGGTTACGAGCTGTATAGTACAGACGGTACTGCCATCGGTGTGGTTACCTCCGGAACTATGTCGCCTACCCGCAAGATTGGTATCGGAATGGGGTATATCAGACCCGAGTACAGCAAAGTCGGTACGGAAATCTGCATTGACATGCGGGGACGTAAGCTGAAAGCTGTGGTTGTGAAGCCGCCGTTCCGCAAACAGTAATTTGAATGAATAACTAAAATAAGAAGAATGAAGAATTTGTCATGCGGCATCATCGCGCAGTCAAATTCTTCATTCTTAGTTATTCCTTTCTCTATATTCTGCTTATCCTGTCCAGCATTTGGTTTGCCCAACCTATCTCTTTATTGGTCCATTCCTTTTCGGTTCCTTCTATGCCCTGGCCTTCGTAGGCCGAAAGCAAGGTGATATATTCTTTCAGTATATCGGCGGCTTGGGCTTGTTTGTTCATGCGCATCAATAATAGTATTTTTTGTTTATATATGTCCAGATTGGGGCTTGTTCCTGCCATCTCCTGGGCTTTATCAAGCATGGCGAGGCAGCGGTTGTTCACTTCTTCCGTATTAGACAGTGCCATTTCCGCTTTTACCAGGATGATGTAGTCATTGTCTGTGGCTAGTCTGTTGTCAATGTTCTTGCGTATCAGCCGGGCAGTTTCCTTATAGCGCTTGTTGGCGTAGTTCATACTTGCGTTGAAAGAAACGACATCGCTGGTGGTCCGTAGGTAGG